>Ga0209641_10000346_pt1 | contig 42015 bp, 33 predicted proteins | sample RifCSP16_1_FD_184022 | JGI IMG/M metagenome (GOLD analysis project Ga0209641, IMG submission 184022) | Soil microbial communities from Rifle, Colorado - Rifle CSP2_sed 16_1 (SPAdes) (version 2) | ecosystem: Environmental > Terrestrial > Deep subsurface > Rock core/Sediment | place: Rifle... | reverse complement strand
CGCCTTCGAGGCGAAGGGGCTGCCGAAGCGGATCCTGGCGGACCGGGGCACCCAGTTCAAGCGGAACCTGGGCCCCGGCCTCACCCAGTACGAGCGCGTCCTGGGCCGCCTGGGGGTCGAGGCGATCTTCGCCAGCGCCGGGAAGCCGAAGGCGAAGGGGAAGAAGGAGCGGTTCTACCGCTTCGTCCAGGAGGACTTCCTCCAGGAGCACGACTTCGCGTCCCTGGAGGACCTGGACCGGAAGTGGGGGGCCTGGGTGCGCTGGTACCGGACCCAGCACGAGCACGCGAGCCTGAACGGCGCCACGCCGGGGGAGCGGTACGCCCGGGTCCGGAAGCGGTTCTCCCCCTTCCCCCTCGAGGACGTGTTCGCGACGATCGTGGAGCGCAAGGTGCGGAAGAACGCGACCGTGAGCTACCGGCGCAACCCCTACCCCGTCGACCCGCGGTACATGGGGGAGCGGGTCGAGCTCCGCGTCTTCAACGGCCACGTCCGGATCTTCCACGGGACGACCCTCCTCGGGACGTACGACGCCCGCATCGACTACCGGGAGCGGATGCTCCGCCGCCTCCACGTGCGGGTCGTGAAGGCGGACGGCACGGTCCGGTTCCAGGGGAAGCGGTACCCGGTGGGGCTGCGGCTCGCCCGGAGGCGCGTCGAGGTGCTGCGCAGGGGCGCGGAGGTCCGGGTCTACCTGCCCGGGAACCGGGAGAGAACGTTCAAGGTCACGCGGCGATACCGCCGCGGCCGCCGAGGGTGAGACGTTTAGGAGTTACAACCCTGGGACGTTTTGGATGTTACGCAACACGTAATGCTTCAACCCGTAGTTGATCAGTGTGAGGGCGACGGTGTTGTAGTCCCCCGTGATCACCGCCTTGACGAAGTCGAGCCCCTCGAACCCCGCCGCCACGAGCGTGCTGAAGGAGTTGATTTCCTGGACGACCCCGGCGAACTTCTCCCACCCGGACTCGGTGAACACGTTGCCGTTGACATCATAGAGGAGGAGTTCGCTCTCCTGCGTCTCCTCCGTGATGGTGACCTGATAGAAGGACTCCCATCGTCGGCTCCCCGGAGCCGGGATCGAACCCGCGGGGAGGGGCCAGGTCCCGGCGGTGAGCCTTGGCCGCATCCCTCTGCGGCCCCGCACGGGGTAAACCTGCAGGGCGAAATGGGGACGCTCCAGGAAGACACGACCCAGGGTCGCGAGCTTCCGCACGTGGTACAGGGTCGCCGAGGAGGAGAGGCCGACGATTCCCGACAGGTCCCGGATGGAGAGCCCGGGGCAGACCCTCACGGCGAGGAGCACCCGCCGGCTCGTCTTCGGTCGTCCCGCCCTCTCCGTCGCGGTCTCCGTTCTGAGAACAGGGCCCGGACGGCCGGGCGGACCCAGTCTTGGGGCCTCCGGCACTGCCCGGAGCGCCTCCCCGAATGCGTTGCGGATCGCGGTGAATGTTCCGACGCCGCTCTCGGAACGGTTGCCCCGGGACCGGATCGCATCCGAGGGCTCTGTGGGCATCCACCGCGAAGCCCCCCGGTCATGCGGGGCCGACGGGCGTGGAGAGGTGCCTCCCGAGGCCGTCGGCCTCCCGGACTTCGTTCTTCCCCGCATCGGCGTGAGTCTTCGGGAGCGCATCGAGTCCGCGCTCACCGTCGTCCGGACAACGCGGCGGAGGGTACTCCGACGTTCTCTTTCGGTGGTGGAACCATCCGCAGGGGCCGTGGGAGCGGGGTCCCGCGCTGCGATTCGTTATTTCGCAGCCGCAACAGAGCCTGGGGCGGTGGCCCCGGGGCCGGTCACGCGTGTCCGGGGATCCGTCGGGGGGGCCCCGAGATTCGTCCCGGTCGCCCGGAGGTCGGTCACGGTCGCCCGAGGGTCCGTCGCGAGCGCCCGAAGACGTGTCGCGGTCGCCCGAAGGTCTTTCGCAGTCGCCCGAGGGTCCGACGCGAGCGCCCGAAGACGTGTCGCGGTCGCCCGAAGGTTTTTCGCAGTCGCCCGCGGGTCCGTCGCGATCGCCGTGGGTCGTTTCGCGGTCGCCCCAGGGTCTGTTGCAGTCGCCCCCGACCTCGTCACGAGCGCGATGGCTTCGGGGACGACGGCCCGCGGGTCTGGGACGACTGCCCTCAGGTCAGTCGCAGTTGCCCTCGGGTGTGTCGCAGGTGCGAAACGTTCTGTCCCGACCTCGGGAGTGACAGTCCGGCCGTCGGGTACCTGCGGAGCGCCTTCGAGGGGGCATTTCGGGCTTCGGCGGAGGGGTCTCCTGGGCTGCCGCGGCAATGGAGCATCCCGTGGACGGCGCCCCACGGTGAGGGACGACCCGGTCCCCGTACCCCGCATCTCGCTAGGGCCCCAGCTGGGAGAGGATGCGCAGCAAGACGCCCCGCTGCTCCCGGATCTCCGCATCCGTGGCGAGCGGGTCCAGCCGCACCGCCTCCGCGCCGTAGACCAGGTCGGCGAAGGTCCCGTCCGGTCCGCTCCCCGGGCTGTCCAGGAAGTCATCGAGGGCGAGCACCCCGTTCGCGAAGTTGAGCCACACGGTCATCAGGAGGCGGTCCAGCTTCTCCAGCTCGCTGCCGCCGTTGTGCGCCATGAAGAGATCGTCGAAGGCGCCGGGCAGGGTGGACGCGTCCCGCTCCTCGGAGAACACCGTGCTCATGTACTGGACGATCTCGATGTAGCACTCCAGCGTGGCGGTGTCGAACTCCGTCTGCCCGTTCCCGGTGAGGACGGCGCGGAACTGGTCCTGCCACCACCCCTCGTGGCGCACCTTGTCCCCGTTCCCCACGATGATCACGTTGACGGAGTCGGAGGCGGTCCCGCCGTCGTCGTCCTCGGCGAGGAACCCGACCTCATAGAAGCACGCATCCGCGAAGGCGTGGACCTGCTCGTCAGTGACGTCTCTGGGCTGGACGCTCGGGCTGGGCAGAGGATCGGCGAACGGCGGGTTCACGAGGTACGTCGTCGTGACGTCGGGGGCCGGGGCCCCGTCGTCCCAGTCCCAGGTCATGTCGAGGTCGTCGCTGCCCGGATCGGTGGATCGCGCGCGGAAGGTCACGGGGTCGCCGGCGTGCGCGATGATCGTCGGGACACCGTTGACGAGGACCGTGCCCGACTCGTCGATCTCGGCGGTGGGGTCCACGTTCGTGACCGTGATCCCCAGGAGTGTGCAGGTCGAGGTGTCGTCGTCCGCGATGCACACCGTGGCGGTGAAGGCGCCGTTGTCCCCGTAGACGTGGGAGGCGCCGAAGAGGAGAGTGGCGTCCGGCCGCACGTTCTCGAGCGCGCCGGCGGCGGGAGCGAGCGGCGTGCCGTCGCCCCAGTCCACCGTGGCGACGAGGACCTCGAGCCAGCCCGGGTCCGATCCCGTCCCGGTCACCGTGACCGCCGATCCTTCCGGCTTCGGCTCGTCCGAGGCCGCCAGGACGCTCGGCGCCACGTTCGTCACCGTCAGCGTCGCGGAGTCCGTGTCGAAGGCGCCGTTGGCGTCCGTCACCTGCACGGCCACCGGGAACACTCCGTCCTGGCCGACGAGGTCGAAGGTCGGCGTGGCCCCGACCGCGTCGTCGAAGAGATTGTCGTTGTCGAAGTCCCACGCGTAGGTGAGGGCGTCGCCGTCCGGATCGCTGGAGGCCGTTGCGTCCAGGGCGACGTCTGTCCCCTCCGGAGTGACGTACGGCCCCCCGGCGTCCGCGACGGGGGGGCGGTTGAGGACCGCGTCCTCCGGGGTGATGAGGGAGTACTGCTGCGGACCGCTCGGGACCGCCGTGCCCGCCACGCTCACGGTCCACGTCCCCGCCTTGGCGGTGCCCACGACGACCTCGACGTTGTTCCGGTTGTCGTTCCCCGTCGTCGCGGCGTTGGCGGGGATGGCGGCGTTGAGGACCCAAGGCTGGTAGACGATGCCGTCGGGGTCCGTCAGGCGCAGGTCCAGGTCGTTGATCAGGGTCACCGCAGCGAGCCGCGCCGCGGGCGGGTCGCTCCAGGCGATCGTGGCCTGGACGTTCGCCGCCCCATCGGAGTTGAACGTGTAGAAGTCCGTGTCCCCGTTGTCCACGCTGTCCACGAAGATGAGGTCGTCCGTGTCGTCCGCGATGATCAGGTCCGCCGCCGCCTGCGCGTTCAGCGCGCCGTGGCCGAACTGGTAATCCGGCCCGGCGTTCCCGAGGTCGGTGGCGGTGTGGATGAGGATGGCCTTCATCGTGTGCGCGAGGGGGCGAGTGCCGGCACCGCGGGTGCTCTGCCACTGCTGGATGAGGAGCGCGCCAGCGCCCGCGGCCACCGGCGTCGACATGCTCGTGCCACACTTCACGGAGTAGGAGCCCTGCGCCTCGCCGGCGTCGAAGTTCCCGTCCCCGTCCGTGTCGACGAAGTCCGTCGACGTGAGCCCGCCGTCCCCGGTGCTCTGACATCCGGGCCCCACGATGTCGGGCCGGAGGCGCCCGTCGTCCGTCGGCCCGAAGCTCGTGAAGCCGGTGATCGTGTTGTCGTTCGAGTTCACGGCCCCGACGGCGATGGTGTTCTTGGATGTGGCCGGGGAGCCGATGGTGGAGAACTGGCCGCACGGCGCCCCGGATTGCCGCTCGTTCCCGGCGGACTCAAAGTAGATGAGCTGCTGGCCCGCGATGCTCCCGCGCACGATGGTGTCGAGGAGGATCGCGGCGTTGGCATAGTCGCCCAAGGTGGCGCAGGCGAACCCGTTGGACACCACGTTGTTGCCCAGGGACATCGTCGCCAGGTCGATCCCGTTCCCGATCGCGACCGTGAAGTCCGCGTTGAGGTCCCCGGAGGTGTCGTAGAAGGGGACGGCTTGCCCGGCGGCGCCGCGCGAGCGGATGTTGACGCCGGGCGCCATCCCGGCGAACTGGTTGGCCGAGGTCCCGGGGTTGGGCGTCCCGGCGGTGTCCACGCCCTGGCTGTTCGCCCCGCTGCCACCGACCGTCCCTGCCACGTGAGTGGAATGGGAGCGGACGGTCTCTCCGGCCTCGAGCTCGATGATGCGCGCGCCGAAGTCCGGGTGTGCCGTGTCTGCAAGGCCGGAATCGTACACGAGGACGGTGACGCCGGCGCCGGTGAGCCCGTAGGGCGCCGCGTTGATCGTGGCCACGTTGGACGCCGGCCTCGCCCCGTCATTGTGCTCCTCCAAGGGGAGGTCGAGGAGGCTCACGAACTGCACCTCGTCCTGGCGCGCCAAGCCATCGACGCGATCGAGGGAGACGACGCCGCTGACGGCGGGGATGGCGGGGATGAGGACGATTCCCTCCGCGCCGAACTCCTGCATGAGCCTCAGGCCCACCGCGGGGTCGACGTCCTGATGGAGCTGGACCGTGATGGCCGCGCGTCCGTTCCCGGCATCCGCCCAGGGTCCGATGTCTCTCCGGGCGAGGGGGAGCGAGACCTTGTCCGCAGGGTCGATCGGCCCCGCGAAACGCACGTTCGCCATCTCTCCGACCCGGTCGGTGTCGGCACTCTCGGAAGAGGCGATGTAGGTGTTCCCTGCCAGGTAGGCGAGGAGCTCGATCCCCTGCGACGAGAGCGCCGAGCGTTCGCCGGCGGAGGGGAGGTGGCACACCTGGAGGAGGAAGTGGACCCGACTGGTGGTCCCCAGCGCTCCGAGGTCCCCCAGAAGGAGGCGCGGCTCTGGGGTGAACGCCCGGTTGTGCAACCGGACCAGGTAGGGGGAGACGGCGGGTCCGCCCCGGAAGGAGACCTCCTCGGGGCAGAGCGTCCGCACGTCCGCGCGGGAGCCGGTCCCGATCACCACATTCAAGTACGCGGCCGGCACCAGCAGCGCCGCCGCGAGCACGCAGACTAGGATGGCACTCCCCACTCGCCCCATGGGGAAGCGCAAGGGCCGTGAGGGCAAAAGGGTTGTGGTCCCCCGGTCCGGCATGGGACACTTCTGGGGAGTCGTGTCAGAGTTGGGTCAATTGTGGGTGTTGGGGAGATTCGTGGTGACGCTCATCGGATCCGCCCTTCCCCCGCGTACACGGTGAACCCTTCGCTCCGCAGAAACCCGATCAGGCTCATCCCGTACTCTGCCGCGAGGTCCACGGCCAGGCTCGACGCCGCCCCGACAGCGGCCAGGACGGGGATCCCCGCGGCGAGCGTCTTCTGCACGAGCTCGAAGCTCGCGCGCCCGCTGACGGCGAGCACGGCGTCGTCGGCCGGGAGGTGCCCCCCAAGGAGCCTCTCGCCCACGACCTTGTCCACGGCGTTGTGCCGGCCGATGTCCTCCCGGAGCACGACCAGGTCCCCTTGCGCGGTGAAGAGCGCCGCGGCGTGGAGCCCGCCGGTCTTCTGGAATGTCGCCTGCGCCGAGCGCATCTTCGCGGGGAGCCCGCGGAGCGTCTCGCCCGGCACCCGCAGCCCCGAGGAAGGCAACGTCGGGAACGTGGCGCGCACGGCCTCGAGGGAGGTCTTCCCGCACACCCCGCAGCTCGAGGTCGTGTAGAAGTGGCGGTGGAGGCGGGCCTCGTCGAACGCCACCCCCTCCCGGAGCCGCACCTTCACGACGTTGTGCTCCTGCTCCGTCCCATGGAGGGGGCAGTGCTCGATCCGGCCGATGTCCCCTTTGGCGGTGATCACGCCCTCGGTGAAGAGGAAGCCGGCGGCGAGCTCGAAGTCGTCGCCCGGGGTGCGCATCGTCACCGCCAGGCTGGTCTCCCGCCAGTGCGCCCCGTCGGCGTGGACGATCTCGATCTCCATCGGCTCCTCGGTCGTGAGCAGGTCCGCCAGGCGCTGTCCCCCGCGCGTCACGAGCCGCTCGCTCGTCGGGGCCTTCATCCCGGCCGCTCCACGCGGACGAGCGCGTTGTAGTCGGGGATGCCGCACTGCGGGTCGAGGACCCCGTGGCGGAGCACCGGGTTCGACTCCGGCCAGTACATCTGGAGGTTCCGCGGCTTGATGCGCGCGAGCCTGACGCGCCCCTCGACGCGGCCGGCCTCGCTGACGAGCGCGATGCGGTCCCCGTCGGCCACCGCCAACGCCGCGGCGTCTTCCGCGCTCATGAGGACATCCTGGCGCCGGGCCCCCACGAGGGGGTCGAGCTCCTGGTGCACCATGCTGTTGAACTGCTTCCCGCGTCGGGTGCTGAGGAGGAACATGCCCTCGGGGAGGCGCAGGTCCGGCGGGGTCAAGGCTGCGAAGCGGGCACGGGCGTCCTCGGTCGGGCAGAGGCCGTCGACGCAGAGATGCCTCCCTCCCCACTGCACGGCGTCTCCCTTCCTGCTCATCCGCTCGATGCCGGCGTAGAAGGGGACCGCGGCGGCGATCTCGTCGCGGATGGCCTGCGCGTCGCCGCATCCGAACCGCTGCTCGAGCTCCGGCCGCACCGCCACCGCCAGCCGGCGGAAGATCTCCCACTCCGCCATCGCCTCGCCGATCCGCCGCCCCGGGATCTCCGGGCTGAAGTAGATGCGGCGCTCCGTGCTCGTCTCGGTCCCGCCGCCCGGCTGCTCGTATCGCGTCGCCGCGGGGAGGAGGTACACGGCGTCCTTCGGCTCCACGAACATCTGGGACGTGAGGACGAGGTCCTGATGGACGCGGACGGGGATGCGTCGGAGCGCCTCCGTGACGAACGCCGGCTCCGGGAGCGTCTCCAGGAAGTTCCCGCCGGCCGCCCACAGCAGGTCGAGCTCCCCCGCGTGCGCGGCGTTGACCATCTGCACCGTGGCCATCCCGGGCTCCCGGGGCAAGGGGAAGCCCCACAGGGACTCGAACCGGCGGACGCTTTCGTCGTCCAGGGAGGCCCCGCCCGGGAGCTTGTCCGGTACGCATCCGACCTCGGCCCCGCCCTGCACCCCGCTGTGGCCGCGGATCGCCATGAGCCCGCACTTGTCGCGCCCGAGCATGCCGCGCGCGAGGGCGAGGTTCGCGACGGCGCGGACGTTCTCGACGCCGAAGGAGTGCTGGGTGAGCCCCATCGACCACACGAACACGGCGGTCCGCGCCGCTCGGTACGTGTCGGCGAACCGCTCCATGTCGGCGCGCGTCAGGCCGGAGAACCGCTCCAGGTCCTCCCAGCGTTGCGTCGCGAGCGCCGCGGCCAGCTCCCCGAACCCGTGGGTATGCGCTGCCACGAACTCCTTGTCCACGCCGCCGCGCTCGATGAGCGCCTTCATCACGCCGTTGATGAACGCGATGTCCCCGCCGGTGTGCACCTGGAAGAAGTCGTCCGCGATCCGCGTTCCGAACATCGCCGACTCCGGGACGGACGGCACCCAGTAGCGCTCCAGCCCGAGCTCCCGGTACGGGTTGACGACGAGGACCTTCGTGCCCGCCTTCTTCGCGTGGTAGAGGTACTTCATGGACACCGGCTGGTTGTTCGCCACGTCGCTCCCGAACAGGACGAGGAGGTCCGTGCCGATCCAGTCCGAGTACGAGCAGGTCGATGCCGCCACGCCGAGCGCCTGGCGCAGGCCCACGGTGGAGGGCGCGTGACAAAGGCGCGAGGAGTTGTCCACGTTGTTCGTGCCGAGCAGGCGCGTCGCCTTCTGCGCCACGTAGTACGTCTCGTTCGTCACGCCGCGCGAGGTGAGGAAGACGGCGAGCCGGCGGGGATCGAGGCCGCGGATCCGCCCCGCCAGGTCCGCGATGGCCTGCTCCCAAGAGACACGGGTGAACCCCGGTTCCCCGGAGCGCCGGACCATGGGGTAGGGGAGGCGCCCCAGCCCGCGGAGGCGTGACGAGGACAGCCCCGCCACCGAACGGACATCGCGGAGGAGGGCCACGTCCAGCGCGCCCATCGTGTTGAGCTTCAGCAGGTTCAGGCGGACGGTGCAGAGGTGGATGCCCTCGGAGGTGAAGTCCCGCAGCCCCGAGGTGCCGAGGGCGCACCCGTCGCAGACCCCCTTCGTGAGGATGCGCATCGTGTAGGGGAGCTGCGCGCGGTTCTCCCAGATCGTCCTCGCGATCTCTGCGAAGTGATGAGGCTTGGTGTGGCCGATGCCGGTCGGCGAAAGGCTGGCCCAAAGCGAGGGCTTGGGGGCTGCGGACACGCACGGGGGAACGCACGGAGCCAATTAGAGCTGACTCAGGGTCCGTAGCCCTGCCCTCGATGCCGGACGGACGTCACCCGGACCCGTTTCAGGACCCGGTCGACCTCGTAGAGGACCCGGTAGTCCCCGACCCGCAAGCGGTAGGTGTCGGGCATTCCGCCCAGGGGCTTGATGTCGGCCCCCGACCGTGGCATGAAGGGGTCCGTCTCAAGTCGACGGACGGCGCGCCACAGGCGCCGGGCGTGGCCGCGGCGTCCCCCGCGACCGACCGCTTCGAGTTCGTCCCTCGCCTTTCCGGAGAGGATCAGGTCGTAGGGGGGCATCGCGTGGCTCCCTAAGCCAGGGGAGGTCCTTCTCCAACCGGGCTACAGGCAGCCCTCCCTCCCGCTTCATCTCCCTCAGTCGTCGCCGGTGCTCCTCCAGGGCCTTGCCGTGGTACAGCTCGGGGTCCACAGTTTCAATCAGGTCGTCGATGACATCGTCGAAGCTCTTGCCTCCCACCCGGAGGATGCGAAGCCGCTCGTAGGTGTCGAGCCGGATGTTCACGGTCCTGTACCGCATGGTGTTAGAATAGCTACTACAGCTACATAAGCCCGTCGGCTGCGGGCAGCACCGATCGCATCGCACGTCGACCGGGGACAACCCCCGGTGCCCCGGGCTCCGGATGACCCGGTTGATAGACCCGCCGCGGCCGTGATAAAACGGCCCGGAGACCTATTCCCCCCCGGGGGCATCCTCCCTTGCCGGATACGGCAGAGGAGAAACGAATGGCGAAGTTCGGAAAGGTGCTGACCCTCGTGTTGGCGCTGGGGCTCAGCGGGGTGCTCGTGACGGGAATGCAGGCAACGGCGACCGCGGACGACCCTCTCGTGACCGAGGCGGACGACGGGGCCGACCTGGGCCGGGACAGGCCCCATGTGTTCGTCTTCGCCGCGCGCTGGGGGTTCCTGGACCGCCGCGACTGCAGCGAGGAGCGCTGCCCGCCCATCCGATGGAACGGGTTCCTGGGCTCCCGGGTCGCCGGGGTCCGGCTCGTCCAGACCGTGGCCTTCGAGCGCGGGGACTTCGTCCTCCCGCAGCGCAACCCGCACCTCCTGGGATGGGTCTCGGTGACGGCGCCGCGCTGGGACGGACTGGTCACCCAGGTGATTGTGCGCCATGACGCCTCCCCGGACAGTCTGGTCCTGTTCCACACCGCGCAGTGGTCGCACGCCTTCACGCTCCGCGAGCTCGCCGACCTGCACCTCCGGGTGCCGGTGGACCGCCTGGGGCACGAGGTCGAGATCCGCGCGATGCGGCTGACCTAGCTGGACCGAGCATGGGGGGTCTGGCCCCCCTCTTCCTTTTTCTTCCTGGCGCCGGAGTTCTCTCCCGCCGTTCCTCCAGGCCTCTTCATCGAGGAGCGAACCGCTATCCTTAACTAGCCACGCGCTCGATGGCCCCTCGCTGTCCCCAGGGTCCACCAAAGGATGGGAGGGCGGGCGCCGCGGGACGGAAACCGAGGAGGTTCGTTCCATGACGGTCAGCCGGGCGGCTTGTGCGCGCGCGATGGGTGTCCTGCTCCTTCTCATGATCGTCCCCCTGGTCGCGCTCACGCTCCCGCCCGGCGCCCGCGCCATCGCCCCGACCTTCGAGCCGAACGTGCGCGTCGATGACAGCGATTCGAGCGTCGACTCCCCTCGGATCGCGGCCGGGCCCAGCGTGCTCCATGCCGCCTGGCGCGACATGCGCGCCGGGGACGTGGACATCTACTACAGCCGGTCGACGGACGGCGGGCTGAGCTGGAGCCCCGCGGTGCGCCTCGACGACTCCCCGGGAACGCTCGACGCGGGCGACATGGACCTGGCGGTGAACCAGTCCGGGAGCGAGGTCTACCTCGCCTTCACGGACCGCCGCTCGGGCAGCCACGACATCCGTGTGCGGGCGTCCCAGGACGACGGCCTCAACTGGGGACCGGCCGTGCGCGCGGACGACGCCGCCGCGGGCTTCGATGCGCTCCACCCCGCCCTCGCGGTCGACGCCACCGGGGTGGTCCACCTCGCCTTCGAGGACCGCCGGAACCTCGCCTCCCCCTACCAGATCTACCATGCCCGCTCGGCGACGGAGGGGACGACTTGGTCCCCGAACGTTCCGGTGTCGGCGACGCCGCCGGGGGAGTCCGCCTCGACCCCGTCGCTCTCAGCCGCAGGGAACGGGGAGCTCCATGCCATCTGGCGCCAGAGAGGCTCCCTCCCGGAGACGATCCTCTCCGGCAACTCCATGGATAGCGGCGCCTCCTGGACCGTGACGCCCGTGTTCGTGGTCGCCTTTTTCGGCGAGCAGGCGATGTTCCCCGACGTCAGCCTCCGAGGTCCCGGTCAGGCCGTCTTCGCGGTCTGGACCCACCAGGTCGGCTCGAACCGCGCTGTCCGGTTCTCGTCCTCCGCGGACGGGGGCGTGACGTGGGGGGCCTCGGTGCGCGTCGACGATGTTCCCAGCACGTTCATCGATGCACTGCCTGAGTCGCCCACTATGAGCGTCCTCTACGGGAGCCCCTTCGTCCTCTGGACGGACCAGCGGAACACCTACCGGGACCTGTACGCCTCCGGCTCGGACGATGGCGGCGTGACCTGGGGGGACTGCCCGCTCCCATGCGGAGACAATTCCGACACCAAGATCGACGACAGCATGGTCAATGACATGCAGAGCTCTCCCTCCTCCTCCTCCAACGCCCTCGGCCTGTTCGCGGTCTGGGAGGACGGGCGGAACACGGTCTCCGGCGGGAACCCGGACATCTACTTCTCCGCCTACCTGCGCTCCGAGGTCCTGCTCACGGAGTTCCGCGACAGTCCTGACCTGTTCCAAGAGGCGGTCGAGCTCTTCGTCTTCGGCGGCAAGACGGTCGACTTCACGGGATGGATGCTCGTGGCCGACGGGGTGCCGCACGCCCTCAGCCCCCTCGGCTCGGTCCCCGGGATGCAGTACCGCACGGTCGGGAACTGGGGCTCCTCGAGCCTCCCGATCCCTGTTTTCTCCCTCGGCGACAGTGACCTGAACCACGGCGGGACGATCAAGCTGGTGAATCCATTCGGTGTGGTTGTCGACGAGGTAAGCTACGGGCAGCTGGGCGTGGTCCCCGATCCACCTTCCTCACCTCCCTCGACCACCGCGTGCCGCTACTTCGATGGCGTCGCGTACTTCGACGAGTGGACCCTCGACATCTCGCCGACGCTCAACGCACAGAACAACTGCGGACGCGTGGACCCCGCACCTCCGCTCATCCTCAACGAGGTGCTCTACAGCGCCGCCAACCCGGCGGACCGGTTCGTGGAGTTGTGGTACGTGGGAGACACCTCCGTGAACACGACGGGATTCCGCGTCGTGGGGAACACGGTGTACACGATCACGGCCGCGAGCGGGGTGACCCTCTCCCCGGCCAACCCGGCCGGGATGGTCTCGAACGCCGAGAACGTGCTCCTGTTCAACAACCTCAGGGTGGCGGGGGACAACCTCTACCTCTTCGACGCGTCCTGGAACCTGCTGGACGAGGTCGGCTGGGACGCGCCGCATACGGCCGACCTGAGCCTGTGCCGTTCCCCGGACGCCAACGGGACGCACGACGGGTACGACGACGGCTCGTCCGTGGCCGCCGGGTGGAGGTTCGGTTGCACCCCGACGCCGCCCCTGATCGGCGTCGGCCCCTCGCCCCAGTTCGGGCGCGGGGACTTCGGGGATGTCGTCCGATTCAATGTCACCGTCACAAACAAGCAGCTCCTCTCCGACTTCCTGGACCTCACCTTCACTAGCGAGCCGAACGGCTGGCTCGTCGAGCTCTTCGACGCCGCCGACATGCTCCCCCTGGGCGACACCGCCGCCGACGGGGACGGCATCCCCGACCTGGGGCTGCAGGCGCGGGAGGCGGGGGTCAACGCCACGGTGCGTGTCACGATCCCCTGGACGCCCCCGGTCTCGGTCTCGGAGTGGATCAATGTCACCGCCACGGCCTCGTCGTCCCCGGTGCTGTACAAGCAGGCGTTGCTCCGCGTCGACCTCAACCCGTTCCTTGATCTGGAGCGCTGGGCGGACCCCACGACGATCAACGTGCTGGGCACGGGCTACGGCGAGCAGACCTCGCTCACCCTGGAGATGACGGGGAGGGGCGTCGCGCTGCCGTCTTTGGCCTACAATGCCGCGGATGTCGTCTTCGTCATCGACGACACCGGGTCGATGGGTCCCTGGATCGACGGGGTGCGCACGGACGTCGTCTACATCCTCACGAGCCTGCAGGCGAACGTGAGCGACCTCCAGTTGGGCCTCGTGAGCTACGGGGACGTCGCGGAGATCGACATTGACCTCGACCTCACCCCGGACACCATCGCGTTCCAGAACGCGCTCAACGCCCTCGTCGCCTCCGGGGGAGGGGACTGGCCGGAGGACCCGGACGTCGCCCTCGGCATGGCGGCCAACCTCTCGTGGCGGTCGTTCCCGGGCGGGCTCGATCCCGCGCGCATCATGATCCTGATCGGGGACGCCCCGCCTCACATCCCTGAGTCGGAGCTCGTGTGGGCGGCGAACTGGTCGTTCATGACGAAGCAGATCCACACGAACGCCATCGCCTGCGGCGGTGACTTCGACACGAACCTCTGGTTCAGCCAGGCCGCGGCCAGCGGCGCCGGCTACTTCGCCCAGCTCGGCTCGCCCGATCAGATCGCCGACGAGATCCTGACGGGCATCCTCCAGTACGTCCCCGGCGTGAGCCTGGTGGCGACGGACCCCGATGTCACCGACACGAACCCGATGGTACGTGACGTGCTCCCGTCCCACATCGGGATCGTCCCGAACACCTTCGTGGACCCGTTGACGCTGCTCCCCCGTCCGCCCGACTTCTGGGGCGTGGACGTGGCGGGGAACACCGTCCTGGAGTGGAACGTGTCCCTCCTTCGCGTGAACGACTCGTGGAGCGTCCGGTTCCAGGTCACGTCGAGCCTGCCCGGCCTCGTGCAGACGAACGTCTATGGGTCGTCCCGCGCGAGCTTCCTCAACTGGGACAACCGGACGATGAGCCTTCCCTTCCCGGAGGCGCCGGTCACCGTGCTGGCCCCCCTGCTCCTCCCGCCCTCCGTGGCGGCGACGTGGGACGGGGCCTTGGGCGTCGGGCTGGCCTGGGTCCCGCCCGCGGTGGTCCCCGACCACTACCTCATCTACCGCGTCTCCGGCGACCCGCGGGGGTTCACCGCCCTCGGCCCGGCCGCGGCGTACGCCATCGTGTACGCCCCGGCCACGGCCTGGTCCGACCCGGATCCGATCGCCGGACCCGGGGAGAGGTACTACCTCATGCGGTCGGCGAACGCGGGCGACGTCGAGGTCAGCGCCACGAGCAACACCGCCGGCGTGTTCGTCGGCGCGCTGCGGGCCGGGGCCACCGCCGTCTCCCGTCCCCTGGAGTACGTCCCCTGGATCGACTACTCCGGGGCGGCGCTCGACACCGTCGAGGAGCATCGCGTGGCGTTCGGGGCGACCTCCGTGGAGTACGTCGACGCGGCGGGCGCGTGGCGGGCGGTCCCGGGCAACGGGGACCCGAATCGCGTCCTCGCGATGGGCGAGGCCTATGTCTTCCGGCGGCCGACCCCGGACCTCTTCGTCTTCACCGGGCTGCCGGGCGGGATGCTCCGCTTCGACGAGACCCCGTTCCCCGGCTTCCTCCCCGCCTCCAGCGCGCGGAGCCTCCTCGCCACCGTCAGCGGGGATGACGTCATCCTCTCCTTCGACCAGCCCGCCGGGATGACTCCGGGGGTGGACGCATACGAGGTGTGGTGGTCGCCGACCCGCTCCGGCTTCTACACCGGGGGTGCCTTCCTCGTCGGAGGGAGCCCCATCCCCGCGCCGGCCGGGCCCACCGCCGCGGCGGTCCACGCCGGCGCCGTGCTCCTCTCGAATGAGCTCTACTACCAGGTGGTGCCGGTGAGCGCCGGCCTCGGCCGCGGCGCCTCCACGTACACGGTCGGCGTCTGGACGAGGACGTTCTCGGGGGCGACGACGTTCGGCCTCCCGCTGCGCCCCGACACCGTTCGGGCCGTCTCCTGGTACTCGGTCGCAATCCCTGGAGCCCAGGGCTTCCTGTGGCTCTCCGCTTCCGGGGTCTGGGTCCCCCACTTCACCGCGATGGCGGCCGGGACCTACGACGCGGCGGTGCCGCTCGGGGCCGGGTTCCAGATCGGCCTGCGCCCGACCCTGACAACGCGCTACAGCTTCGTCGGCTGGTAGCCGCGGGCCGGAGGCTTATATCCCCGCGCCGGGATGGCCTGCGTGATGGCTCGGGCCGTGTGGAACGGGGCGATCACCTTCGGCCTCGTGAACATCCCGATCAAGGTGTACGGGGCTTCTGAGGAGCGCGACCTCCGGTTCACGACGCTGCACGCCGTCTGCAAGTCCCCGCTGAAGCGCCCCTACACGTGCCCCGTCTGCAACACCCCCGTCGAGTCCAAGGACATGGTGAAGGGGTACGAGTACGGGAAGGGGAACTTCATCCTCCTCACGGAGGAGGAGATGGACGCCGTGGCGGTAGAGACGAGCAAGGCGGTGCAGGTCATCGGCTTCGTCGACGCGAACGAGATCTCCCCGCTCTTCTTCGACCGCTCCTACTTCCTCGGCCCCGACGAGGCGAGCGTCAAGCCCTACGAGCTCCTCCGGCAGGCGCTCGCGCGCGCGGACAAGGTGGCCCTCGCCCGCGCGACCCTGTGGAAGAAGGAGCATCTCGTCGGGCTGCGTGCCATCGGCGGTTCGCTCGTCCTCTCCCTCCTCTTCTACAAGGACGAGGTCAAGGAGGTCCCGGAGATCCCCATGACCCGGCCTTTGGTGATCAGCGACCAGGAGATGGACCTCGCCTTCGAGCTGATCCAGAAGCTCACGATGGAGTTCGAGCCGGGGAAGTACAGCGACCGCTACCGCGAGGCGCTCCTCGCGATGATCGAGGCGAAGGTGGAGGGGAAGGAGATCGCGGTGCCCCCGCCCTCGAGCGCCCAGCCGACGCAGGACCTCATGGCGGCGTTGCGGGCGAGCCTGGACGCCGTGAAGAAGGCGTAGGACACCTAGGTTCTTAGCGGCAGGACCGTTCCCGACCCGAGGAGACACCGATGGCCGATGGCATCTCGAACATGGAAGTCGACGGATTCCGGAACGCCGTGAACGGACACGCCCTGAACAGCATCCTCGCTCTGGTGGCCGACGACGTGGCCATCGAGGACGAGCTGGGCGGCGCGCGGAGCGGCAAGAGCGCCTTCGGCCAGCTCTTCCAGGGCTGGGTCGCCGCCTTCCCGAACCTCGCGGTGGAGTCCCGGGCGACGACGATCCAGGGGTGGAGCGCGACCATGGAGGTCACCGTGACGGGGACGAACACGGGCCAGCTCACGCTGCCGGACGGCCGGACGTTCGCGGCCACCAACCGGAGCATCCGGACCGAGGGCGCCTGGGCGATGCGGTTCAACAACGCGGGCAAGCTGGCCGGGCTCCGCATCTATGGCAACCCCGCCAAACTGCTCTCCCAGCTCGGGCTGGCGACGGGCGTCACCGGACCGTCGCCATAGTGAGGCCCCCGCCCCGCGACCCCATCTTTAAGGCCTGACCGGGAGGTCTCCCCCAACATGGCAGAGCTGTGGGGCCTCATGCTCCACCCCATGCTCGCGATGAAGGAGGAGCGCCCCTTCTCCCACCCCGACTGGATCTTCGAGGTGAAGTGGGACGGTACGCGCGCTCTTTGCTTCTACGGCGGCGGGAAGCTGAAGTTCCAGAACCGCCGCCTCTACGACACGACGTACCGGTACCCGGAGATCCAGGTACGGGCGAAGGCGGAGAGGGCAATCTTCGACGGGGAGATCGTCATCATGCACGAGGGCCGCCCCAGCTTCGAGAAGCTCCAGGAGCGAGAGCACCTGGCGGGGAAGGAGAAGATCGCGCGGAAGGCGGCGGAGATCCCCGCCACGTACGTCGCGTTCGACATCCTCTACAAGGACGGCGAGGACCTCACCGCCAAACCCCTGATGGAGCGAAAGCGCATCCTCGCGGAGACGTTCGAGACGACGCCGTCGGCGGTGATCACGGAGTACGTGGAGAACGACGGCGAGGCCTTCTACAAGGTCTGCCGCGAGCACGGCCTCGAGGGGGTCATCGCCAAGGAGAAACGATCGCGCTACTTGCTCGGAGAGCGCCCGCGGACCTGGCGGAAGATCAAGGCCCTGAACCTCATCGACTGCGTCATCTGCGGCGTCACCGTCGGCGAGGGGAACCGGGCGCCCACGTTCGGCGCCCTCATCATCGCGGTGCACGACGAGCACGGGGAGCTCGCGTGCGTCGGCCGGGTGGGAACGGGCTTCGACGCGAACATGGTGGACCTGCTCCACCGGCGTCTGGCGGCCATGGAGGCGCCGATGCCGTTCAAGGCGATGCCCGACCTTGCCGGCGAGGTGAAGTTCTGGTGCCGCCCGGAGTTGGTGTGCGAGGTGGAGTATCTCCTGCTCACGCCGGACCGGGCGCTCCGGGCGCCATCGTTCCAGCGCCTCAGGGAGGATGTGGGGCCCCAGGACTGCACGTTCCCCGCCGCGTCACCACGCTCCCGCGCCTGAGCCGCAATCTCAGCGGTCGATGAACCCGGGAAGGTGGCGCACGCAAAGTGCCTTCAAGCGCGGTCGTTCCTTCCCTGTCGCCAGGTAGTACTCGCTGCCGCCAACGCGGAACCGCAACGTCTTCGCGATGAGCCCCCCGACCCTCGCCTTCTCGATCGTGGTGTAGGGAACTGCTGTGTTGTCCCTGTCCCGGGCCGCCAGGGCGTCGAGCGACTTGTCCCCATAGAAGAGGCGCCTTCCCACTGCTTTTTCCAGTGCCTCCTGGTACATCGCCCCCGAGAATCCTCCGGTGACAACGGGGAGGTCCTGGGCGACCACGACGACCAGCATTCGGTCGGTGAATATGAGGTCGAAGAGACGTATCTCGCCGAAGCGCCCGCGGCGCCCGGGCAGACCGCAGACGACATCGAAGATGTGCTCTCCCATTATCACTGGAGGAGGGCCGGGGGAGCCAAGAAGCTATGGGTGCCTCAGTGGTTGTGCCCGCAGGCGCAGCCGCCGTTCCCGCCGTGGTCGCCTTGGGCCTCGCCCTGCTCCCCGTGCGCCCCGCCATGGTTCCCGCCGCAGGCGCACCCGCTGGCGGCACCGTGGCTTCCCCCATGCCCGCCACCGTGGCCCTGGCCGCCGCAGCCGCAACCGCCACCGCCATGCCCGTGCGGCCGGCCGAGGAGGAAGCGCCCGCCGTCGGCGGTGTCCTGGTAGTCGATGACGGTGCCGCGGGACTCGCGCGCCGTCTCCGCGTCCATGTAGAACGTGACGCCCTGATCGAGGACGATGACGTCGCCCTCCCGGGGCTCGGCCGCCATCGCGAGGCGGAAGCGCGAGCGGCCATCGATCCCCATCTCGTGGACGAGGCGCACGGCCTTGGCTCCCTTCTCCGTGAGCCCCGCGCGGAAGACCTCGCCCGCCGCCGGGCTGACGACGAGGATCGGGGACTCGGGTTCGATCGCCTTGGCCATGGGGAGTTCCTGCATGTCCGGAACCAGGCGCTGTCCCCTACTTAGGCCTGTTGTAGTGAGCGGTACGAACGCCCGCGCGTCTCTGGGCGCGGAGGGCGAGGAAGGTGATCATCTTGGATGGGCGCCCCGCCACGCCGAGATGGGGGTACCAGTTGTTCGCGCTGAGGTTCCATCGCCCGTCGCGACGGCCCTTCACCGCCAGGTGGCGCAGCGCCTCCTCCATGCGTGGGTCGTCCCCGTACCCGAGCGCGGTCATGAAGTCGATGCCGACGAGGACGTCGTAGAAGAAGTGCCACGGGTACCGCAGCCAGGTCCACGGCGTGTACCGTCTCCCCTCGTGGAGGAGCCGGCGCTTCAGGAAGAAGTCGGCACCCCGCCGGATCGACTCCTTCACGTCCGCGCTCCGGCGCGACGGCGGGATCTCCGCGAACGCGCTCATCGCTTCCCAGGAGTCGAGGTTCCCCTTCCCCCGCCAGAAGCAGTCCCAGCCACCGTCCCGCAGCTGGTGGTCGACGAGCCAATCGATCCCCGCCTGCACGCGCTCGTCGCGGAGGTATCCGAACCGGATCAGGGAACGCACCATGTTCCCGGTCATGCAGAGGTGCCCGCGGCGGTACCCGCCGGGGCGCGACGTGAAGCCGCCGTCCTCGGCGGTGTGGAGGTCCAGCCACCACTCCACCGCGTTGGAGATCCTCGGGTCCCGCCGCGACATCCCCAGGTCCGCGAGCACCTGAAGGTGCCAGATCGTCGCGCGGTAGTACGGGAGATAGCCATTCGTGCCGCGGTACCACCATGTCCTCTTCTTCTGGAGGGCGAGGATGTCGCGGGCCCAGCCTCGTTTCGGCACCTCGCTGCGCAACCGGGCCAGGGCGGCGTCGCCGGGACGCGGACGGAGGAGGTCGCGCGCGGCGAGGTACCGCATCGCCGGCTGCTCCGGCCCGAGGAGCCAGGCCATCACCGTATCGTCCATGCCCCAGCGCAAGGCGCAAGGGTTTAAAGGGAAGACCTCCCGTGCGGCCGCCGATGCAGTTCACCGTCCTGGAGAAGACGAAGGACTCCCTGCGCATCCAGATCGAGGGCGCCGACGACACGGTGATCTACCCGCTCGTGAGCCAGCTCCTCAAGGACGACGACGTCGAGGACGCGAAGTACCACGTCGGCCACCCGATGCTCGACAAGCCCGTCCTCCTCGTGAAGGTGAAGAAGGGGAAACCCCAGACCGCGCTCAAGAACGCGGCGAACGCGCTCTCCGAGGAGTTCGCGGCGGCGCGCGCGGTCGTGAAGAAGGAACTGCGCAAGGCGGGCTGAGGGCACACTTCTGGGGCTCCGTGCCGGGAATTCGCCGGCGGGACGGACGAGGCGTTAAGTATCGCCTTGCGAATGCGCGCGGCGGGAGTGGGGAGGTTGAACACCATCACCGCCAAAGCGTCCTCGTTGCTCGTGACCGCCCTCGTGCTCGCCGCCGGGGTCTCCTCCGTGCTGTGGAGCGCTGCGCCTTCGGAGACCGTCGCCGTGCCGCGGGACGATCCGGACGTTGCCGGTGTGCCAGGGACGGCCCCCGTCGGGTCCGAGGTCGACGAGGATCCCCTGGCCCCCGGAAACCCACGGACCATGGGGTTCGACACGCCCGTCGTGAACCCGCAGGTCGGGACGCGCCCCCTCCTCGTTGTCCTCATGGACTTCACGGACCAGGTGCACGACCCGGTGCTCACCCCCGCCTTCGTCCGCAACCAGATCTTCGGGCCGCGCCCGAGCCTGAACGACTACTATCTGGAGACGTCCTACGGGCAGTTCTCCTTCAGCGACCAGGGGAACTGGGCGTGGATCACGGCGTGGAACGACCCCGCCACGGCGTCGGCGGACGAGTCGACCCGCGCGTACTGGAACACCGCCCCGGACCCCACCTACAACGGGGGCACCTTCCAGCGCTGGGGCCTGAAGAGCCTCGACATCGCCGGCTTCAACTTCGCGCCCCTCGACTTCAACACCGACGGGAAGGTCGACTTCGGCCAGGAGGTCGCCTACCTCCTGATCGATGCGAACACGGTCGGGAACTTCGGCGGGGCGATGCGCGGCATGCCCTCGGGTTTCACCTTCGACGGGAAGGCGATCGTGGGGGTCTCCTGCGGCGTCTCTTCCGGGACGCCCTGGATCACGCTCTACGCGCACGAGCTCGCGCACCAGACCACGTGGGGCGGGCCGAACTTCGAGACGGACTACTACGGCATCATCCCGCAGATCATCGGGCAGTTCACCCTCATGGGCTTCAGCGGGTTCGGCTCCTCCCCTAACACCTCGCCGAACGGCCCGCACCACTTCGACCCGTTCTCCAAGCTCAAGATGGGGTGGTACACCGGCACCGCGGTGACCTCGGACGGCTTCGTCAGCATTCCCAACGCGGAGACGACGAAGACGGCGTTCATCCTGTACGAGCCCGCCCACGGGAAGGACGAGTACTTCATGGTGGAGAACCGGTGGAAGGGCACGTCCTACGACAACACGGACGCCCTGATCGGCCCGCTGCCGGCCCCCTTCGCCTACCAGGGCGCGGCGGCGGACATCCCCGACGAAGGCCTCCTGATCTGGCATGTCGACGAGACGCGCGACTGGAACGGGAGCAGCACCGGGGGCTTCGCGAAGGTCGACCTGATCCGCCGCGGCGGGAGCGACAACAACGCCGCCTTCGACGGGAGCGACTTCGCCTACTATGACTTCCACGACGGCTCCTCCACGGAGAACGCGAAGTGGAACGGAGGCGCGAACAGCAAGACCGGCGTCTGGTGCGTGTCCCCGAGGGCCGCGACGATGACCGCGTACCTCGACGTCGCTGGACCTGGCGTGCTCGTGTGCAGCGCCCCGCTCGCCGCCTCGGCCATCCCGGGTTCGGCGGCTTCCGTGTCTGTCCCCGTGAGGAACACGGGGGACGCGACGGACACCTTCGAGATCATCGCATCGGGGGTTCCCTCGGACGTGACTGTAACCTTGCCGTCCTCCGCGTCCATAGCGTCGAAGGCCCTCTCGAACATGGTGGTGCAGCTCACGCCCGTGCGCGCGTGCACGACCTCCCCCGGACCCCGCGTCGTCACCCTCACCGCCCGGAGCACGACGAACAACGCCATCGCGATGTCGATCACCGCCACCCTGACCGTGCTCCCCTTCAGCGAGCCCGAGGTCACCCTCACCGTGCTCGACAACGACATCGAGCCGACGGAGACCGGGACGTACACGGTCAATGTGGTGAACCACGGGAACGCCCTGGACACGATCGCCCTCACGTTCACCGCCATCGACTTCGGCCTCGCCTACCGTGCCCTGCCCACCGCGATCCCGATGTCCTGGGTCGCGCTCGGCGCGCCTTCCGTCACCGCCGCGGCGTGCGCGGGTGGGTCCACCTCGCTCGCGATCACCGTGCCGCCGGACTGGGCCGCCATGGAGGACGCCACGTACCAGTTCACGGTCACCGCCGCGGGGGGAATCACCTCCGACTCCGACGCGATCGCCGGTTCCCTGATCGTCCGCGCGACGCCGGTGAGCATGATGTACTACGTCAAGGTCGAGATCATGGCCCTGGAGGCGGAGGTGCTGACGCTCCCCCCGTCCGACGTGCGCGACGGCCTCCAGGACAAGACGACGGCGGCGCTGGAGAAGCTGTGCCAGGCGCTCGACCGCTACCTGCTGGGTGACGACCCGCCGGCGGCGAACCTCATCGGCGCCACGATCCACAAGCTGGAGGCCTTCCTCCACCTCGTCGACGCGCAGGACGGGAAGGAGCTCACGGCGGCCCAGGCCGCCTCGCTGCGGGCGAAGGCCAACCAGATCATCGCCGACCTAGAGGCCGTCCTGGCGGTGATGTGAGCCAGGGAGACGCACCCCCGCAACAACCATCACCTGGGGGCCTCGGCGCGTGTGGCCGATCCGGGCTCGCCCAACGACACCCTGATCTACCCTGCGGGTGAACCAGCACCTCAAGGACGAGGACGTCGATAGGACGCGAAGTACTGCGTGGCCTGCCCGAGGCTCGACAAGCCCATGCTCCTCGTGCGGACGAAGAAGGGGAACCCCCAGACCGCGCTCAAGAACGCGGCGAACGCGCTCTCCGAGGAGTTCGCGGCGGCGCGCGCGGTCGTGAAGAAGGAACTGCGGAAGGCGGGCTGAGGGCACACTTCTGGGGCTCCGTGCAGCAAGTTCGCCGGCAGCAGGGGGAGTCGTTAAGTAACTCCAGGGGAATCCGCGCGGCGGGAGTGGGGAGGTTGAACACCATCACCGCCAAAGCGTCTTCGTTGCTCGTGACCGCCATCGTGCTCGCCGCCGGAGTCTCCGCCGTGATGTGGGGCGCTCCGCCTCTGCAGACCGCCAACAAACTGCGGGACGCACCCACCGGGTCCGGGGAGCCGGTGGAGGCCCCCGAGGTCTCCGGGATCAGCGAGGACGTTCTGGCCCCCGGCGGGCCGCGACCCACGGGTTTCGACAGCCTCGTGGCGAGCCCGCAGGTCGGGGTCCGCCCGCTCCTCGTCGTCCTCCTCGAGTTCTCGGACCGGGCCCACGACGCCGTGCTCACGCCCACCTTCATCCGTAACCAGATCTTCGGGCCGCGCCCGAGCGTCAACGACTACTACCTGGAGACATCCTACGGGCAGTTCTCCTTCAGCGACCAGGGGAACTGGGCGTGGATCCCCGCCTGGGACGATCCGGGTACCCCCGCGGACGAGTCGACCCTCGCACACTGGGCGGCCCAGCCCGGCCCGGACTTCCTCCAGTGGGGGCTGCTGAGTCTCGACAAGGCGGGGTTCAACTTCGCGCCCCTCGACCTCGACTCGGACGGGACGATCCTCTTCGGCCCAGAGGTTTCCTCCCTGATGGTCTACGCGAACATCTTCTTCTTCGCCGGGTTCATGCGGAGCCTGCCCGGCGGCATCAGCCTGGACGGGAAGATGGTGTCGGGGGTGGCGTGCGGCGTCTCTGGAGGGACCCCATGGATCACGATGTACGCGCATGAGCTCGCGCACGAATCCTCGTGGAACGGGCCCAACTTCCTCACGGACTACTATGCGATTATCCCCGAGGTCATCGGCGGCTTCGGCCTCATGGGGTACAGCGGCTCGGGTGCGGACCCGAACGCGCGGCCGCTCGGGCCGTGGCACCTCGACCCGTTCTCCAAGCTCAAGTTGGGCTGGTACACGGGCACGGCGGTCACCGCCGACGGTTTTGTGAGCATCCCCAACGCGGAGACCAGCCCGACAACGTTCATCCTCCACGAGCCTGCCCACGGGAAGAACGAGTACTTCATGGTGGAGAACCGGTGGAAGGGCACGTCCTATGACAACACGGACGCCCTGATCGGCCCCCTGCCGGCCCCCTTTGACTTCCAGGGGGCCGCCGCGGACATCGCCGACGAGGGCCTCCTCATCTGGCACGTCGACGAGACGCGCAGCTACAACGGCTCCGAGACCGGCGGCTTCGCCAAGGTCGACCTGATCCGCCGCGGCGGGAGCGACAACAACGCGGCCTTCGATGGCAGCGACGGCGGGTACTACGACTTCCACGACGGCTCCTCCACGGAGAACGCGAAGTGGAACGGCGGCGCGAACAGCAAGACCGGCGTGTGGTGCGTGTCCCCGAGGGCCGCGACGATGGCGGCGTACCTGGATGTCGCCGGACCCGGCGTGCTCGTATGCAGCGCTCCGCTCGCGGCCTCCGCCATCCCCGGTTCGGCGGCCTCCGTGACCGTCCCCGTGAGGAACACGGGCGACGCGACCGACACGTTCGAGATCATCGCTACCGCGCCCGCGGACGTGACAGTGACCCTGCCCTCGTCGGCCTCCATCGAGTCGAAAGGCCTCTCGAACATGGTGGTCCAGCTCACGCCGGTGCGCGCGTGCACGACCTCCCCCGGGCCCCGCATCATCACGCTCACCGCCCGGAGCACGACGAACAACGCCATCGCCATGAGCATCACCGCCACCCTGACCGTGCTCCCCTTCGGGGAACCGGACGCGTCGCTCACCATCCTGGACAACGACGTGGAGCCGGGGAACACCGCGACCTACACGGTGGGATTGCTGAACGGCGGGAACGTCCCCGACACGATGGGGCTCACCTTCACCTCCGTCGACTTCGGCCTCACGTACCGTGCGCTCCCCACCGCCATCCCGTCCGCGTGGGTCACGCTCGCCGCGAGCGGCCCCCTGGTCGGCCCCTGCGTCTCGACCTCCACCGGCCTCAGCCTGGCGGTGCCGCCGACCTGGGCAGGCATGGAGGACGCGACGTACGCGTTCACGATCACCGCCACGAGCACAGTCACGCCGGACAGCGACGTCGTCCCGGGGACCCTGATCGTCCGTGCCACCCCGGTCTCCATGATGTACTACGTGAAGGTGGAGATCATGAACCTCCAGGCCTCCATCGGAACCCTCCCGCCGTCGGGGGTCCGGGACAGCCTGATGGCGAAGGCCACCAACGCGCTCGACAAGCTGTGCCAGGCCCTGGACCGTTACCTCCTCGGCGACGACCCGCCGGCGAGCAACCTCATCGGCGCCACGATCCACAAGCTGGAGGCCTTCCTCCACGAGGTCGAGGCGCAGCGCGAGGCCTTCCTCACCACCGCCCAGTCGGACGCCCTGACGATGCAGGTGAACCAGATCGTCGCGGACCTCCAGGCCATCCTGGCGGTGATGTGAGGCCGACATCCTCCAGGGCAGGAGGCGGCGTCCTCCGGTCAAGGACCTCCGCCGGGCGGTGACGGCGGCCTCTTCGGGCCGCACCCGTGGTTGGGTCGAGCGGAATCCGTCCGCCGAAATGGCCTTATCCCCCTAGGTCCCTCGCCACCCCGGGTCGGACCATGAGGATGCACGCACCGACGACGTGGCTGGCAGTCGTTCTCGCGATTGCGCTGGCGGTGACCCCGGCGGCGGCGCCGCCCTCGGAGCACTGGAACACGGGGGACGAGTTCGCCCTCACCGGGCACCGTTTCACGGAGGAGAGTTGGACCGCGGACATCGTGAACACGACGCCGGACGGCGCCGAGGTGCGCTTCTCCATGAGCTACGTCAACCACGACGACGCGCAGGCGTTCCTCCTCGCCTTCCGCGACCACACGAAGGACGGCCACGTCTCGACGCTCCCCTACCAGCTGTTCGGCATGCACTTCTACACGAGCGGCCCCGCCGGCCAGGACCGCGAGGTGTTCATCGGCGCCGTCCTCGCCTTCCTCATGGCCTTCAACGACACCTGGAACGGCACGGGCCCCGGGGAGAACGGGATGCCGGACCCCGGGAACGAGGACGTCTATTACGTCCTCCCCTTCGGCGTCACCACGTCGTTCAACAACACCTCGTACGCCCCGACGGTCTCCCCGATCCCCGCGCAGAAGCTCGGGGAAGGGCACTACCGCTTCGGCATGCGCTACGAGAATCTCTACGCGAAGGTGATCTCGGGCGCGAACCCCATCGCCTTCCTCCTCAGCGCCGCCTATCCGCTGTACATCGCGAAGTTCAGCGAGCTCACCATCACGTACGACATCACGTACGATCCGGTCTCGCGCACGATCCAGGCGGAGACCTTCTACACGCTCGGCCAGGTGACGCAGCTCTGGCTCTTCGGCGTCCCCGTCGGCCCGCGCCTGCTCCCGGACAACTTCGGCGTGGCGGCGGTGCACTACCTCGTCACCTTCGGCTCCACCTACCCCGTCACCGGGAAGGCCTCGGGCCACACCCTCTCGACGGGGATCCAGCAGCCCGTGGACGAGCCCCTCCAGCTCATGGTCGGCACCCCGCCGCGCCCGGCGCTCGAGGTCGGGTTCCGGGGGAACTTCGACCTGATCAACGAGACGAGCGGGGCCTACGTGCGGCGGAACGACACCGCCTACAACATGATCGTCGCCGCGCGCCTCGGCGACGGGCTCCTCGTCGCGTGGCAGGCCGAGTTCTCCAAGAGCGTCATGGCCACGCTGGCGTACGCCCTGAGCGAGGACATCCAGGACCGGTACGAAGGCCCCCTGGACCTCTATCAGAACGGGTCGGCGGACTTCCTGGCCGCGGGCATGTGGTACGCCGTGTCCTTCCCGCGCTGGGACGGGTACCGCGTGGAGCATGACCCGGTCTACACGGGCTTCCTCCCCCCCGCCGTGACGACCGCGACGCCCGGGGGTGTGGCCGGGATCCTGGTCCTGCTCGCCATCGTCGCCGTGGTCGTCCTCGTCGTGGTCGTCGCCACGCGCCGCCGCAAGCCCGCCCCACACATGCCCCCCGCGTACCCGCCTCCGCGTTGACGGCAGGGGGATGGGCGCGTTGGGACTTGAAGGGGTACCGATGGCCAACCCCATGAAGAAGAACCTGGTTGAAACCAAGAGCACGTTCGTCTTCGAGCCTCCTCAGCCTTGGCCGGCCGCGCCACGCCGCGAGAAGAAGTAGCTCGCCCTCGTTAGCAATCCGCAGCGCCACGAGTCAGAGCCCCCACTGGATCGAGGACTCCGTCGTCCTCAGAGTTGGTTTCAAGCCATAGCCTGCCTTCGTCTCCCTGTGTCCGAGCGCGACTGCGGCATCGAAGCCTACCTGACCGCTACGCCCGGCGTCGGCGGTAGAATCAAGGCGGACCCGGAGGACTTCGTCGTCGAGGAGGTGTCGTCCCCGCCACCCCAGGTGGAGGGCGGGCGGTACACGATCGCCCGGATCCGCTCCAGGAACTGGGAGACGAACCGCCTCGTGCGGGAGATGGCGCGGCGGCTGCACATCTCGCGCAAGCGCATCGCCTTCGCGGGGACCAAGGACAAGCGCTCGGTCGCGACGCGCCTCTTCTCCTTCGAGCTCCCCGCGAACGACCTCGCCCTGCTCCATCTCGCCGATGTCGAGCTCCTCGAGACCTACGCCTCGGACCGCCCGCTGGAGATCGGGGACCTCCGCGGGAACCGGTTCGCCCTGACGGTCCGGGAGATGGCGGTGACGGGGGACGAAGCGAGGACGCGCATCGAGGAGACCCTGGCGGTGATCACCGCCACCGGCGGCTTCCCGAACTTCTTCGGGATGCAGCGGTTCGGCTCCCTCCGGCCCATCACGCACATCGTCGGGCGACACATCGTCCGCGGGGAGTTCCGCGAGGCGGTGAACGCCTACGTCGCGAACCCGCTGGAGGGGGAGGCCGAGGCCTCCTTCGACGCGCGCGAGGCGTTGGAGAAGTCCGGGGACTACAAGGCCGCGCTCGCCTCCTACCCGGACATTCTCGGGTTCGAGAAGACCATCCTCCACCATCTGGCGGGGCACCCTGAGGACTTCGTCGGCGCGCTGCAGGCTTTGCCGTTCAACCTCCTCCTCATGTTCGTCCACGGCTACCAGTCCTCCCTGTTCAACCGGATGCTCACGGAGCGCCTTCGGAGGGGGATGCCGATCCATCGTCCCCTCCCGGGGGACTTCGTGCTCCCCGTCACCGCCGGCGGCCTCGTCGACCGCGAGCGGTGGATCCCCGTGGGCGAGGCGAACCTGGGGAAGGTGCGCGAGCAGTGCGCGGCGGGGAAGGCCTTCGTGAGCGGCGTGCTGTTCGGGATGGACTCCCCCCTGGCGTCGGGGGCGATGGGGGAGATCGAGGCGCGAATCCTCGAGGAGGAGGGCGTGAGGTCGACGGACTTCCTTGTTCCCGCGATCCCCCGCATCTCCTCCAAGGGCTCGCGGCGGGAGCTGCTCTGCCCGTTGGGCCCTGTGACCCTGTCGGTGAGGGAGGACGCGGCCTCCCTGGGGTTCTCCCTTCCCCGGGGATCCTACGCCACCTGCCTGGTGCGGGAGATCCTGAAGGACGAGACCGGGCTGCGCTGACCGCTACGTCACCGACCGGGGACCCTCGGCCTCGCGCCGGTCGAGGACGTACTGCAATGCGGCGACACAGGAGGCCGCGAGGTAGCTCGGCCGGCGCCCCAGGGAGACCTTGGTCCCGGTGCGGAGCACGAAGGACTCGTCGGCGCGCGCGAGGCCGACCTGGTCCCCGAGGACGAAACAGGGCGAGCCCTCGATGGGCACGGTCTCCACGGGCTCGCCCTTCTCATGGAGGACGAACGCGGGACCGACGCCGCGGAGGACGTCCTGGAGGCTTTGGCGGGTCACGGTGAAGCCTGGGTGATTACCGCCAGCGAGGACCTTCCTCAAGACGTCCGTCCACGTGGCCTCGTCCGTGCGGACGTCGTGCAGCGTCGCGCCGTCGACCGTCACCGCCAAGGGGGGCCGCGGCGGGCCCCCGAGGATGGCGGTGAAGACCGTGTCGCGGCGGTGGCCGTGCGAGACGAACAAGGCCATGAGGGCGCATTGGTGGACGACGTCGAGGCGCCCCGCCTGGCGGAGGCTGGAGAAATCCCCGTCCGTGTGCCCGGTTCGCGAGACCAGGATGAACCGGCGCATCAGACCATGCCCCAGGCGTGCTCGCAGTTCCCCGCCGTCCAAGAGCCCAGGTCAGCGAGCGTTGTCCTCTTCGTGCCTTCCCGGAACTCGAATTCACGCAGGATGGCGGGGTACTCGTTGTAGTAGAGGCGTGAGGTGAGCACCCCGAGCCAGGGCTGCTCGATCTTCCAGTACGCGCGCGAGTAGCTCTCCATGACCATCCGGACGGCGGTGTCCCCGTCCTCGCCCGTCAACGTGAACGTCGGGAGGTCGCCTCGATAGCTCTTCCGCATCCGGAGGTTCTTCACGCGGCGCGTCTTCCCGTCCCTCCCGTCGACGAAGATGAGCCCTTTGGAGAGGATGCGCTCCCCCCAGTCGAGGCGGCTCGCGTGCCGCTCCGTCCGCCGCAGCGCCGGCGGGCCGATGTGGGGCATGAAGTAGTCGATGTAGGATCCGTTCTCGGAGTGCCACGCCGACCAGTACCACGGGCTCGTCGGGGAGTTGATCCGGACGTTCTGGAAGTACACCGTGCCTTCCACCTCGTCCGTGCGCCCGTCCACCGTCACCTTCCCGCGCGCGGTTCGGCCCCGGATCTTGTACATCTTGTATCCCAGGTTCCACATGTACTGCTTCCCCGTGGGGAGCAGGCCGTCCAGGTGCGGGAACCACGGCGCGATCCGTAGATCGACCGTGTTCTTCCCATCCACCGCCAGGACACGGTACGGATCCTGGGAGACGTTGAACGCGTACTCCCGCTCCCCCTCCGCGAGGCGCAGGCTCCCTCTGCCCGTGTCGTGCCGCAGCGCGATGGGGCCGTCGTCGAGGAAGATCGGGTCGTGCATCCGCTCGCCGTCGAAGTACCAGCCGGCGAACATCCCGTCGATGTCCAGTCCACCGGGGGAACGCGCGAAGGCCCCGTCATTCCGCCACTCGTGCCCGTTCACGACGAGCCGCCGGCAGTTCCGCGTCCCCCACAGGAGCACGAGCTGCCGCCACCGCTCCGGGTCCCTCGGGTTCCGGAAGAAGAAGAGGAGCCACCACCACCACCAGGTGCGGTTCCGGACGACGTGGTCCGTGTCCACGTCGAGGACCTTGTCCCAGCTCATCTGTCCCGGGGCAGGGCGGGGCCGCTAAAAGGGTTCCGCCCGAAAGGGCACGAGGCTTTTAACTCCAGGGCGGCTTGCCCGGGCGATGGCGGAAGCCCCCGAACTGTGCGACATCTCCGGCTGCACGAACGAGGCGGCCCGCAAGTTCCCTGGCGTGCGCGTCGCCGCCGCCGGCCTGGCGCTGAAGGTGGAGGACGCCCGCCGGGTCGGACTGTGTCGCGAGCACTACAAGAAGTTCAAGAAGGCCACCCAGGAAGAGCGCGATCTCGAGCGGGCCACCTGGTAGGCCGGCGCACCTTTATTCCGGGCGTGAGGCTGGCGCGCGCGTGAACAGCAACGCGGTCCTCCTGCTCGCCAACGCGGGGGTGGCCTCCTCCCTCATCTTCATCCCCAACTTCGCCCGCGACGCCGGGGCCACGGAGGGCCAGATCGGGGTCATCTTCGCCGTGCACTCCCTGGCGGCCCTCCTCGCCTCCTTCGCCTGCGGCCGGCTCGCCGACGTGCGCGGGCGGCGGCGCGTCCACCAGGCGGGCCTCCTCCTGAGCGTCGCGGCCGCGGCGGTCCAGGTCCTCGCCTTCGAGCCGGTCACCATCGCGCTCAGCCGCGCCTTCCTCGGGCTGGCCCTCGGGATGTATCCGGGGGCGCTCGTCGCCTACGCCTACGAGGCCCGCGAGCGGATGGGCCGGTTCACCGCGTACGGGAGCGTGGGCTGGGCGATGGGGAACCTCCTCGCTGGCGTGCTCGCGGTCTTCTATCCGCAGCAGTTCGTGCTCGTCTTCGCCGGGAGCTCCGCGCTCTTCCTCCTCGCGGGGCTGAGCGCCCTGCGCCTCCCCGCGGCGGAGGAGACGATGATCGCCGTCCCCGCCTTCCCCGTGGCGGTCCTCCGGAGGAACCTCCCGGTCTACGCGACGATGCTCCTCCGCCACACCGGCGCGAACATGATCTGGGTGATCTTCTCCCTGTACTTGCAGGACGCCCGGGGGTTCGCCTACTGGGAGATCGGCCTCGTGACCGCCGTGAACCCGATCGTCCAGGCGATCATCAGCCGACAGCTCGATCATGTCCGATCCACGGCCCTGATCCCCGTGGGGGTGGTCCTCAGCGCCGTCGTCTTCGTGCTCTTCGCGCTCGCCACGGACGTCCCGCAGATGATCCTGGCGCAGGCCCTCCTTGGGGTCTCCTGGGCGACGCTCTTCGTGGGATGCCTGAAGTTCGTCACGGAGCACAACACCGAGCGGGCCACCGCCGCGGGGCTCCTCGCGTCCACGACGACCCTGGCCTCGATCCTCGGTCCCCTGGCGGGCGGGGTGATCTCCCTGGCGTACGGGCACACCGCCGCGATGTATGCCGCCGCCGGGATGTGCGGGCTCGCGCTGGCCGCCTACCTCTGGGCCTTCCGCGACGGGCGTGCCGTCCCCTCCGGCGCCGCTCCGTGATCACTTGGGGTGGGGAGGGAGGACGCAGAGCTCCCGAAGGCCGTTGGCGGGGTTCGCGACGCGCCCGAGCTTGACGTGGTCGAGGCGCTCCAGGCAGATCTCGTTGAGCACGTTCACCGTCGCCTTGAAGAGGTGACCGCCCGCCACGGAGAAGTCGCTGTGGCTCGCGACGAGGTGCAGGTGGATCGGCGGGTCGCTGCCGGGGGTGAGCGTGCCGTGGAGGCCGAGGACCTCGGCGGGCCGGTAGAAGCTCTTGTGGAGGTACTCGCGACCCTCGAAGTAGCCGACCTCGAACTCGCGCACCATGCCGATGCCCCAGTGCACGACGCCGCTCTCGATGCGATGGCGCTCGGCCACCGCCTTGATCGCGGTGAACAGGTCCTCGCCGTCATCGAGCTTGGCGAGTACCAGTCCGTCTTCTTCTTCGCTCTGCATGCTTCTTCCTCTTCACGGGTTCCGCGCGGATCTTGAGGCGACGGTCGATCTCCGTCGCGAGCTCCTTGGCGTGGGAGAACACGGTGTGGACGCGCTTCGGGGAGCACGCGGCGGTGAACTCGAGGAGACCATCGAAGTCGGCGTGGTCGGACAGCGGGAACTGCGCGTCGACGCCGCGCGAGCCGACGAGGTCGAAGGCGACGGCCCACCCGCTGGCATAAGCCAGCTTCCCATGGTTCTGCCGGATCCACGCGACGCTCTCCGGCAGGGGGTCCCGGACCCAACCGCTCGGGAGGACGTAGACGCGAGGGTCCTTGCGCTCGTTGGCGTCCAGCTCGGAGAGGCGGCGGTAGCGCAGGCCCACGCCATGGGCGCGGCAGACGTCCGCGAGGTCCGCGATCCCGTCCGAGACCACCACCTCGGTCTTGAGGCGGTTGAAGAGGGCGATCAGCTCCTGCCCCTTCCCGAACTCGTAGCCGCCGACCGCCACCGGCCCGTCCTCGAGGGCCGCCTCGGTCCAGGAGAGCATGTCCGCCTCGACGTCCGCCTTCGGAGGGAAGTTCAGCCCCGGCCTCCCGTAGGTCGCGTCGAGGATGAGGTCCTCCACCGGCTCCGGGGACGCCTTCCCGCAGGTCTCGCCCCCCTCCGGATTGAAGTCCCCGGTGTACAGGAGGTCATTGACGCGGATCATCGCGCTCCCGAAGGTGTGCCCCGCCGGGCGGAACTCGACATCGAATCCGCCGACCTCCATCGGGGTGTGGTAGGCGAGCGGCGTCCCCGTGCCGCCCATCCTCGTTCGGAGGACATCGAGGGTCTCCGGGGTCATCACGGCCCCGGAGGAGAGGTGGTCCATGTGCCCGTGGCTCACCACGGAGTCCTGGCGTGTGCGCGGCGGGTCCAGGGAGACCATGCGGAGGCCGTCCTGGGCGAGGATACCGCCATCGTAGAAGACGTGCACCTGCGCGGGGTAGGCGCGCGGGCTAATAAGGGGTTTTGTGGCGCTTGTTCGGATCATCCGGGGAGCCGGCGGAGGCAGGAGGCCGAAGGTTCTTTCGCCTCGCCACCAATGCGCTCTGGAGATGCCCGCCGACAACCGCGCCGCATGGAACGCGACATCACGGGAGTATCAGGCCCAACACAGGATCCCGACGGACGACGCGTATTACGGGCCGCGCGCGCCCCCCGAGAGCACTCTGGGGCTCGTCGGGGAGGTGCGGGGGAAGCGTCTGCTCGAGATCGGGTGCGGCGGGGGTCAGGCCTCCATCGCCTTCGCGAAGCAGGGGGCGTTCGTGGCGGGGAAGGACCTCTCGGAGGAACAGCTGGCCTTCGCACGCGAACTAGCCGCTCAGGAAGGAGTGCGGGTGGAGTTCCACCAGGGGACCGTGGAGGTCCTCCCGGAGTTCGCCGATCGCAGCCTGGACATTGTCTTCTCGGCGTGGGCCCTGCCGTACGTGGAGCACATCGGCAGCTGTTTCCGTGAGGTCCATCGGGTGCTCCGGCCGGGCGGCCTCTTCGTGTTCAGCTATGGGCACCCGTTCAGCTACAAGGTCTCGGAGCGGGGTCCGCCGTGGACGGTGACCGGGCGCTACTGGGACGTCGCGGTGGAGTGGCACTGGAACGACGATCCTGCGGGCCCGTTGTTCCGAGAGTTCCAGAGGCCGATAGGCGAACTGTTCCAGGAGCTGCGTGACGCCGGGTTCGCAGTCGACAGGATCGTGGAGCCGGCCCCCCTCGAGCACGAGGTCGATTCCTGGGATGTTTCTTACCCGCTGGAGAGGCTGAAGAGGATCCCCTCGACCCTGATCTTTCGCGCGGTCAAGCCAGGTTGAGCAACGAGAAAGGGTCCGTCACTTCCGGGTGAACACGTACCGCGTCGGCACGCGCCGCTTCAGGCCGGTCCAGTACCCGCAGGTCTCGCAGCGGAACCCGAGCGTCACGGTCCCGCCGAAGACCGTCATGTTCCGCTGGCGCTTCGTCTTCGACCCGCAGACGGGGCAGCGCCGGATCGTCGTCTTCTCGCCCATCTCCCGGCAGTGCGTCTCCAGCCTCACGCGGCCGCTCTGGATCGCGAGAAGCCGCAGGCGCCGCCCGCCCAGGCGGTAGTTCTCCTCGCCGCGGAGCTCCTTCTCCACGAGCCGCCGCAGTTGGCGCTGGGAGGTCACCGTGCGCTTCGTGGCGGTGACGCGGTCGAGCGCCGCCAGCACGACCTCGTCCTTGGGCCGCCGGAACTTCGGCTCCTCCTGCGCCACAAGCCCGGGAACGGGAGAGACCGTAAAGGCTTTCGGGGTGGGCGATGGGGGAGCCGCCGGGTCGTCGATACGCCTGCAAGCACGGCCCTCACCAGGGGGCTTGAACTGGAACGGGCCCGGGTCCGAGTCACCCCTGGTTCGAGAGAGTTCAGACTCGGATGTCTAGGGGCTCCTGGTCACACCGGTACGTCGGCAGGTCGTTGGCGACGGCCAGGACGAGGTTCGCCGGGGACCGACCGCACCGCTCGCACGTCTCCGGAAACGGCGGCAGGAGGTGAGCGAATTGCGCCGTAAAGGCATGGAACGTGGCGAGGATCTTCTCGGGCGTGGGGGAGAGCAGGGCAGGGAGCATCGCATAGGCGGCGGACGTGCCCTCCACGACGAAGGCGAGGTTCTTGTTCAGGCCGACCGCTTTCATCCGAACCTTGTCTTTGAGGGCCTTCTCCACCGCGACAGGGTCCGTACCCACGGGGAGGCGGACGAGGAAGAAGACCTGGGCCGGCGGCATGTCCGTGAATCCGGAGCCGGAGAATCGGACGAGGAGGCTCCCGTACCTCCCCCAAGCATGCTTCTCGGAAACCCGAAGGCCGAGCGAAGCGCCTGCCTCCTTGGCCCGGTCTCGAAGGCTCCTCAGGAGAGCCATGCGCGTGAGAGTGGTCGCGAGTAGAAGTACGTTCCGGGACAACGACTCCCTAGGGACAACCTTCCCGCCGTACGACTCCTCGATATTGCCGAAAGGGTTTATGTGTCCCGCGGGGCTCCGCGACCCGTGGTCTCCCGGCGCAAGGTCATCATCATGGGCGCCGCCGGGCGCGACTTCCACAACTTCAACGTCCTCTATCGGGAGCGCGAGGACCTCGAGATCGTCGCGTTCACCGCCACGCAGATCCCCGGCATCGGCGGGCGTCTCTACCCGCCCTCCCTCGCTGGCCGCCTCTATCCGAAAGGCATCCCCATCCACCCCGAGGAGGAGCTCCCCGAACTGATCCAGACGGGAGGCGTGGAGCGCGTCGTCTTCGCGTACTCCGATGTCTCCCATGAGGAGGTCATGCACAAGGCCTCCCTCGTGAACGCCCTGGGCGCGGACTTCATCCTCCTGGGCACTGGCCGCACCACGCTGAAGGCGAAGAAGCCCGTCGTGGCCGTGTGCGCCGTACGCACGGGCGCCGGCAAGTCGCAGACGACGCGGCGCGTCGCGAAGATCCTCCTCGATCTAGGGAAGCGGGTCGCCGTCATCCGCCACCCCATGCCCTACGGCATCCTCGAGGACCAGGCGGTCCAGCGCTTCGCCACGCACGCCGACCTCGACCGGTACGAGTGCACCATCGAGGAGCGCGAGGAGTACGAACCGCACATCGACCGCGGCATCGTCGTCTTCGCCGGCGTGGACTACGAGCGCATCCTCCGCGAGGCGGAGAAGGAGGCGGACATCGTCCTTTGGGACGGCGGGAACAACGACACCCCGTTCTACCGCCCGGACCTCCACATCGTCGTCGTCGACCCGCTGCGCCCGGGCGACGAGCTCACGTACCACCCCGGCGAGACGAACCTCCGCATGGCGGACGTCGTCGTCGTGAACAAGATCGACTCGGCGAAGCCCGAGGACATCGAGACGGTGAAGAGGAACGTGGAGTCGGTGAACCCGGAGGCCATCCTGGTGGAGGCGGCTTCGCCGGTCAGCGTGGTCGACCCGGAGCCGATCCGGGGCAAGCGCGTGCTCGTCGTCGAGGACGGCCCGACCCTCACCCACGGGGACATGGCGTACGGTGCCGCCACGATCGCGGCGCGGCGTTTCGACGCGAAGGAGATCGTCGACGCGGAGCCGCTGGCGGTGGGCAGCATCAAGAAGGTCTACAAGAAGTACCCCCACCTGAAGCGCATCCTGCCCGCCATGGGCTACGGCGGGAAGCAGGTCAAGGAGCTCGAGGACACGATCAACGCCGCCGACTGCGACCTCGTCCTCAGCGGGACGCCGGTGGACCTACGGCGCTTCCTGAAGGTGGACAAGCCGATCGTGCGCGTGCGCTACGAGCTCGACGAGATCGGCCACCCGAACCTCGAGGACGTCCTCCGCGAGTTCTTGAGGCTCTGAAAAGCCCCCGGGTCGGACCGGGGGGGGGGGGGGGGGGGGGAGGAGGGGCCAATGGATCCGGCCCGCCGTCCCCGCCCCGCCACGTTGCGCGTCCGAGCCCTTTCGGGTCCGTCCGCACTTATGGCCACGGTTCTTGCGGGCCGTCTGCCAAAGGCAAACTGATATGATGACCGTCCGGCCAGATAAAGCCTTGCTTGGGATTCCCATGGTACGAAGTATCAAGGCCCAGAATTGGGCCTCGGCACCCCCCCGCAAAGCCCTATCCCGCCGGCGGGGATGCCCCGTCGTGCGGCACCCCCGCCTCGCCGGAGCCTTCCTGGAGTTCCGGATGATCCCCGTGCTGCTCTGGTCGTTCACCGCCGTGCTCCTCGGCACCGGGGTGGCCTTCGCGGAGACGGGGCGCTTCGATGTCCTCTGGTTCCTCGCCGCCCTGTTCCTCGGGACAGTGATCCAAGGGTTCGTCACGCACTCGCTGAACGAGATCTATGACTGGCGCAGCGGGACAGACCGCCACGCGAGCCCCCGCCTCCTCTCCGGGGGGAGCAAGGTGCTCGCCGCGGGGCTGCTCGGGGAGAGGGACCTCTGGCGGCTCTTCGCGGCCTCGAGCGCCACCGTCGGCGCCGTGGCGGCGATGGCGATCCTGTGGCGCTCCCCCTGGATCCTTCTCTTCGCCGGAACGGGGTACGTCGCCGGGGTGGCCTACACCGCCCCTCCGTTGCGCCTCTCCTACCGGCCCTTCGCGGGCGAGTGGCTCGGCGGGTTCCTCGGCGTCTTCCTCGCGGGCACGGGGGCGTTCTTCATCCAGGCTCTGACGCTCACCCCCCTGGCGGTGATTACCGCGGCGGCCCACGCCTCCACCTGTGTGGGGATGCTCCTCGTGCACCACTATCTCGACCATGCCGCGGACCGCGACGCGAGCCCGAGGAAGGAGACCACCGTGGTCTTCCTGGGTCTCGGCCGCGCCAAGCCCTACGCGCTCGCCTTCGCCCTCGCCGCCCTGGCCCTCACGGCCGCCGCCGCGATCCTGTCATGGGCGTTCCTCGTCTCGCTCGCCCCGCTCGCCGCCGTGGCGGCGGCCCACCACCGGCTCCGCCCCGAGGACCTGGCCTCCGTCACCGGGGCCGAGATCCGCATCATCCAGGGTGGCATCGTGGCCGGGGTCCTCCCCGCCGTCCTCCTCTGCCCCTTCCTCGTGATCCCCGCGATCCTCGCCGTCCCCGCCTACGCGGCCCACCACTGGCTCGCGACCTCCCCCGAGCTCGCCGCGCGGGCGGCGGCTCCCGCGCCGGCCGAGGGTTGAGCGGCTCCGGGGGCCGGGGAGCCAGGCCGGGTCTAGACGACCTCGAAGTTCGCCATCATCCCCATGTCCTCATGCTCGAGCTTGTGGCAGTGCAGGAGGTAGAGGCCCCGGAAGGCGTCGAACCGGATCCGCACCTCCACGGTCTCTCGGTCCTCGAGGAGCACCGTGTCCTTCCAGCCGCGTTCCCAGGGGAACACCTGCCCCCGCCCGCCGCTCCGCGACTGCACCTGGAAGGACGCCCCGTGCACATGGACGGGGTGCGGCGCGTTCCCGTTGGTGGTGAACCGCCACAGCTCCGTCTCGCCGAACGGGACTGTGAAGTCGATCCGGTTGATGTCGTACTCCCGGCCGTTGATCTTCGTCATCCCGTCGAAGCTGAAGTTCCGCGTCCTCACGGGGTTCGGCAGCGGCGGAATCGTGGAGAGCGCCGTGGGGAGGGCCCCGGCGTCGTTCACCTGGCGCGCCACGACGAACTCGAGGAGGTTCCACCCGGAGCGGAGGTCCTTCAGCATGACCTTGCTCCCCGCGGCCATCCCCCGGAAGTCGATGAGGAGGTCCGCCCGCTCCCCGTTCGCGAGGTCGATGCGGGTGAGGTTCGTGGCCGCCTCGAGCAGGCCCCCGTCGTTCCCGAGGAGCCGGAACGCCGCCCCGTTGGAGAGGGCGAGCCCGTAGATGCGGGAGTTCGACCCGTTGAGGATCCGGAAGCGGTACCGGGCCGTGTCGACGTCTAGCTTCGGGTCCAGCGTGCCGTTCACCATCGGGGTGTTCCCCAAGAAGCCGCCGCTCCGGGGCTTGTAGAGCATCTTCCAGGCGCTGTCGAACGTGGCGTCGCGGATGACGAGCGGGACCTCATAGGCTCCGGCGGGGAGGCCGAGGGAGGCCTCGACGCTGTCCGTGACGATGAACGCCCCCGCCAGGCCGAGGGCCACCTGCTCCCCGGTGAGCATGTGCGGGTGCGGGTGGTACCAGTTCAGGGCGGCACGCTGGTTGATCGTGAAACTGTAGGGATAGGTCCCCCCGGGGGGGATCGCGTTGCGGGGGTGGCCGTCGTTCGGGGAGTCCACGATCATGCCGTGCCAGTGGGTGATCGTCTCCTTGGGGAGCCCGTTCACGAGCTGGATCTGGGCCTCGTCCCCGCGCGAGGCGCGGAGGGTCGGTCCAGGCAGGACGCCGTTGTAGGCCCACACGGCGGACAGCTTGCCCCCGCCGATGTCCACCATTGCCGGGGCCTCCGTGAGGGTCAGCCCGCTCGGGGAGACGGTCGGCGGGATGTAGAGGGGGTTGCGTGTCGAGGACGCGGGCGGGCGCGCCGCTTCGGCCCCGGGCAGGTCCAGGAAGGCCGGTCTCACGGCCATCGTCGCGGCCACGCCGGCGGCTCCGAGGGCCGCCCCTTTCACAAAGCGCCTCCTGGTCATGGTACGGTCGGTCATTCCGATACCCCGAGCGCGGGAACAGGTTTTGTCTACAATTAAGCGGAGTATGTATGGTACGAACGACGGGAAGGGGGCCCCGATGGAACCCAGGGGGGTCCTCAAGCCCCGGTCGGCGGCTCAGGGCGGCACCGCGTCGGCGCGGCGGAGTCGCGCCTCGCTCAGCCGGTCGTCGATGGCGAGGGCCGCGCGCTTGCCCGCCGCCATGGCGTGGACGACGCTCACGCCGCCCGCGACGTAGACCCCCGGGCGCCGCGTGGCGCCGGTGGGCGGGTCCCCGACGAGGACACCGTCCGGGGCAATCCTGGCGCCGAGGTCGGAAGGGATGCCGGTCAGGTCCGCCTCCTGGCTCACCGCCACCAGGGCCGTGTCGCAAGGAAGGAGGAGGGGCGATCTCCGCTCGGGCACCGGCCGGCGGCGCCCGCTCGGCTCCGGTGGACCGAGCACCATCGGCTGCAGCTCGATCCCCATCAGGTGGGCCACGCCGAGGAACCGGTTCGGGCGGACGAGGAACCGGAGTTGGACGTCTTCCTCCTCCGCCTCCCGGACCTCCTGGGGGTCGGCGGGCATCTCCTCGCGGGAGCGGCGGTAGAGCAGCGTGACCTCCTCGGCCCCGAGCCGGAGGGAGGACCGGGCCGCATCGATGGCCACGTCCCCGCCGCCGATGACGACCACGCGGGGGCGGACCGAGGCGCGCTCGCCCCTCTTGACCTCCTAGAGGAACGGCAGGCCGAGGTGCACACCGTCCATCCTCTCCCCGGGGATGCCGAGGCCGCGGGCGCGGTGGGTGCCGATGCCGAGGAGGACGGCGTCGTACTCGGCGGTGAGCCGGTCCAGGTCGGCGTCCCCGCCGAGGGCCGTGTGGAAGCGGAACTCCACCGGCAGGTCCCGGAACCGATCGAGATCCTCCTGGAAGACCTCGTCCGGGAGGCGGTAGCCTGGGATCGTGCTCGTCATCAGCCCGCCGAGCCGGTCCGTCGCCTCGAGGACCGTGACGGGGTAGCCGAGGCGGCCGAGGACCCACGCCGCCATGAGGCCGGCCGGGCCGCCGCCGACGACGGCGACGCGCTGGTCGTGGAGGACCTCCGGTGCGGGCCAGGGCGGGGCCGGGCCAGCGAGGTCCAGGGCGGCGCGCTTCAGGTGGCGCACGGCGACGGGGTCCCCCTTCTTCCCGACGGGGCAGGAGCGCTCGCAGTAGCGGTAGCAGACGCGGGCGAGGCTCGACGCGAGCGGGTTCGCCTCGAGGAGGGCGTCCCGCGCCCCGGCGAAGTCGCCCTCGGCAATCCGGTGCACGTAGGTCCGCGGGTCCTGGCCGATGGGGCAGGCCTCGTGCCCACAAGGACTTCGGCGAGGTCGCCTTCCCGCGCCGCCAGCTCACTACCCCCGCGGTCCACGGGGACCTCTCGTTCCGGCTTTCACAGCGGAAGGAGTCCTGTTGGACACGGGTCTTCACTTCTCCTCATGGCGGTCCATGGGGCGGGGTGTGACATCTTTGTATCCCCAACATGTGGCTCGGGTCCGGTTCCATCGAAACCTTCATGAGACCCTTTGATGTTGCCGTCTGGGGGCTGAAGACTAAGGTGGAGAAGAGGTGAAAGCGATGATTAACAAGACCAAGGTGTTTGTCGGGTCAGTCTATGAAAACTTCAGCGCACCGCCCAGAAAAGAAGAGATGCTGAAGCTCCTGCCTTCGAGCTGGCCTCCGAGATGGGAAGAGGTCGACCGTTACGCAAAAGACGGTTCGTTAAGCATGAGTTTGGCGCATTTTAATCCATTCCCGCGACATGAACCCGGGGTTGGCGTCTCGAAGCAGGGCTTCGGCGTAGCAGTTCCAATGTCCAGTCCTAATCCTGAAAAGATTGACTTCGTAGCACACTTGAGTATTTCTGGATACGGGGACAGTGAAAGCGCGAAAAACGATTTCGAGAGGGATCGAACCCTGCCGACTCAAGGTTTAGACGCCCCGGCATTCGTGACACCCGCATCAATGGACTACTCCATGCGCGACTTAATAAGAGCGCATGCACCAGAAGGAATCGTAAAACAAATGGAATCTGCTCTCGCAGCAGTCAAGGCGTCAACTGTTTCCTCAGGTGTTTCATATGTAAACGGGAAATATCTTGGTGAAGACGCCCTTTTCCTTGAAGCACGTGGCAGCAAAGTTGGTCCAATAGCAGTCCTAATAGGCAATTTCGTGGTCAAAGGACTGTTATTACAAGCGGTGATGGGACTAAAGCCTGGTAGTACCCCCACTCATGCTAGTCGGGAGACGCGAGGCGGTCAATGGCCTTGTTGTAAGCGCAGCCCTGGGGGGGAAGACCAGACGCTCATCTCGAGCGTCAATCTGTTCGGGTCCCACCTCGAGAACACCGTGGCCGAGGAGGACGCGCCGGAAGTGGTCCCCCCGTGTTCCACATACAAAGCCGTGGGTTGTCTTCATCGGGAAGAGTTGGAACAGATTTTTCTGTCTATATTCACAAGAATAAAGGCCGCTAAGCCACCGGCCCAATTGAAGTTCAAGGAACAGCTTGCGAAGATCTCAAGAATCAAGGAGGACCTGCGCAAGGCCAGTAGGGAGGACCTTGAAAAGGCCGCGGAGGAGATCTACCAACATGGCAAGGAGTGGATTGACCCGTTGTTTGAGCCTGGTGCGGAGGAGTCCAAGCAATTGGAGAACGTATATGCTGCCTATGACATGCTGCAAAATCAGGTGCGTGCAAACCAATCGGTACGAGAGAACCCACCTGCGAAGCAAGAAGGATACCGGTATTTGGGCAGGACCATGGTCAAGAATGGCGCTCTTTGGGCCGAGCATATCCAAGTACATGGAAAAACCGGTGACATGAGTAAACTCGTCGGTTCGGTCACGACCAAGGACGCCGCACTGACGGGGGACGTTGTCACGGAGGATCTCTACCAGAAGCTCTGAAAGGAATGGGCAAGTGACCCTGCCGAGGAGCCGACGCTGTTCACGAGCGTGGCCCGGGTCCTACCCCGTAGCCGTTCACGACTGTGTGCGGTTCGTGTACGCGTTCGGAGGTTCGGTCGATGTCGTAAACAGC
>Ga0209641_10000344_pt1 | contig 42099 bp, 49 predicted proteins | sample RifCSP16_1_FD_184022 | JGI IMG/M metagenome (GOLD analysis project Ga0209641, IMG submission 184022) | Soil microbial communities from Rifle, Colorado - Rifle CSP2_sed 16_1 (SPAdes) (version 2) | ecosystem: Environmental > Terrestrial > Deep subsurface > Rock core/Sediment | place: Rifle... | reverse complement strand
AAACCAGCTGCAGGAGCAGCTGCAAAGCCAGCAGCAGGTGCAGCAAAACCAGCTGAGAAAAAACCAACAAAATAGGTGAAGTGAATGGGAGATCCTAAGAATCCTCGCAAAAATTGGAGAAAGCCAAAGCGTCCTCTAAACTTTGATTTATTAAATGAGGAACTTCATGTGCTTGGAACTTTTGGTTTGAAAAACAAACGTGAGCTTTGGAAGGCACATACAGAACTTTCAAGAGTAAGAAATCAAGCAAGATCACTTTTAGCTTTAACACAAGAAGTAAGAGAAAAAAAAGAACAGGTTCTTATGAAATCTCTTATTAGAATAGGGTTGGTAAATACAAATTCCACACTTGATGACGTTTTGAATTTAAAAGTAACAGATTTGCTTTCACGTAGATTACAGACAATTGTTCAGAAAAAAGGATTGATAAAAAGTCCCTATCAAGCAAGGCAAGTAGTAGTTCATGGTCACGTCATGATTGGAGAAAGAGTGGTTACTGTTCCATCATATACAGTTAAGGTAGAAGAAGAAAACCAAATACATCTAGTTCCAGGTATCAATTTTGGTCAACCAAAACAGCAGGTAGTAGAAGCAGTTGCACCTGAACAAGTACAAGAATAAGACATACACAATTATTTAGAGAAAAAAGATTAAGATTAGATTATGTGTTCAATCATAGGTTACCGAGGCGGTGAGCCAGCTGCGCCACTTCTAGTCAAGGGACTAAAACGTATGGAATATAGAGGATATGATAGCGTTGGTGTTGCTACGTTCTCTGGGAATCAAATTTCTGTAAGAAAAGGAGTGGGCAAAGTTATGGAGGTAAACGACAGAGTCAAACTAGACACACTATCTGGAACAGTTGGGATAGGACATACAAGATGGGCGACACATGGAAGAGTAACTGACATAAATGCACACCCCCATCCATCAAGTTCTGGAAATATTGCCATAGTACATAATGGAATAATAGAAAATTATGAGGAATTAAAAAAAGAATTACAAGAAAAAGAATACACGTTCAAAAGCGAAACAGACAGCGAAGTCATTGCAAATCTTCTACAATATAATTTCGATCAAACAAAAGAAATTAAAAAATCTATGATAGAAACTGTTTCTAGGTTAAAAGGAAATTTTGCATTTGTTGCAGTGTTTGAAAATGGAACCCTTGCAGCAGCTAGATTCCATGAACCATTGATAGTAGGAATTGGAAAAGAAGGGTATTTTGTTTCAAGTGATGTGCTAGGATTTGTAGAGTATACAGATGAAGTAATTTATCCTGATAACCGAGAATGTCTTATAATTAATTCATCTGGAATACAAATGTTTGATTTTGATGGAAATCAAGTACAACTTCAGATTACAAAAGTTTCAAAAGAACTTGCTGACGCTTACAAGGGCGATTATGCCCACTTTACATTAAAAGAAATTTCAGAACAGCCAGTTACCATAATGAAAGCAGGCGAAAACACTAAACTTGAACTTGATTTACTGACTGAATTTGTAAAACATGCAAAGAATCTTTACGTAACTGGAAGTGGTACAAGCTATAATGCAGCTCTAGTAGCAAAACACCTCCTTTCAAAATATGCAAAAATAAAGATAGAACCAGTCATCTCAAGCGAGGTACAATTCTCTTCAAACTTTTTTGATCATCAATCTATTTTAATTGCACTTTCGCAGAGTGGTGAAAGCGCAGATGTACTTGAGGCAGTAAACATTGCTAAAAAAAATGGAGCCAAGATTGTTTCTATTACTAATATAATGACTTCATCTCTGGTTCATGCTTCATCTATCGCAGTAGGTTTGAATTGTGGTCCAGAAATTGGTGTTGCTGCAACAAAGAGTTTCACATCACAACTTGCCATACTTTACAAAATGACAGACAAGTTGTGTGAAGGTAGCATGGGATTAGATTTCAATAAAGTTTCAGACGCAATGAAGACGCTACTTTCTGATCATTCAAAGATTAAAGAAATTGCAAAAAAACTCAAGAACATATCAGACATCTATGTTCTTGGTAGAGGTATTCATTATCCAATTGCCTCTGAAGCTTCACTAAAGTTAAAAGAACTCACATATGTTCATGCAGAGGGACTTCCAGGTGGAGAATTAAAACATGGATCATTAGCTCTTATGGATTCTAGTGTTTATGTTATAATAATAAATCCAAACGATTCTACTTATGTTGATACTTTGTCAAGCGCACATGAGATCAAAGCTCGTGGTGCAAAAATAATTGGAATATCAGACAAATCAAGTGATGTTTATGACTATTGGATTGAAATTCCTTCAATTAACGAGTCATCATATCCATTAATTGAGATAGTCCCACTACAATTATTGGCATATTATTCAGCCTTAGAAAAGGACACCGATCCTGACTATCCTAGAAATCTTGCCAAATCTGTCACTGTGAAGTAATTCTACGGTATTCATTTTCTGTAAGTGAGAGAAGTTTTTCAGCATCTATACCTGTCTTTAATAAGCAACCTATAGAGGCGCCCCCAGCACCTGCGCCTTCCTTAACAAATCCTTCCGCATAAGAACACAATCCAGTGATTTTTGATTCCCCAAGTTTTAGTTTTATAGATAATACTGGGATATCAGAAATTTGTCTTACTGTATCAATAAGATTTGCAGTTTTATCATCGATAATGTATGATGTAGTTCCTATGGCTACATTGTTTTCATTAAAACCAACGTGCTTTGCAAAAGCCAGAACTGCTGCCATTTGCGTTCCGCCTGCCAATATCACCTTTGTTGATTCTGATGCACTACTTAGTATTCCAGCAACTGATGGGATCATTGGGTCACCAAGTTGTGTCACAATATCATATGGATCTCTTGATTGTAATCGTTTTAATGCAGTTTCTACTATTTGATTTTTCAAATCAATCGGATTTTGTGGCATACTACTACTAACAGAAGCTTGTAGTCCGAATCCTCTTAACACTCCAAGTGCAGTTGTGGTTCCACCGGGAATACTTTCTCCTATTACAAGACAATCAGTAGAAGAACCAAGAGATCGTCCTATTATTCTTCCATGTTCAACTGCTTTTCGCGTAAGATCTTGGTCAAGTGCTGGTTCCTGCAAAATATTTTTTCCTGGTTCCAAACCAAGCTCTAAGTATGGAAGTTTTGGAGCAATTTTGCTTCCTGCATTGATTACAAAACAAGGTATGCTTGATGCTTCAAGTGCAACTTTTGTGAGAATAGCCGGAGTAGGCTTGCCATCAGGAGTCATCGGAATGGCGTCAATACTTTTACAGTATCCATAATGAAGAAATTCGGCGTCTGCTGCAGAGGTGAACTTTAGTAGATCGGGTTTAGCTCCAGCCACTGTGATTCCGGGAATCTCACAAGTATGAGTATAAGATGTGACAAATGAAAATACAAATTTTTTATTTTGAGTTTTTTTGATAAAATCGTTACCTTTTTCCACATTTCCAAAAATTTCTATGTCTTTCACAAATCACTCACTATTCATAAATTCTGCAAATTCATCTTCAGTTCTTGGCTGTAGTACAAAGTTAGTCTTTTTTTCTTTACCTATAGTTGATGAAACAGACGAACCATAATTATGACCAGGATAAAGCACATAGTTTTCATTCATCTTGCTGATTACATCAAAAAGACTATGATAGAGCTCTCTTGCGTTACCGCCAGGAAGATCAACTCTTCCACAGTTTCCTACAAAAATGGTATCACCAGAAAAGATTTTGTCGTCACCGACTAGACAGATGCTATCTTTTGAATGTCCTGGTGTATGAAAAACTGTAATCTCGGAATTTCCAAACTTGATCTTGTCCCCATCAGATACCTTCATGTCATTCTTTATTGCAGATTCTTTGTGTTGAATTATTTTTGCTCCTGTTGATTTTACCATAAAGTCATTTCCTATGGTGTGATCAAAATGATAGTGTGTGTTTACAATGTACTTTACTTTCATGTTGTTTCTCTCTATGGTCTGTATTACATCTGGGAGATCCCATGAAGGATCGATTACTATGGCTTCCCCCGTATCTTCATCCTCAAGCAAGTATGTAAAATTCTGCATCTCGCCAACTTCAAATTGATAAACTTTCATAACACACCAACCTCAGCCTCTGTAGGAATGCCAATCTTTTCCACAAGAATAATTCCGCACACATCCATTCTTTTTGGCATACCAACTTTCATCTTATGAAATGTTATAGTTACATCTGCTTTGACACATTTATCGCTAACGTTTCCCGTATCAGGATCAAGTCCCGACGGTACATCTAAAGCAAGTTTGAATGCCTTTGATTTGTTTATCATATCTATTGCAGATGCATGAGGTTCTTTTATTTTGCCAGAGATTCCTGTTCCTAAAATCCCATCTACTATGATATCCGCTTCCAAGTCCAATTCATGAACATCAGAGGCGACAATCAAATCTAGTGAATTCATTTTTTCAAGAAGTTTCCAGTTTGTTCTTCCTTCTTCTGTCTTTATTTTTTCTGGGTTTCCAAGCAATATTACTTTAACAACAGAGCCATATCCTGCAAGATGTCTTGCTACAACAAATGCATCTCCACCGTTATTACCAAGTCCTGCAAATACCAATATTTTTTTTGATGAAATGTTGGAAAATTTTTCTACAATATACCGCGTTGCTGCTGCACCAGCATTTTCCATCATCATCTTTCTTGGAAATCCCATTTGGTGACCGTTCTCTTCAATCTGCATCATCTGTTTTACAGTGATTTCCATGTAATAATTCAAAAACTGGTCAAATAAGGGCTTTACCAAACGGCTTTATCTTAGTTTTTTATTCATGGTTGCATGTCATTAAAAAATGTCAAGTCGTCCTTATCAAAAATTTCAAAATCATTGAATGACTTGCAAGATTCTCGAGAATATTTAATAAAAAACACTCGTGAAGTCATACTTCTTTGCGGCCAATCCATAATTTCGATTCATAAATCAGATTTTGAAACAGGTAGAAAAAAAGCTGAACACGCAAAGAAACTACTAGATGAGATAAGAAAGAGATCAAGAAGCGAACTGTATAGATACATCGTTACAGCAGAACAAGAACTTGTTGAGGCGTTTGCGTTTATATCCATAGTTGAAAAATCAGACATTCCATCAGCAGCATCACTTGGAGTAAGAGGAGAATCATACATTCTTGGTCTCCTTGACTGTGTTGGTGAACTAAAGAGACTGGTTTATGACAGTATTAGAGTGGGAAAGGCAAATGAAGCTAGGAAATTTTTTGAAATAATGGAAAATCTGTATCTCTTTTTGTATCCTTTTGCCATATATGATAAAATAATAAATGAAACTCGTAGAAAGCTTGATGTAAATAGAATCCTTATCGAAGATGCAAGAGCAGCTGTAACAGAAGAAATACGACGTTCTGCCCTTATTGATGCAATAAATAAGAACAGGAACTGATTTTAAAAAAATTAGTTTGGCAAATCATGATTTTCTTACTTTTGTTATTTTGATTTTTTTAGATTTAGATTTGATATCTGTGTTTTTATCATTTGGAACAAATCTAAATTCGTTTTATGTATTTGACAAAAGTGGTGCGGGAGAAGGGATTTGAACCCTCGAAATCCTAAGATACTAGCCCCTCAAGCTAGCGCCTTTGGCCAGGCTGGGCGACTCCCGCATTATGCAAATACCCATGCATGGTTTTTATAAGCCTTGATTACTTTTTCAAAATATGCTTATCCCGGTCCGATGTTTTACTTGTGGGAATTTAATTGCTGACAAGTTCAAGGATTATCAAACAAGAGTAAAAGGCGGAGAAGATTCTGCCAAGGTTCTTGATTCGTTGGGAATTAAAAGATATTGTTGTAGAACAATGATGTTAACGTCTGTTGAGACTATTCATCAAGTAATCCCATTCTACGAAGCTATTAGAAGAAGACAACAAGAAGTACAATCTGAGCTAGAGTAGGATGCCAAAGATCACTTCCGTAAAAGGAAGGCTGCTATACAATAGTAGGGGCAGCAAAACAGTAGAAATCGATGTTGTTTCTGACAATTCTTATCTTGGCAGAGTTTGCGCACCTTCCGGAGCAAGCGTTGGAAAACATGAGGCACAAAGTTTCCAAGACAACAAGCCAGAAAAGAGTCTCCAGGTCATAAATGCAAATCTAAAAAAATTTGTAGGACTAGATCCTTCAGATTTAAAATCAATCCATAACACCATACGAGAGATTGATTCTACACCTAATTACTCAAAGATAGGTGGAGCCGTAGCTTTTGCCCTTACAATAGCGTCTGTTGATTCCGCTTCGAAATCACTAGGAGTTCCACTGTTTAAATTGATCTCACAAGATAACGACTATAAATTTCCCTTTCCCCTAGGAAACATTTTAGGAGGTGGTGCTCACGCAGGCAAGGGAACTCCAGACATTCAAGAAATTTTAGTTTGTGCAACTAGCGCAAAGACGATTTTTGGTGCAATAGAGATGAACCTTTCAGTACACAAGGAGTTGCAAAAAGTCCTAGTAAAACATGAACCTGACTTTACAAATGGTCGTGGAGATGAGGGAGGCTGGGCACCTAAAATAAACAATCAAAAGGCACTGGAATTTTCAGCCAAAGCCTGTGAAAATCTTGGGTTCACGTTAGGCAAAGAAGTTTCTCTTGGTGTAGATTTTGCATCATCTACGCAATGGGATGAAAAGAAGAAAAAATATGTTTACGACCGAGAAGGTTTTGAAAACACACCAGAAAAACAACTAGAGTTTGTTTCAGAAATCATAAAAAAATACAAGCTTGTTTATGCCGAAGATGCCGTACACGAAGAAGGATTTGAAGAAATGTCTATTTTGACTTCAAGGTTTCCTAAAGTGTTGATAACAGGTGACGACTTGTTGGTAACAAACACAAAAATTCTGAAAAAAGCTATAAAAATGAAATCGTGTAATGCTGCAATCTTAAAAGTAAACCAAGCTGGAAGTCTCTATGATGCTTTAGAATTTGCATCAGAGGCCCAGAAAAACAATATCAAATTAATAACATCACATCGGTCAGGAGAATCTTCAGATTCGCACATATCACACATTGGTATCGCTACAAAATCCAAAATGCTGAAGGTAGGCGTGGTGGGTGGAGAAAGAATAGTCAAACTAAATGAGTTGATTCGTATTTCAGAGTATGATTTAATACGTGGGATGGCACAAATTTAAAATCACAACATGAGTGAATCAGATCTTGAAAATATAGAGAAAACAATCTTATCTACTGGAATAAGAGTAGGAACACCGGTCAAGACAAAATTCATGACTCCTTTTATTACAAAGGCAACTCCTGAAGGACTGTACATTATTGATATCAAAAAAACATTGTCAAGAATTCAAACTGCTGCCAAATTCATAAACAGAGCAGATATTTCTAAAGTAATAGTATGTTCTGGTAGAGAATATGCCAACACTCCAATAGAAAAATTCTGTGAGGTGACTGGAGCAACAGTAATGCTTGGAAGATTCATGCCAGGCACTCTTACAAACCCACTTTTACCATATTACATAGAGCCGCAGCTTGTGGTAGTTTCAGATCCACAAACTGATGCACAGGCTGTTCTAGAAGCTACAAACGCAGGGATTCCAGTTATTGGTTTAGCAAATACAGACAATGTTACATCGAAACTTGATTTGATAATTCCAGCCAATAACAGAGGAAGAAAATCTTTGGCAACCGCATACTGGCTTTTGGCAAGAGAAGTATTGATACAAAAAGGCCAGCTTAAAGAGGGCGAGTCAATGAAGTATGGAATTGACGATTTTGAAACAAAGATAGTTGAAGAAGAGATAGAAGAAGAACCAATACGAACGTCTCGTTTTGAGAGATCTAAGAGGCAATAGAATAATGCAGATAAGAACACCGGCTGTTGCTGGCATGTTCTATCCAAAAGAAACAGACGAATTGAAACGGGCAATACATGATTGTTTTTTACACCATTTTGGACCAGGAAAAAATCCGCCTGTCGAAAATAATGAAGAAATTCTTGGGGTGATCTCTCCACATGCAGGATACATGTACTCAGGGCCTATTGCATCAAATTCCTTTTATCACATTTCTTCACAAAAACCAGAACTTGTCATCATTATTGGTCCGAATCATTGGGGGATAGGTTGCAATGTTGCTGTGATGAAAGAAGGACAATGGCAAACGCCTCTTGGAAATGTTGAAGTAGATACCGAGTCTTCCATAAAGTTAAATGAAATTTCTAAAATGGTAGAACTAGACTTTTTTTCGCATACCAAAGACCATAGTTTAGAGGTTCAGGTTCCCATGTTACAAGAGATTTATTCTCATAAATTCAAGATTCTGCCAATAATTTTGATTGACCAAGGGTACAAGGCTGCCAAAGAGATTGGCAAGGCATTAGCAAGGATTGCAAAAACCAAGAAGACCATCATCATAGGTTCGTCTGATTTTACGCATTATGAAGAGAATAGCTTTGCATACAAACAAGACAAATTGTTGATAGAGCCCATTCTTGATTTAGACGTGGACAGATTCTATAGCGTTTTACAAGAAAATCAAATCAGTGCATGCGGGTATGGAGCGATTGCATCCACCATGGTAGCTTGCAAAGAACTTGGAGCTTCAAAGGGAACTTTACTCAAATATGCCACAAGTGGAGATGTGGCTGGAAACAAGAGTTCTGTGGTAGGATATGCATCGATTGCATTCTCATGAAATCAAGCGCTTCTGCTCCAGGCAAAGTCATTTTGTTTGGGGAGCATTTTGTGGTTTATGGTACGAAGGCAATACTGTGTTCCATAGATAGGAGAATCAAAGTAACGTCTCAACTAATCGATGAAAAAAAAATCAAGATAAAGTCAGAACTGGGAAACATAGAAGCAAATGTGGATTCATCTTCAAATGATTCCAATGAACAAATGAAACCTTTTGTTTACTTGGCAACTAAAACTCTAAAGAAATTCAATAAAAATTGTGGTATTGAAATAAAAATAGAATCTGAAATACCTTCAGGCATAGGTCTTGGGTCATCTTCAGCTTCTTGTGTAGCAGCTGCAGCATCAATAACTGGATTGTTTAAAAAACTTCCAAGAGAAGATATTCTAAAGTTATCAATTGAAGCTGAGCGAACAATTTTCAAAAACACATCAGGTGCCGATTGCTCCGTCTGTACTTTTGGCGGACTTGCAGAATATGATATAAAAAATGGTTTTAAAAAAATTAATTCCAATTCAGATTTTGATCTTGTAATTGCAAATTCTAAACAATCGCACCAAACTCGTGATGTTGTTGAAAAAGTAAAAAAATTTAAGAAAAACAACAAAGAATTGTTCGAGTCATTGTACAAACAAGAGTCAGAACTTATCCAAGATGCGCTTTTATCACTAGGAAAAAATGATTTATCAAAAGTTGGTTCACTAATGTCTAAAAATCAGCTTCTTTTAGAGCAGATTGGTGTTTCCACTGACAAATTAGACATTCTTGTCAAAGAAGCCAAGAAAACTTCGTTTGGTGCAAAAATTACAGGAGCAGGTGGCGGAGGGTGCATAATTGCGCTTGTAGACAAATCAAACCTTACTAAAACCCTCGCTAATTTGAAAAATCATGCCGAGGTGTTTTCTACTAGAATTGCCAACAGAGGCCTAGTAGATACTTTTTAAACCGACTGGTTTACTGTAGAAAAATATGATTTTGATAAAACTTGGCGGTTCTATAATTACAAACAAGCAAAAGCCACTTACCCCAAACCTTCCAGCAATTAACAAGATTGCGTCCAAATTAAAGAAAATAAAGGAGCCTATTATTGTGGTGCACGGGGGGGGATCTTTTGGTCATTACTGGTCGGTCAAATATAACATGCATACGAAACCAGCTAAATATAACAAAAAGGGTGTTTCCGTCGTCAAAAATTCCATGGTTGAATTGAACAAAATTATTCTTGATTCTTTCCTAGAAAATGGCTTGAATCCGTATTGTTTACCTCCAACTGATTTTATGTTTGGAAATAAAGCTGATCAGAAAAAAGTTAGAGAGATTGCAAATATTGCAAAAGCTGGACTAGTTCCGATATCATATGGAGATGTAATGTGGTATGGTAAAAATAAATCCTATATTTTATCAGGAGACAAAATCATGGGAATGTTATCTAAAGTTCTAAAACCCAGATTGGTGATTTTTGTATTAAACGTAGATGGAGTCTACGCCGACATGAAAACAAAAAAGCTGCTACGTGAAATAAAAGGAGAAAAGACAGAGGTATCTGAAGTTGAAATGGATGTTACAGGTGGGATGAGTCGTAAAATCAAAGAAGCCATATCCATTTCAAAGAGTGGAACCAAAGTTTTCTTGGTAAATGGTAACAAACCAGACAGAATAGTAAATGCAGTGAAGGGAAAGTTTGAAGGAACTTTGTTTAAGAGATGAGTAAGGTGGATACTGATTATCTCATTCTTGTAGACAAAGATGATAATCCGATAGGAACTGAAGAAAAAATCAAATGCCATTTGCCAAATGGTAAGCTTCACAGAGCCTTTACTATTCTCTTGTTTAGCAAAGACTGCAAGCTTCTTCTTACAAGACGGAGTCAAAGTAAAATGTTATGGCCAGGGGATTGGGATGGAACGGTAGCTAGTCATCCACGACAATCAGAGACGTATGTCTCTTCTGCAGAACGAAGATTACCAGAAGAGATTGGAATTTCGTGCAAGTTAGATTATTTATTCAAGTTCGAATATCATGTTCCATACAAGAATATTGGTTCAGAAAATGAGATCTGTGGAACTTTAATTGGCATAATAGAAGATAATACGAACATAAAATTAGTTAAAGAGGAGATTGATGCTATAAAGTGGGTTTCCGTGGATGAACTTTTAGATGATTTGAAAAAAGTACCGGAGGTTTATTGTCCATGGATGATATTGGCTTTGTATTTTTTGTCAAAGTCAAAAACTGATATTTCACCAGAACACAAGTCAATTTTAAATGTGTGGAATAGAAAAGACATCAATCAGATCCTTGGAAAACCTGTACAATATCATTTTCCTGACAAAAAATGGGAGCTAAAATAATGTCATTAAATTCAATTACAAAAACTGCAAAAACCGTCAACTCCTTTTTGCTTTCTAGACTAGAGGGAACTCCAGTTCAGCTTTATGATGCTGCTTCACATCTAATCGAACATGGAGGAAAAAGACTCAGACCATACATGGTGATAAAGAGTTGTGAGGTTTTGGGCGGAACTGCCAAACAGGCCCTACCTGCAGCAGCAGCAGTTGAGATGATACACAACTTTACCCTAGTTCATGATGATATCATGGATAATGATGAGATGCGTCATGGCGTTCCAACAGTACACACAAAATTTGGCATTCCCGTTGGTATCCTAGCTGGCGATGTTTTATTTTCAAAGGCCTTTGAAACAATTTCATCTGGTTCAAATGTACGAGAAAAAGTAAGTCTTGCTCTAGTAAGAAAACTTGCCAAAGCATGTGTTAATGTTTGTGAAGGTCAGATACTTGATATTAGCATGGCCCAGTCACAAAAAATTCCTTCCGAGAGTCAATATATAAAAATGATAGAAAAAAAAACTTCGTCACTCTTCGAAGTTTCCTGTGCAATGGGAGCTATTTGCGCAAATACAAAAAGAAAAGATGTTGAAAACCTTTCTTTGTTTGGAAAAAACTTGGGTATCGCATTTCAAATAGTTGACGATCTTATAGGAATAGTTGGCGATCCTAAAATCACCAGGAAACCTGTTGGCAATGACATTCGTGAAGGAAAAAAATCACTGCCCATACTTCTTGCCATAAACAAAGCAAGAGGCGGTAATAAAGAAAAAATTCTAAATGCATTTGGCAATTCCTCTATATCAAAAAAGGAGATCGAATCAGTGATCAAGACAATTAATTCGATGGGAATAGAAAACATGGTTAGAAAGAAAGCCTTGCGGTATTCTAAGGCGGCAAAAAGATCGTTAGCGTCTTATGATGGAAGAGCGAAAAAAGAACTTTTATCACTTTTAGAATTTGTAGTAGAGAGGAATTTATAATTGGATGACGACTTGAGAAAGGCGATACGTGGAATCGCCCTTCAGAACGCTTCTGAACACGAGGGAAAAACCCGTAATGAGACAGTAATATCGAAAATTCTTGGTTCAAGGCCAGATCTTAGGAGCAAAACAAAAGAAATCATTCCCATCATTTCTGAAGTTGTAACAGAGATTAACAGACTTTCATTGGCAGAGCAAAAATCAGAATTAGAAAGTAATTTTCCAGAACTTCTGACCACAAAACCAAAACAAGAAAGAATTGGTCTTCCTCCACTAGAAGGTGCAGAAAATGGAAAGGTTGTAACAAGATTTCCGCCAGAACCAAATGGATATCCGCATATTGGTCATGCAAAGGCTGCAATAATTGATGAGGAATATGCAAAGATGTACGATGGAAAGTTGATTCTTAGGTTTGATGACACAAATCCTGAAAACGAGAGACTAGAATATTATGCTGCAATCAAAGTTGGGCTTGACTGGCTTGGAGTAAAATACGATCGTGTGAAAAACACATCAGATGATATCGAATTAATTTACAAAAAAGGAATGCAAATGATCGAATCAAATCATGCTTATGTTTGCACTTGTAATCAAGAAACAATTAGCAATAACAGAAGGGAGATGAAAGCTTGCAAATGTCGTTCTGGTGACCTTGATAAAAATACAAAAAGATGGCATGACATGTTTGAAAAATACAATCCTGGAGAGGCCATAGTCAGATTTCGTGGTGATATGGAGTCAGATAATACTGTGATGCGCGATCCTGCACTTTTTAGAATAATTGAAGGAAGCCATCCATTGTTAATGAATAGATATAGAGTGTGGCCAAACTATGATTTTGCAGTAGCAATTGAAGACAGCCTTGATGGTGTAACCCATGCCTTTAGAACAAAAGAGTATGAGCTTAGAAATGAGCTGTACTATGCTATTTTGGATAGATTGGAGATGAGAAAGCCAAAGATGTTAGAATTTTCTAGATTAGAGTTTGAAGGCATGCCTGTCTCAAAGAGAGTTCTAAAGCCTTTGGTTGAAGAAGGCCAAGTATCTGGATATGATGATCCAAGGCTTCCAACTCTTGAAGCTATGCGTAGACGTGGAATCGTTCCTGAAGCCATAAGAAAGTTTGTTCTTTCACTAGGTTTCACAAAATCTGATACACTCGCACCATTTGATACTCTAGAATCATTTAACAGAAAAATAATTGATCCAATCAGCATCAGATTGTTTATGGTTACAGAACCTGTAAAACTAGTGGTAAAAAATAATAATGTGACATCTGTTGAACTTGCAAATCATCCACAAAAAGATATTGGTAAAAGAAAAGTTGAAGTCGATGGCATCTTTTATATTTCTGGCAATGACGTAAAAAATCTTCAAGTTGGAGATCAACAAAGACTGATTGAATTGTACAATGTAAAAATAACAAAAATAGGATCAGATATAGAGGCAGAATATTCTGGTAATGATTTTAAAGCAGAATTGCCTAAAATTCAATGGATTACACAAAAAAGCTCTACAAAGATAAACATTCTGATACCAAAGACACTTTTTGTTAATGAAAAATTTAATGAGAACAGTCTTGAAACAATTCAAGCTTTCACAGAAAAATACTACTTAGAATTAAATGAGGGTGCAGAAATTCAGTTTGTTAGATTTGGATATTGCAGAAAAGATTCTGCGATTCAAGCAATCTATACTCACAAGTGAAGAAAAATGAAAATTGCAAGATTGTTAGGACAAGACATGGAAACATATGGTTTTGTTAATGGAGATAATGTAACTACAAAAGAGGAGATCACTCTTCAGACAGGCATTCCTATACCTCAACAGATCAAGGATTTTCTCTTTGATGGTTGGTATGATGAGATTAAACCAAAGATCTCAAATCTAAAATATACACAAAAGATTTCTGACTTCAAAGTCCTTGCACCCATACCAAATCCCTCAAAAATAATTTGTCTTGCATTTAATTACAAAGATCATGCAAGAGAGCAAAATCTGATTCCTCCAGACGAACCTGCAATAATAATAAAGCCAAAAACTACTCTAAATGGAGCCACGGCAGATATTATTTGTCCATCCTTTGTATCCAAGCTAGACTATGAAGTAGAGCTTGCAGTAATCATTGGAAAAGATTGTAAAAATATAACAGAGCAAGAAGCAAAAAATGTAATTTTTGGATATATGATTCTAAATGATGCTTCAGCTAGGGACGTACAAGCCAAAGATAAACAGTTTACGCGTGCAAAGGGATTTGATACTTTTGCTCCTTGTGGTCCTTGGATTACAACTGCTGACGAGATATCAGATCCCCAAAACCTAAGGATGACAACCAGAGTAAATGGTATAGTTAGGCAGGATTCTTCAACATCAAACATGTTTCTAAAAATACCTACAATAGTTTCCATGCTAAGTAAGGTAATGACTCTGGAAAAAGGAGATATTATTTCAACAGGAACTCCTGCAGGAGTCATGTTAAACAGACCAGATGCAGTTTATCTAAAAAATGGCGACAAGATAGAAATGGAAATTGAAGGGCTTGGCAAGCTAGAAAACACTGTGAAATTTGCATAACATCTAAAACTATTAAGAGGGAGAAAATTAGAAAAATACCATGGGTAAGATAATTGTTGGAAAAACCTCAGACATATCACCTGGCAAGATGCAAAAAGTCACTGCTGATGGGAAAGAGATACTTGTGATTAATATAGACGGAAATTATTTTGCTATGAATGATACCTGTACTCATGCTGGAGCAAGTCTGGCAGATGGAAAACTAGATGGATCAATTCTAACATGTGATTGGCATGGTGCAAAGTTTGATTGTAAAACAGGCAAATTGCATGCATTTCCTGCCAAAATCAAGGACTTGGATTCATACAAAGTGGTAGTCGAATCAGACAACATATTTTTGGAACTCTAGTGCAAACTTTATAAAATCAATACAACCAGCTTAGCTTTGATGGAACAATGGTTGACACAAAATCTCAAAACACAGACACTCTTAACCAAGCCATCAAAGCACTTGAGGAAATAGCATCAAATCCTTCTACTCCAAGAAACATTAAAAAAAACATAACTGATCTTGCATTAGAACTTAAAAAACAAGAATATTCTGTTTCAGTGCGTGCTTCAAATGCCATAAGTGTGTTAGATGACATAACACAGGATCCGAACATGCCATCATATGTAAGGGTGACATTATGGCAAGCAGTCTCTGCACTCGAACGAATAAGGGAATAAATTTAGAATCGATAATTTTGTAATCATGAAGATAGAAGAGTATCTTGCATCGCTTCCACAGTCCATTCTTTCAGGACAAGAGGTACAGCTTCCTGATAATGCTTTTAGAGAAATATTCCGGTTTGCAGAACTTGGCAAAAATGATATTTTTTATCATCTTGGATGTGGAAATGGAAGAGGAGTTTCCATAGCTTTAGAGGAATTTGGTGTAAAAAAAGTAGTTGGAATAGATATCGATAAGAAAAAAATTAGTGTAGCAGAAAAATTTTTACAAGAAAAAAATTTGCCAAACTATACATTACAATGCAGTGACATTAGTGATACAGATTTTAGCGATGCTACAGTAATTTTATTTTGGTTTGCAGATCAACAAATAATTGATAATATGATGGACAAGTTTGCATTGTTGAAACGTGGCTGTAAAATAATAACAATTTGGGGTCCACTGCCAGGATGCCTTCCTGATAAGGTAGAGTTTCCATATATTCTAAATATAGTTCCTTTTAGAAAAGCAAACGATCTAAAAGAACAACTTCTTGCAGTGTTTGGAACTGATTGTGTAGATTTTGTGACTGCTTGGGAGTTTGCGGAAAGATACACCAAAGCAATTGGGTCACCAGAAGCTGGCAATGATAGATTTCTTACTATACTACAATCTCTTGTAATATGGATAAACGCAAAGAATCTGGGAGTTGCTTGTGGTAATGAAATTCCTCAGCCAATAAGGAATTACATTACCATACTAAGGACATTTTTCAATATAGATGTAGAGTATCTTTTGAATAAATAGATGGACATATTATCAGTCAGATTTTTATCTGGAAAACTGTTATAGTAAATCATGTGGGATCAAAGAATAAACATCAATGTATCTGCCACAGATTATGAGAATACAAGTAAAGAAATTACGTATACTTTGAGAAATCTAGAACAGATGGTACATGGAGAAAATGATTTTATTGTCACTGACTCTGAGTTTGCGTTTGGTTGGCACTTTTATGTAGTGTGTGTAAACAAAGTCCTTGTGGAAAAGTTGTCGGATCAGATGGGGCCAAATTTTGATAAAATTAAAGGAAAAGGTATAGAGAAGAAATTCCTTACATGGCTTACAGATAAACTTGCTCAGAAAAAGTTGAAGGTAAAGCTTGCCATCAAAGAAGAGATGGAATCAGGTAAGTACGGTATATTTTAAAATAAAGGCCCTTGAGGGGAATCGAACCCCTGTCCGGGGATCCACAGTCCCCTATACTGGCCACTGTACTACAAGGGCCACCAAGGACGGATCCTTTCCTGTCCAGTATTAATCTTAACTAATGGATTATTTGTGATTACATTCGGACATGAGAATTAGACTCTAAGTTTATTATTGACTAAAAAATATTTCAGTATATGCGAAGTGGAATTTTGTGGTTTTTTGCAATGGGAATAACTGCTGTTCTTACATATTATGGTTCAACATATCTTCTTCCTTGGAAATAGAAAGTTCAAAAAAAGTTTGATGAATTAGTTGTAACGTAGTTTTTTCTTTATGCTTCGTAGTCTACGCATTCCAAACGATTTGACTTTCCATCGTTTTGTGTATCGATATGTAACAAAGGCAGAAAGTGCTGTTGATATACCTAGAGCAGGAAGCATCCAATAGAAGTTTTCCTCATTGTCTGGAAATAGGCCAAAAATAGTTGCAAGTGTGTTTGGTACGAGAACTGCGGTTCCAGCTACTGTAAGCCAGACTATGAGAGTTGCTAGTTTGTTGGAAACTTCAGCCTGAATTACGTTTATTCCTGTAGCAACTACCTGCATGACGTTTTCTGACATTTGGATCTGTCTGTCGAGTCTACCAAGAAGGACCTCAAATTTACCAAGGATTATTTCATCGTCAGAAATCATTTCAGCATCCCCGTACTTTAGGTTCTGAACTGTATCATATGTTGCCCACACAGCGTTAAGGAAAGTAAGAAGTGAAGTCTTCATATCAGAAAGTTCAAGGGACAAGTCCTTTTGGATCTGCCTTGCGCCTGCAAGATCTAGTTCTAGTTGTTCTGCTCTTTCTATGATTAAACGTAGAATTGAAAAATTTGTTTCGCTAAGCTCGTCTATTATTCTTGCTACAAGTACGGTCTGTCTGTCTGCCCAGCTTTCAGGTTCTTTTGGAAGTTTACGCAATAATGTGTTGGAATAATTGTACAGTCGTGTTATTTTACCTCCGTAATCATCGTGAATAGTAACCACAAGGTCTTTTTTGATAAATATCAAAAGAGGTGATGTTTGTGTCTTGTTTGCCCCTGTGACTACAAAGGGAAGCATCAAGCCAAGTGTATCTTCTCTGTCTTCATAATGTGATACATATCCTGACAAAAGAACTGACGGATCCATGTTGATGTCAAGATTTGCTAGAATCTTGGGGGTTTCTTCAACAATGCTATCTACAACACATTCAATCCAAGTAAGGTGTCCTAGTGATATAGTTCTGGCTGCTTCCTCAAGCTGTACGCTTGGTTTTTTGAATGGAGTTCCTTCTATTTCAAGTCCTGCAACACTTATGGCCTTTATCATTGAAATAAAAACCAGTTTTCACTTATATACACGTATTCATGAATCAGACATCATGCTTTTTGTAAATTCCTGTAGATTTAATTAAAACCCTATCAGATTAATTCCATGAGTTGTTCTGGTGAGACTGTTGAATCTGATAACGAAATAATACAAATAAAACCCATGATACTAAGCCAACTAAAAAAAGCAAAGTATGGAGTTTCTGATCACGCTACAGTAGAGTTGTGTCACTGGACAAAAAAATCATTCAAAAATGAAGGGGATTGTTATAAAATGAAGTTTTACGGTATCACAACTCACAGGTGCATGGAGTTTTCTCCAGCAGGAATGTACTGCGAAAATAGATGCATTTACTGTTGGAGACCAATGGAGTTTTACAATTCAATGGAAATGCCTGAAGATAGAGTGGCAGAACCAGAAGCAGTTGTTACAAATCTCATGGAAGAAAGAAAAAAACTCATCATGGGACATTATGGAGATCCGAAGCAGGACAAGAAAAAGCTAGACGAATCATTGCTTCCAAGTCATTATGCCATATCACTTTCGGGAGAACCGACTATGTATCCAAAACTCCCCCAGCTCATAAAATATCTAAAGACTCTTCCTGCAACAAAATCAATCTTTCTTGTTACAAATGGTCAAGAACCTGACATGTTACAAAGATTGCAAGATGAAGACGCGCTTCCTACTCAGCTATATCTTTCTACCAATGCTCCAAATGAAGAAATCTTTCAGATAGTTAACAAACCAAGATACAAGGATTCTTGGGAAAGATGGAATACCAGCCTTGAGATGCTTTCGGAGATGAATACACGGACTGTGCTTAGAATTACTTTGATAAGAGGCTATAACTCTAGTGAGGAATTAATTCCTGAATTTGCGAAAATGCTTAAACGTGCAAATCCACATTTTGTAGAATTAAAGTCATACATGCATGTAGGAAGATCTACAAATAGACTAGAATATTCAAACAGTCTTGAGATGGATGAAGTGAGACGTTTTGCATCTGAACTTGCAAATAAAAGTGAAGTTTTTTCGGTCATGGATGAAAGTGTTATGTCAAGGATAGTAGTGTTGCAGAATCAGGAACGATTCATCGATCGTTTAATTCCTGCGTATGCAAATACCAATTAGCAAATTTTTTTATTGCAAGATATCTGTGAGAAATTAGATTTTTTTCTTCTAGCTGAGCATACGTTTTAGTTTGACCTTCAGGAATAAAGATTGGATCATATCCCCATTTTTTACCAACCAGTTTTTGTGAAATTTTTCCATTCACTTCAGCTTTAAACAGTTGTACATCATCTTTTTTTTCACAGTATGCTATGACTGATTGAAATGTCGCAGTTCGTTTTGATCTTATTAGTTTGAGAATTCCTTCATTTCCAATCGTTTTAAATACAAATGATGAATATGGCCCAGGAAAACCATTTAGTGAGTTTATGAAAAGACCATCATCTTCTATCATAACTGGTTTGGAACATCTTGAAAAAGCATCCAAAGCCTTGTGATAAGATACTTCTTCAAGTGTATCTGCTTGTATTTCCTGTAAACTACATTTGAAAAACTTTAGAGAAATTCCAAATTTTGCTAAGATGCCTTTTGCTTCCTCATACTTGTTTTTGTTTGATGATGCAAATAATATACTAGACGACGTTGGCGTATCTACCCCTGCTTTCGATAACTGATACTTGAGACAAAACCCGATTATGCCTTGAAGAACCTACTACTTTTTTATAGCCTTTTAAAAATTCAGCCCACGCTTTTTCCATTATATTTGCATGTGCACTATTTAGTATCTCTTTGTAAAGTCTTAGATCTATTGCATGATCCTCTATTTTGTCTGTTCTTTGTGCAAGTCCAAAATCAATTACAAACACTGTATCTTTCATAGAAAGGAAGTTGGAGGTAGTAAGATCTCCATGCATGATACCATTTTTATGTAATTTGCCTACAATTTTACCAATCTCTTGACAAGCTTTTATCATTTTTTGATTTGAAAGATCACGCACTAGCTTTCCTTTCATATGTTGCATGTATATCCTACACATTTTTGTGTTGACATAGTATACAAGAGGCGAACAAACTCCAAATGATTTTACAGTGGATATGATACTCGATTCACGTATGGTTCTCTGTTCTCTTATTCTTCTATCAAGTATTGGGTTTCGATAATCTTTTTTTTCTCTTATTTTTAGTATAGATTTGTTTTCATTCCACAAAGTAAGATAAATGTCAGCTTCCGCGCCCTTTTTTATTAATTTCATTAGAGTTATAACTTGTAGATAGAGATTAAAACGTATTATGGATAACTCAGAAGAAAAGATAATTCAAGAAGATTGTTCTGAAGATTCTGCCGGTAGTGGAATTCTCACACTAACAAACACAAGAATTGCCTTTGATAAAACAAAGGGAAGAATTGCAGATTTTTCAAAAAAGTTTGGCGATACAGTTATTGATGTACCGTTGAACCAAATTGTAGAAGTTGGAAAGGAAGGTTGGCTTGTAAAAAAAGTATGGATTAAAGTTAAAACAACAGAGGGACAAAAAACCTACAGGTTTGGAGTGTATAACACTAACAAATGGTTCAAAACATTACAGGAAACAATAGCACAAAATAAGAGTCAATAAGGCACTACAACTGTATCAAGTCGCCATGATTGTCTCACAAATGTATCTTCTAGATTTACTCCAGATTTGTGAGAAGATTCCAGTAGTCCGGTCCAAGCAATTTGTGAACCACAGTCACCTGCATATTCTTTAGGTGACACAAAAAACTTGCAATCTTGTCTTTTACATACGCTTATTAGAATTTCTGAAAGTCTTTTATTTGCAGCAACTCCGCCTACTATTAGAAGTTCTTTTTTTCTAGTAAACGATAGTGCGCGTTCTGTAGCTTCACCAATCATTGCAAATGCAGTCTCTTGTAATGAAAAACAAGCATCTTCGAGATTTTTTGGAATCACGCGTTTTGTTGCAGAAAGTAAACCAGAAAATGATACATCATTTCCTTTTACAACATACGGAAGTGAGATGTAATTATTTGACTTTGATGCAAGTTCCTCAATTTTTTCACCACATGGGGATGCAAACCCAGCATGTCTACCAAGTTGATCTAATAACTGACCTATGGTTATGTCCAAAGTTTCACCAAACACTCTCCATTTTTTTGATAAAAATGCCAAGATCATTGTGTGACCTCCCGAAACTAGCAGCACTAGTGGATCTTTTGCTCCGGTCAACATCTTTCCAAGTTCTATGTGACCAATTGCGTGATTTACTGGAAAGATTGGAATATTGTAATAGGATGCAAGAGATCTTGCGACTACAGCTCCTATTCTCAAGCAAGGTCCAAGACCTGGTCCTGCAGCATATGATACAATATCAAGATCAGAAATTTTGACACCTGCTTTTTGTAAACTCTCTGAGAGAATCATGGGAGAGTTTTCTGCGTGATGTCTTGATGCTTCTCTTGGATGAATTCCCTCTCCGTCAGGAGGTCGATAGATCTTTCTTATATCGGAAAGAATTTTTCCGCTTTTACCAGTTTTTTCTAATACGGCACATGAAAATGTGTGAGCCGTACTTTCAATTCCAAGCGCTATCATTTTATCCTCTACTCAATGTTGATACTATTTTTATAACGTCCCCATTTTTTAGTTGATGTTGTGCGCCAATTCTTTGCTTTGTTTTCACGTCTATTGCATGCAAGAATCCCTTTGCTAGATCTGCATGAATGGTTGTAGCAAGATCCTTTGCAGTAGAATTGGCAGGCAAAAGTCTTGCATCTGGTAAGATTTGGCCATCTTTGTTTGATAGTTTTGTTTCGTCTTCAACAGGAAATACCACGATTAGTTTGAGTAGCTCAAAACAAGCCATGTCCAATGCTTGTTGTACACCGGTGGTTTCAATTTTTGAAAGAACCAATTTCACTAGATCTAGTGCTTTTTGTTGTTGAGGATTAAGATTTATTCCTTCTTTGATTTTAAAAATTTTTCCACCTGGAAAATAATCAATCAAACCATTCTTTGTTGCTTTTTTCAGGAGGAGTTCTGTCTCAGCACTACACGGTATCGTAGCTCTTTCTTTTTTTAGCTTGTCAATAATGCTCAAATCATGACAAAGATCAGCCTTGTTTGCTACAATGATTATTGGTTTTGTTTTTTTTCTCAGTTCTTTTATGAAAGTAGATAGATCTGAATCACTCCACTCTGTAGGCTTTTTTGTTTGAAGATTCAAATGTTGTATGACTATTTCAACATCGTATTCTTTTATTCCAAGTCCACTGAATCTTTGTGCAATTCCTTGAACAATTTTTGCACCTTTACTTTCCATTTCTCTTGATAATTTTTGCCATTCACGTTGCAAGATTTCTTTCATCCACAAATCAAATTCTTCTTCAACAAACTTGACATCTTCTAGTGGATCATGTGTTCCTACAGGAACTGGATGCCCTTGAATGTCTGTAGATCCTGATGCATCAACAACATGTATCAATACTTCAGATTGTCTTGCATCATCCAAAAACTTGTTACCAAGGCCTTTGCCTTCATGAGCTCCTGGAACAAGTCCTGCTACATCAATTAATTTTACTGGTATGAATCTGGTTCCGTTAAAACACAAAGAATGCTTGTGTTCTATTCCAAAGTGTTTGCATGCACATTCTGCCTTTACGTGTGCAATTCCAACGTTTGGTTCTATTGTAGTAAAAGGATAATTTCCTATTTGGGCAGTGGTTTCCGTTGCAGCTGAGAAAAAAGTTGATTTCCCAACATTTGTCTTACCAAGAAGCCCAATTTGCATGGCAACTATCTAAATTTATGCTCTTATTTAGTATTGCAGAAATCGTTTAATTTGATTTGTTTTGATTATACGTGTTGTCAATGATAATAACTGGTAATCCCGGCGTAGGAAAACACACCATAGCAAAACTGCTTGCAAAGAAATTAGGTTTAGATCTAATTGACATAAACAAAGTAGCAATGCAAAAAGGAGTTTTTGAAGAAAGTGCAGGTACTTTTGATGTTGATGTAAAAAAATTAAAAAAAACACTTGAAAAATTAATTACAAAAAACTCGCTTGTTGTTGGACACTTAGCACCGTATGTGGTTTCAAGAAAACAAGTAAAGATTGCAGTCGTTCTAAGAAAGGATCCATATAAGCTCATTTCTATTTATGAAAAAAGAAAATATTCACATCAAAAAGCAATTGAGAATCTAGGTAGCGAAATTCTTGGAGTAACTTATTATGATTCAATAAATGAATTTGGTTCAGATAGGACTTTTCAGTTTAATGCAACTGGTAAATCTGTCAGTACAATTGTAAAAAAAATAAAGGATCTTTATGTTAAGGGTAGTTTTCATGAGGATGAAGTAGATTGGCTTGGCTTGATTTCTGAAAAAAATGACCTAAAACGATTTTTCCCCTACTAAATTCAAATAACGCCTCACTTGATGGTATTGTAAAATGTTTGAGATAAAAAAAAGTGACCTTGCAGGAAGGATAGGAATACTTCATACAAATCACGGCGAGGTAGAAACACCCGCTTATGTGCCTGTAGTTCATCCCGTTAGGCAGTCTATTTCACCACAAAAAATGCGTGAGATGGGTTTTGATCTGATAATAACAAACGCGTACATCACCTTAAACAATTACAAAGAAGAAGCCATAGAACGCGGTATTCATAATATCATAAATTATGATGGTTCTGTAATGACAGATTCTGGCGGGTATCAAGTCTTAGAATATGGCAGAGTAGATGTAGAGCCAAAAGACATGGCATCTTTTGAAAAAAATATACGAACTGATATTGCAATTCCACTTGATAGACCTACTGGTTATGGTCTCTCTAAAAAAAAGGCAAAGTCTTACGTTGATCATACCTTAAGAGTTTCAAAAGAAACCCTAGAGCAGAGTGAAAAGAATGGACAGATATGGGTTGGTCCAATTCAAGGAGGAGAGCATTTTGATCTTGTAAAAAGATCAACAAAAACTCTTGTAGAATATGGGTTTGAAATGCTTGCACTTGGAAGTCCAGTTGAATTCATGGAATCATACGAGTACAAGTTACTTGCAGAGATGATACTTGTTGCAAAAAAACAGATGCCTGATTCTATCCCATTGCATCTTTTTGGTGCAGGTCATCCCATGACAATTCCACTTGCCGTTGCATTAGGATGTGACACATTTGATTCTGCATCATACATACTTTATGCAAGAAAAGGCAGATACATAATGGATGATGCTACAACTAGGCTTGAGGAGATATCATATTTCTCTTGCAGTTGTGAGGTCTGTGTAAAATACACTCCAAAAGAATTGCTTGCACTAGAGTTTGAAGATAGAACAAACAAAATCGCATTGCACAACTTGTTTGCAATAAAAGCTGAGGTTAATAGAGTAAAGGAAGCCATTCATGAGGGCAGACTGTGGGAATATGTTCACAAAAAGGCGCGTTCACACCCAAAGCTCTTTGAATCCATCAATGTATTTATGGAAAATCCAAGGTTTTTTGCAGATAGAACACCAAGATTTAAGGAAAAGGCCATATTCCTATTTTCAAAAGAGGATCAGTTCAGACCAGAAGTCGCATTATTTCACCAATTGGTTCGCAAGTTCAAGTGCAAAAAGGACATCCTTGTTATTATTCCAGATGGCACAGTCAGACCCTTTTATCTCTCAAAGGAATATAATGACATAAAAAAGCGATTTATAAAAAAATATGATCATGTTCAGTTTTGTCAGTTTAATCCTTTTCTAGGAATAATCCCGCTTGAAATTTCTGATATGTATCCTGCATCACACTATGTTATGCCAAGAATTCGATATAATCAAAATGAGTTTTCAGAATTTACAAAAACATGGAGGGCTTTTTTTGTTAATAATAATTTCAAAATCGTATATGCGGCAAGTGATGAATTTTTGAAATATCATACAAAATTGTTACCTAAAAAAATCAAAGTAATATCAATTAGCAGATAATAAAAATAAGAAAAAGGAGTGCGAACAGATTCCGCTTATTTGCTTATTGCGGCGTCTTCTGCCCAGCCTTTTACAAAGACCCCGTTCTTGTGAAGAGGAACTGGTTGACCAGCTGTGTAAGTCATTGGTCTCATCCAAAAGATGGACTTTGTTGGACAAACTCCAATGCATGCTCCATCGGAGATGCATCTTTCTGGATAAAAGACAAATGCTTTTCCTCTCTTCCAACCCTCAACAGGTTTTACACGGAGTACATCTGGACCAAGAGAGGTACAGATCTCTACGCATAGAGCGCAGCCTATACATCTTTGTTCATCAATGTCTGGAAGTATTGCTATTGGCATATTTCTTCTCTTTTTGAAGATGTCACAGTTTGCTATTTAAACCATCTGTAAAATCCATAACAGAGTTATAGAATTTTTTCAATAAGCAAAATAAAATAAAAAACAGAGAATAATGTTATGTATGATTACTTCTTCATCTGGCGTATTGCGTCAATTTGACCGCTAGTTATCCAGTCAAGTAATTCTGCAGACGATGGATTTAGATCGCCTTTTTGATTCATCATGTTGTGTACCCAAACCCAATTTATCTGATTTAGTAATGGCTTGTTTCCCTCATCACCCTTTCGAACTTTGTCTCGAAGGTCTTTTGGGATAGTATTCCACCATTGATCGAAGGTTCTACCCATGGACAGATCATCTTTATTTGATCTAATTAAGTCTTTTGTAAATTATCTAAATAATAGGATGATGTTAAAAACACTAAACGTTTAAAGGGACTTTGAAGAGACTTTGAATTCTTGCAGGTTAAAGTTCTTGGTGCGGCCCAAGAGGTAGGCCGATCGGCATTTCAAGTTAATTGCGATGGTGCAAATTTTCTTTTGGATTATGGTGTTCTTTTAGGAAAAGAACCACAATATCCAATGCATGTAAAACCTAGAGACATAGATGCAGTAGTTATTACTCATGCACATCTTGACCATTCTGGTTATGTACCATCACTTTTTGTAAACGGAAAAAATGATGTCTATGCAACTCCACCAACGTTGGATCTATCTAGGCTTTTGATTGAAGATATGCTGAGGCTACAAAAGAATTTTTTCCCTTTTGAAATGCCAGAAGTTGTCAACATGATAAAACATTCCAAAGAAATAGGATATAGAGAGAAAATCAAGAAAGGTAATGCGTCCTTTGAGCTGCGTGAGTCAGGACACATAGTTGGTGGTGGTGCAGTTATTGTTGAGTCTGAAAATAAAAGACTCTACTATACAGGAGACATCAATCCAAGAGGTTCACGCATGGTACGTGACGCAGACTTTGATTTTGATGAAATTGATTTGTTAATAATGGAAAGTACTTATTCACAGACTGAACAGACACCGCGAAGTGAAACTGAAGAAGAATTCATGGAATTTGCATATGACGTATTAGATAGAAAGGGAACTCTGTTTGTGCCAGCTTTTTCAGTAGAGAGATCTCAGGAGATTGCTTGCGTTTTAAAAAACGCAAAATTCAAACATAAAGTCATAATGGATGGAATGGCCGTAAAGGTAAATGAGATAATGCTTCGCTATCCAGAATACCTACGTGATCCAAAAGTTTTTGCTGATTCAATTCATCAAGCAATGTGGATTAAAGGAGAAAGAGAACGAAAAGATGCGTTGAAAGAACCATGTGTGGTGATATCTCCAGCTGGAATGCTTGTGGGTGGCTCAGCGGTATACTACTTACAACAGCTTGCACTTGATAAGAAAAACGGTATTGCAATGGTATCATACCAAGGAGAGGGGACACCTGGTAGAAAATTACTTGAGACGGGCAAAGTCAATGTTCGTGGAAGAGATGTGAAAACAGAAGCAGATGTTAAACAATTTGAATTTTCTGGTCATGCAGATAGAAAAGATCTTTTCGAGGTTGTCAAGAAAATAAAAGGAAACCCAAAGATTTTAACTATTCATGGAGACAGAGATTCTTGTACAAAGTTTGCAGATGAGATACATGAGAGATTTGGATTTGATGCATCTGCCCCAAAAGCTGGGGAAGTAATTACTGTTTGAGATGCAAGAATTAAAGAAAATAGATTTAGATACTACCATTAATAGTGGACAAGTTTTTCTTTGGGATAAAATTGATGGTATATGGTATGGTGTTAATGGTTCTGAAATTTTAAAGATCATACAAGATCCGTTTAAGATCATCTCTTCAGAAAAAATGACACCTAATTTTTTTAGACAAGATGATAACATGAAAAAAATTCTACGTAGTATAAGAAGAGACAAGCTTGTAAAAGATGCAGTCTCACGATTCCCCGGGTTGAGACTGCTGCGACAAGATCCCTTTCAATGCTACATTTCATTTATTTGTTCATCAAATGCATCAATTGGAAACATAAAACAGATGTTAAAAAAAATTACAAAGAAATTTGGTAAGAGAACAAATTTCGATGGTCATGAATTTCACACTTTCCCGACAGCTGAAAAACTTGCCAATTCTAACATTGCAGAACTTTTATTGTGTGGATTAGGCTTTAGAGCAAAGTACGTAAAGGAAGCATCACAAGACATCGTATCAGGAAGAATAAATTTTAATTATTTAAAAGAGGTGAACTACAAAACTGCGAAGGATATTCTTGTAAGTGTATACGGTATAGGTGATAAGATTGCTGATTGCATACTTTTATTCTCACTTGAAAAAATTGAAGCATTTCCAATTGACAGGTGGACATTACGAATTTTACGAAAGTATTATTCTGATGTGTTTGATGAATCAATCAGTAGATCAATTACTAAGAAAAAATATGAAGATATACATGAAAAAATTGTCAGGCATTTTGGTCCTTTTGCTGGTTATTCACAACAATTGCTTTTCAAAATGGAAAGAGATCTAAATAACAAAAAATGGTTGTAAAAAGCTCTTAATATGGTAGCCCTAGCCAACTTCTTGGGCCTGTAGCTCAGCATGGACAGAGTTCTGGACTTCTAATCCAGTGGTCAAGGGATCGAAGCCCTTCGGGCCCGCTTTTCGTTCATAATTTATTTATCGTCAAGGTATGACGCATAGAATATGAAAGACGTAGAATTGAAGCTGGAAAATTTGAATATAGTTCCTCATAGTGAGATAAAAGGTAGGATTGAAGTGAGATATCAAGGAAGATATGATGGAATTGTGATTAACACTCAAATCTTAAACTCCAACCAACTCATAGTCTACAAATCATACAATGGCAAACCCATTTCACAAAATCTATCAAGGTTATTCATAAGCAAAGATAACATGTCTGAGAATAAAGCAGAGTTTACCGCTGTAATAGAGTTCAAACCCTCTGAACCTCATGATGTAAAGTTTCGCGTTTCTATAATTCAGGAGCATAAGGAAATTGAAAGTGATATATTGTTTGCAAAACTAGTTGTTTAGAATCTAGCCTTTGTGATTATTAGTTTACCTTTCATCCATGGATGAGGTTCGCAGTGATAGTCTATCTCAACTTCGGGTTCTGTGAATAAAAATTCATATATTTCGCCTGGCTTTACTACACCAACAGAACCAAACTTACCACTGTACTTGTCCGTATATTCATGGCCAGAATCAGCTGTTACAGTATGTGGAGTATCATCTATATTTTCCCAGACAACCATGTTATCAATTCCAAGTTGTATGTTTACTAGTTTTGGTACAAAATTATCTTGTTGTTCTGGATTTGAAGAACCTTTTATCATGTCTATTATGGTTCCTTCAAGTGGGTTAAGAATTTCTTCAGAGATTTTTGGTTTTGCTGTAAGTTCTGGGAGATAATATAACTGATAATACGAAATACCAGCTGCCAAACCAACAATCATTGCTATTATTCCTATACCATACGCATGACTTGAGGTTGGCTTGCTCAACGATCCATAATCCTTTTTGCTAGTCTTATAAAGCTATTCGCTCAAAAAAATTGCAGGAAAAATTTATGATTTTTTAAAGTCAGCTGTAGATGGTACTTCATTAACAGAACTAGTTGTAGAAACTGATTTTATTTCTGGTGCCACTTGTTTTGATTCATCTGCAGATGGTGACTTGTCTTTTTCTGGAAGCTTTGATACACCACTTTCTGGTGAAACACCAATTGGTTTGGAGATTTCTTTTTCTATTGCAGGGGGCGGAGTTGGAATTTTCTTTGCTTCATTCATACCATATCTGTAAATGTGGAATAATCCTGCAAATACTAGAGTAATCACTCCAATAAGGAAAAGCGAAAAGTTGTTCATTCCTGATAAAGCGGCGTTGTATGCGGCTATGTTAAGATAAACTTGGAATCCTAATAGTGCGATAATTAACCAATTTATCCATTTTGCAGACAAATGTATTTGTGCTACTTTTTGTGGTCCTTTAGACGCAGCAAGTTTTGCTTTCCTTTCTGCTTCCTTTGACATCTTTATCATCATGTACGAAAATCCAAATCCAAGCGGTACAAGCAAGATCATTACAGTATAGAATAATATCGGATCTATGACTAGTCTTTGCACAAGTGGCATTGCAGTATCTGGCGATATGTAGAATCCCCAGTATGTAGTGACCATGATTTGCGCAATACCAGTAATTCCAAATGCAGTAATTAGTGGTCTGTCTTTCCAAGAGAATTTCTTATATCTGTCAATAAATGGAACTATGAGTAGGGCTAAGATAAACAGTCCAGGCCAGAGTACACCAGTTACAAACTTGTCATATTGCGTTCTAAGAAATGCGTATAGTCCTGTAAGATACCATTCAGGTACAGTGATGCCTGGCGGTACTGTTGGTTCAAATTTGAAACCCATATCAACTGGAAAGACACCACCTGTGATTAGAATGGCACCAGAAATTGCCATTACCATAGGTACGTCAAAGACCAAAAATCTAGGCATATGAACAGCCATCAATCCAAGCATTACTATTGGAAGAATAAACACGTGTTGTGCATAGAATCTTAAAACAAAATCATGAAATCCGCTACCAAACATTGCCTCACGTATTGTAGGTCCTGCAATTGGGATCGAATTGGTAAGTGATGCGGCAATACTAATTGCAAGTTCAGCACGTTCACTAAATATGATATCATATCCTGTAAACGCCTCGAGAATAGTTACTGTTCCAAGTATGACTCCTGTGACCCATAAAATTTCGTTTCGAATTTTGTATCTACCACTAAAGTACTGATAATACATGTGCAAAATTGCCAGAAGTACCATTGCGTTTGATGCGTGATAATGTATGTTTCGAATATGAAAACCAAATGGAACATCGTTGTTAATTTTTTCAACGCTATCCCACGCTCTATTCAATATTGGTTCATAATAGAACATCAAAAGTGCACCACTTATTCCTAGAATTATAAAAACGACAAATGTCAGCATGCCAAGAAATCCAAATGGGCTTACAAATCTTGCTGGAAATGAAAACTTTGTACCAATGAATACAGTTCTATCTAGTCCATCCCATAGCCAGTAAAAGAAGTCTACAAGACCGTTTCTACGACTTAACGAAACGACCATATCCTACAACTCCATTTTCATTGACATTCCATTTTGCGGGAGAAATCCATAAGAATCCATCGGCATCGGCTTCAAGTGTTAGGCTAGGAAGAGTATTTGAAGGAGGAGCTTGAAGTGAAGCTGGTCCTACAAAGGCTGTTCCTGTAAGAGGGTTGTACATGCTTCCATGACATGGACATTCACCTCTCTTTCTTCCCTCTTCTGGCCAATATTTCCATAAACACCAAAGATGCAAGCACACCATACTATAAGCACGAAAAGCATTAACATCTTTTGCATCACCACCAAGTTCTGACGGGAGTCTGATAAATTGCCATTTTCTAAAAGCCTCTTCATCAAGTACACTGTCTCCCGTTTTTGGATATGTAATAACTTCTGCGTGATTTATTGGATAAGTGTTAACATTAGCATGAGTGTCATCTGGCAGGATCACTTTTGCCTTTTCCAATGAAGTAGTATCTGGATTTGGCATAAAATTTCCCCATGGAACATATGGAGCAAATGCAAGTCCTGTTCCTGCAGCGCCCAATAGTTTTAGAAAATCTCGTCTGGATAGTGTACTCTTGGTACCAGAATCCTGTTCAGGCATGCAAGCTTTCGTTTTTGAAAAATTGCATATAAACCTTGTTCTAGTGTTTCTTAGAAATTTTGGTTTTTGTCGTTATTATTATGGCAGCTGTTGCAATTACTATTCCAATGATTATTCCTTGCAGTAAAACAAAGTTTTGATCCAATGCTACTTTTGGGGTTTCAAAGAATGGTCTGTTATCTATGTTTACTGAAATTGTTTTAGATATTTCATTTCCTGCCAAATCTTTTGCTGAAACTTGAATGTCATACTTTCCATTTTCTAGTGTTCTTGTATCAAGCTGTACAAATTTGCTGTCTGCAATTGTACCGTTAGGAAGCATTATTCTAATTCCTCCCGAGTCAGGTAAATTTTGTTCGGAAACGTCAACATCTATAGAAATTATGTTTGAGACAACTGATCCATTTGTTGGAGATTTGATGAGAAGTTCTGGTGGTTTATTATCAACTTTGAATTCAGCCTCTTTTTCTGCGCGATGTCCAACTGTATCAATGACAGTCACTTTAAGAGTATGACTGCCATCTGTAAGAAGCTCAGACGGAATAGGTGACTCCGTATTGATTTCAATTTCATTTCCATCAAGAGAATATCTTATAGTATCAATATTTTCTTCTATTATTTCTGGCTGAATTTTATGTGTACTATTGATGAATTCTGGAACTACAAACAATATTTGTGGATCTTTTTCGTCTGGTAAGATCGTAGAAAACTTGGCAGTTACTGTCATGGGCTCTGCAATAGATTGTCCTCCAAACAAAGTAGAATGCATCAAAATAGAATATGTCCCAGTCTGGTTTATTGGTGCATACAAGACTGTGGATGTATCATCTTTATTTTTTATTGGAAAGAATCCTCCACCTTCACTAAATGGACTTGTACCAAGCCAATCGCCAGTAGGCCATCCCTGAAAATGACCAAGTACTCCTGGTGGAACATTTGTTTGAACAATTCTTCCTGCAGGATCAATTACAAACACAGAAAGGTTTGTGTCTTTGTTTTCCCATGAAATGTTTAACGCTGCAGAGTTTATTGTCTTGTCTTGTACATCAAAGTAATACTGCCTCCAATCTCCTGCATTATACCTGTTTGTCATATCAAAAGCACCACCAATGTATCCATTTCCATACAATGCATCGTCTTTCTGGGAACCTTCTATCACAGTTGGAAGATCTTTTCCTGTAATTCTTTTTGTGACAGTATATGAAACAGGCACGTTTACTTCGTGAGAAATACCTTGGAATGAGATAAAGCCTTGATAAACTCCAGGTTGAGAGTCTTGTGGAGCGATAAGTGTTGCAACAAGATCAGATGAGCTATTTGGTTGTACTTCGATATAATCATAGTTTACCCAGACAGATTCCCAGTTTTCCTTTTTGTAAAAGCTAGTTGTAATCGTATAATCCATGGAGGTAGAATTTTTCTTTGTATCACCAATCCAGTATGAGTATTTAGTTGGTACCGGATATACGCCTATTAACGGAGTATTTTTGAATTTTGAATTTGGTTCCGCAATTCTTAACTCTTGTACTGTTCCCCACGATCCACCGCGATTTATCAGAGAAAGTTCGTCATATGTTACTTTGGTATCATTATTTTTGTCAAGCCAATCATATAGGTACACTGACGAAATCTTTATGTCATTAGCATAGATCTTTTCGGTTTTATTCATGAAATTATCAAATGGGAAATTCACGTTTATGATCATTAATGATGCATCGTTTGGTATTGGTTTCTTTTTTTCAAAGAATGCGTTCATTTCTTTGTCTTTGGCGATATTTTCAAGAGGAATGTAATTCGGTCTGAATGTACCTGATTTGTTTATGAGTGGATCTTGTAATCTGACTTCAGTTGTACTGTTGTATTGATATTTTTTAACAAGTTCTAGGATTTGCGGCTTTATTGTTATGTCAAGAGTTCTGTTTGTAGGATTTTCTATTGTAAAGGTTGCAAAAGTTCTCTCACTAGGATAGAGTCTACCACCAAACCAAGGAGTCATAGGAAAGGATGTATCATTTAAACGAAAATTTTCTATTCCAAAAGAGGATGAATTTATCATATTCATTGGGATGTCAAGAATTTTTTTTATGTTAACATATGAAGCGTTATTGTATACAATAAAGGTACCACTTTTTCCCTTAACAAAGTTTACTGCATTTTCTACATTTACAATTCCTGCTCCCTGTGTGAAGGGATCATTTTCTAAATCAGTTGCAGTTGACATTAAAATATTTTTGAGTTTGAATGGATCATATTCTTTGTTTTGTTGTTTCATACTTTCCATCAATATTGCAGCAGAGCCAGAAACAAGTGGTCCTGCCATGCTTGTTCCTCCAAACATTGTAAATGGATCGGTTGCGTTTTTGATCTTTTTTGTAACGCTTGAAGGTGTAAAGCTGTATGCACCAATACTCATCAGATCTGGTTTTGGATCTCCTATTATTCCAGGACCCCTACTTGAAAAATCTGCTATTTCATTTGATGATGTAGTAGTATTTCCAAATCTTGGTTGATTCTTAAAGGAGCCGTATCCAACAAAGACATTGTTAGTTGTTGCCCCTACACTAAGACCGAATGGGGCCACATTTGGCAATCCCATAGTTCCATATCCATGACCTGCATTTCCCGCACTGCTAACAATGAGTACACCGGGATAATTCTTGTCAATTGAACCTGGTACAGTAAGAGTACTTAGAATAAGTGACAAAACATCAAGACCTGGTACTGATTGCAGAGTTGGAAAGTTAGAAACTCCCCAACTGTTCGATATTATATCAACTCTAGGTTTTCCTTCAAATATCCAATTATTATTTTCTTGATGAAAACCTGATGCCCATAACCATGCATACACTGCATCGCCAAACCACAACGCCTTTATTGGAACAATTTTTGCTCCTGGTGCGACTCCTTTTAGTGAATATTTTGTTGAATTACCATAAATATCGTATTTTTCAATTCCTTTTGATGTTATAGATGCAGCACTTGATGTACCATGGCCTAGAAAGTCATACATCACGCCAAAGTAATTTCCTTCTGGATCAATTGGAAATAACAATGTACCATTTGTTGCGCGGATTTTCGGTTCAATAAGAGATGGTTTTTTTATAACACCATAAATATCGAGTACTCGGGCACCTAAAGTTCCTGTACTATAATCAAATTTCCCATCTTTGTCAGAGTCATACAAGAAAAATTCTTTTCCATTTCCCAAAGTAATTGGATTTTCATCAGTAAAATCAAAATCATATTTTGGAGGTTTGTTATCTTTTACTTCAAAACGTGTGAAATCAATCCAAGAGGTAGACATGTCAGGTACGACAGTATCATAAAGACCTGCAACTTTAGAATCCAAAACAAGTACTGGAACAAGCTGTAATCGTGCAAATGTGCCTTGTAACGTTCCTTGATAAATTACACCTAAGTGGTATATTCCACTTTTTGAAACAAGATAATCTCTGTTATTTTTGCCAATTTTCATATCGTTTGATATTGTACCATTAAGAACAGGTGCTCCGCCACTAGGAAAGAGTGAGTTAAAGACTAAAACCGAAGTACCATTACCCTTTTTTGCAAGATTTAGAAACACTCCATCTGAATTTACATATACTGAAGAAGTGATGTTTTTTGGAATTGGTTTTGTATAATTTGTGATCACTCCTTTAGCATTTATGTTTGCAATAAACGTGGCATTTGTCAAGACTAGGCCTTGACCATCTGCATCAATCATTATAGGATGATTGTTTTGGTCACGTGCAAGCGACTCTTGAACATCAGGATTTGAAAAATCGGTTCCTGTATCAACTATACCTATTGTTATTCCCTTACCATCGTAACCATATTTTCTAAAAACTTCATCAGAACCTGTTATAGGACCAATTCTTGATGCTTCTGAAACGGTTTTGTTGTTTAGTGATTCAGGTAGAGAATCAAACTCTAATTGAAAATCTTCAATTATTTTATATCCTTTTGTTTTAAGATCAGATATTTCATTTTGGTAGAAAGTTCCAACTGAGAAAAATCCTTTTTCAGAACTTATTCCATATACTAGATTCTCTGCAGATGACCTTACATCAGAAATAGAACCAGAACCAAAGACAATGTATCTTTTAATTTGATTTGTTATAACAGGAGGAGGTATTTTGATAATATCTGAGTTTTCAAGATTAAGATTCCATTGAGGTGTTGACTGCACTAGATCAACATCATAGAATCCATAAGAGGACCTAGTAAATGCTGATGCTAGCAATATGAGAATTAAAAAAAATGCCAATTTTGGCATGGTACAGAAATCCATTCTTTGTCTATTATAGCTATCTTCGTCTGGCAAGAATTGTTATTTGTAAAGCAATGATCACTGCAATTAATGCTACAATTGGCAGAAACAACGAATTGAATTGTCCAGATGCTTCTTCTATGTTCTTTACTGAACCAGAAATTAGTTTAACGCTATTATCGATGTTTTTATTAGTTTCAATTAGAGAGACTTGACTTTTTTCAAGTGTTGAACCAAATTCTTTGGTTTCATTTTTTAGTTTGTCTAATTCTTCAGATGTAGATTGCAGTATAGAGTTTAGTTGTAAAATTTGATTAGATATCCCTTCTATGTCCTGTTTTAAAACAACAGTTGTAGCGGAACCGTTGGACACGGTTCCTTGATTGAATGAAACTATATGAAATACGTATGTTCCTTCCTGAGTGGGAGTATAGTCTGCGTAATAGATTCCTTGATGAAGTGTTTTAAATGAAAGCGCTAAACTTGTGACTTCGCCTGTTGGCAGATGGACATGTGATGTTCCTAAAAGTTTTTCAGGAGAACCCGCAACTAATGCTCCATCACTAGTGGTTTGTACAAATATTCTAATAGGAGTATTCACGGCTGCTGTCAGTGGTGCAAAAACAAGCGTGTTTACAGTTCTTTGTATTGGAACTTCAACAAGCTCAGATGATGGAGCAAATTTTACATCTACTTTTTGTGAGAACCCTATTTCTTTATTAGAGATTACTTCTACGGTGTATGTCCCATAGGGAAATGTGGTGGAGGGGTTAGGCCAATTAATTAGTACGTGTAGAAATTCACCTTTTCCATCAGCAGCAATTTGATCAAATTTTGCAATTGTACCATCTGGGGCAAACAATCTCAGAATCAAGCCATCATTAGGGAGTGCTTTTCCATAAACAAGCAGTGGTTGTCCGTCAGAATACACTTTGTTATCAGTAAATAATTGAAGAGATTCTGCATATGCTGCGGATAAATTAATTGATAAGATTAAAAAAAATAATAGTATTGCCTTTGTTTTCAATTCATTCATGATGACCATCGCCTATAGATATTGGTTCTGGTAAAAATAATAGAGTTACAGGTTAATCTTGAACATATCTTTCTATATCCATTGAATTTATAGCGGCCAACGAATAGTTGTTTTGTTCTTTTTTTAATATTGTAAGAGAAGCATTTCGTATTATTAGTTCGTAAAGAGATTCTGGTTTTAGATGTAAAATTGTAGAAATCATAGCTTTAATCGGATCCATGTGTGTTACAAGTAAAACGTTTTGCCCTTTGTGTTCTTTTGAACAATAGTTTGCTATGTCTAACACTCTTTTTTTAACATTGGAAAATGTCTCCACTCCATTCTCCTCAATAATTGGATTATCTTGATAGAATTTTAGAAACACATTACCATATTTTGTAAACATGTCTTCATAAAACATGCCTGAGAACATTCCCATCTCAATCTCAGTTAGTCTTGAATCTGTTTTGACTTCCAGATTAAGGCTTTTGGCGGCTAATTTTGCTGTACTTATTGCTCTTTCAATAGGACTAGAATAAATAGCTGAGATTTCAAGAGGTTTTAAGAATTTAGCAATCTTTTCTGCTTGTTGAAGACCTATTTGTGTGAGTGGAAATCCCTCTTTACGCCCAGCAAGAATTCGTTCTACATTGTTTTTTGCTTGCGCGTGACGTAGAAAAATTATCAAAGACAAGAGTGTTTCAGATTTTAAAGAAGAGATAATAATAACATTACCAGCGTTTGTTTTATGAAAATAGGAATCGTAGGTGGAACAGGTGGGATGGGAAAAGGTTTTGCCTTAAGATGGTGTGTAAATCATGATATTTTGATTGGCTCACGTGATGCAACAAAAGCAATACAAGCAGCTCTTGAATACTCAAATAATGCTACTGAACTTTATGGTTCTGTAAAAGGCAAGATAACGGGAAACGATAATGTTTCCATAACTAAAGAAAGTGACGTTTTGGTTTTATCTATTCCATATGAAAACATAGATTCAACTTGTCCTGCCATACTTTCTAACATAAAAGACAACTGTATTGTGATTTCTCCAATAGTGCCTATGATAAAAACCAATTCAGGGTTTGAATTCATTTCTTTTATTGAAAAAAAACCCACTGCCTTTGAAATGGTACAAAAACACATGAAAGATAAAACAAAGCTTGTTGCTGCATTTCACACAGTATCAGAAAAAAAACTAGTAGACCCTAATCTTGTTTTGGATTCTGATATATTCATCTGCGGTGATGATCAAAAAGCAATTGAAACAGTCAGTGGCTTAGTTAGAGAAATAAAGAATCTCAGACCTCTCATTCTTGGTCCTGGTTCACTTTCGTATTTAGCAGAAGTTGCAACACCAATACTTTTGAATGCAATGATAAGAAACAAGATGAAGAATCCAGGATTAAAGATAGTTTAAAGTCTACAAAATTTAGAATGACACTATGAGAATGATCAATTGCCATGGACGTAATTGGTTTACTGCCATGGGAGTTTTGTTCATTGTAGTTGCGTCTATAGTAATTATCAGAAATTTACTTATCTGGGGACCAGAATTTGTGTGGGACTTTTTTCTATCTAATAAAATTACAAATGAAAAAATTTCTGTAGGAATGATTTCCTTTGGAGGCTTTTTGTTATACCTAGGATTCAGGAAGACATCAGATGAAACAAGATAAATTTCTAAAATCACAGAAGATCCTAAGACTCGCCACTATAGACAAAAGAGGCATGCCGCATATTGTTCCTGTATGGTATTTGTACAAAGACGGTATTTTTTATGTTGGAACTAACACTTCTACTAAAAAAGCAAAGAATGTAAAGAAAAATCCCAAAGTTAGTTTTTGCGTGGATGCAGGAATTCGTTCACCGATATTTGGAGTGATGGGAAGAGGAGTTGCCAAATTAATTTTGAATAAGAAAATTGTTTCAAGTATAACCAAGAAAATTTTATTAAGATATTTTAGTAGTTTGAATAATAATTCTGCTCAGGAACTTCTTGCTCAGACAGATTGTATTATAAAGATCACGCCAAAAAAAATCACAGTGTGGGAGTTTTAAGCCATAAATTCTTCAATTTTGTCAAGTGCTGGTTCTAATACACTAATTTCTGGTAGAAAGACCATCCTAAAATGCCCACTACCATATTGGGTTCCAAAGCCTGAACCATGTACTACCAAGATACCTTTTGATTTTAAAAGATCTATAACAAATTCTTTATCAGATGAATATTTTGTACCCTCAATCTTTGGAAATGCATAGAAGGCACCTTTTGGAATTGAGCAACTAAGTCCATTCATGCCGTTTAACCTTTTGATTACATAGTCTCTTCTCTTTTTTAATTGAGAAACAAATTCTGAAATGTAATTTTGTGGACCTCTAAGTGATTCCAATGCAGCGTGTTGAACTGGTAAATTAGATGCAATTCTAACTCTGGCAAGCTTTGGTATGTTTTCACGAAGGAGTTCAAGTCTTTTTGAATTGTTAAACGCGATATAACCAATTCGCCAACCAGACATAAGATGTACCTTTGAAAAACCATTTACTAGTATGACTGGAGAATCACCACTGACTTTACCTATTCCAACAAACTTTTCATCAAAAACTATCTGATCATATATTTCGTCACAGATTATGTATAGATCATGTTCAACTGCAATGCTTATTAGATCTCTTAGAGATTTTTCGTTAAAGACTGCACCCGTTGGATTGTTTGGACTAATAAGACATATTGCAACAGTTTTTGAGGTGATTTTTGATTTTATGTCGTCAATATCTGGTGTAGAGTTGGTCAGATCTACTGAGAATTCTATTGGAACCCCTCCAAATAATCTAACATAGGAGGCATATGGTGGATAATATGGTCCTGGAATCAGAACTTCATCGCCAGATTCCACTATCGAAGCCATCAACATTTCAAGTCCTTCCGAGACTCCGTTTGTTACTATGATATCATCTTCTGAAACAGAAAGACCCTTTGCTTTTTCTTTTTGTGCAATCGCATTCCTAAGTTCAGGTAGTCCTTCTGATGCAGCATAATAATTCTGCCCTTTTTTTATTGCGTTGATGAATGCATCTTTGACATTTTCTGGAGGTTGAAATCCATACTGTACTGGATCACCAATGTTAAGATATGTTATCTTATGGCCTTCTTTTTCCAGTTTTCTTGCAACTAGTGCAATATCACGTATAGCATATTCCACACCTGCAACTCTTTTTGATATTTTCAATTATCTAGACAGATATTTAGCCCCGTTAAATTCTTACTTGATCGGACCCGTTGCATAGCCAGGATAGTGCGGGTGGCTTCGGACCACCAGGTCGAGGGTTCGAATCCCTCCGGGCCCTTTTTGAATAGTTCTAGCTTTCATAGATTACATAGTTTTGAATTTAAGACAGTAAAAAATACTAGGAGTATGAAGGTATATTCGCCCTTTAAAATTGGGCTAGTTTTGATAATTATTGCTTCAATATGGATAACAATTGTGTTTTCAGGTAGTGAAAAAACATCCTACAGTACGGATTTAGAATCAAAAGAGACTACTAGCCTAGAGTTAGATTTGAATAAAAATGGAATTGGTTTTTACATACTTACAATTCCAAACTATTCAAAGCATGTTCTATTTGTACAGATATCAGATTCTAATGGAAATGTGATTGCAGATAAAAAAATAGCAACAAAGATGTCAGTGAATTATTTCAAGTTTTCACATAGTGGAAGATATATCATGGAAATAACAAATATTTCTGAAGGATCTGTAAAAATTCAGGCAGACTTTGGCGATACGAAAACGTATGAACTTCTAATTCCTGTATTTATTTCGTTTTTTGGAGCGGGATTTATCATATTCTCAGGATATAAAAAATTGAGCAGTCAAAGCACTGCGCAACCAGAAGAGAATGCTTCATAGACTGGTAGGCATAATGCAACAGAGCCAAAAAGTAAAATAAAATTGAAACCAATCCATGTTGAGGAAAGAAGTACAGACAGTATAGCAAGTTGTAGGATTATCTTAGGCCTTGTTTTTGTACCATTAGACAACAAAAGAAATCCACCCAACGCACTCAATAATAGTCCTGTTTCAAGCACCAGATGTGAAATAGTAACTAATCCATCCACTCCATAAGCTTCATGGGAGATTGAATCCGCATAACCTGCAGTAATCTGCAATGATGTTCCAATGATAAGAATTTTTAGGCCTTTTTTAATTAATGTATTTTGTGGATTTATAATCAAAATAATCGAACTTAAAATTGCAGAACATGTAATCATTCCAACACCTGTATACACTGCAACATGTTGAATTGTCCAAAATAGCTCAGGTTCACGCATAAGGTGTGATGTTGCATCCCATATGCCAGCTAAAAGCTCAACAACAGTTCCTGATACAGCAAGAATAGAAATTATGTTGATTATAGACTTCCTGTTTGAAATTAACGTATTTGAAAATGCATTTGAAAGTTTCATCAGAATAAAATTAATTGTACAACATTATATAGAGTGTTGTCTTGAAAAGTTTAGCTCTGACTTTCTTGAGCACGTACATATGCAATAGCTTTTTTCATTTCAAGTGCACGCTCAAACAAGATCTTTCTTACTTCTATCAATTCAGATGCAGTCATGCTTCGCTTTTGTGATTCAAAGAACAATTCTGCAAATCCCCCTGTCACATATCCAACAAATATTCCAAAGGCCACTTCGACATCATCTTTAGTAAGCGGTTTCAAGTCATACGCCATATTTCTCATCTGTTGAGGATTTACCATTAGGTTGTCTATTAGTTGCTGAAGTGTATCCTTTAGTTCTACGGTAAGTACCATAATTTTTGTAAGCGTCATTTACAAAAGAACCTTACCAGATCAGATCATATGACAAAATTTCGATCTTTTTTGACTGGTGTAATAATTATTATACCTCGTGAGAGAAGAGATTTTATGAATCCTGGAATAGGCCTGATGAAAAGAAGACTCCCAACTGAGAAAGAAGCTGTTCCCTTGGCTGTCTCTGGGATAATAAAACAATACGGTGTTGCAGCAGAACAGGTTAAGACACTTGAAACAAAATATGATGAAGATGGAGGAGACTGGTATGTTGCACTTGGATTTAATGAAAAAAGAGCCATTGTTAAAATGGATTCCGTACAGGGAACAATAATAGAAATTAAAGAAATTTAGTAAGAATGTTTGATTTTATCTCTTAAACTGCACATTAGATACTTCAGATTCGCCAATCATAACTAGTCCCCCATCACGTAGCTGCTGAATAAGCTGTATCACTTCTTTTTCTACCTGTCCTCTTTGAAGGCCAGTCATTTGTGCAAATGCATCCACAAGATCTGTTATTTTTCGTTGTCCGTTGCACAATTTCCAAAAATCAATAATTGCTTGGTTTACCATAAATCCCTGTTCATGTTCATTCATTAATACCAACGAACCATCTTCTTGTTTTACAACAGAACCTACTTCTTGTGGCATTGCAGTTTCATAATTTATTGGTGTGATTGTTTTTTGTTTGTCATAGTTTATCAGCTTCTTGCCTGCTTCAGACATTTTTTCTGGAGTCCAGACAGGCTCCCAAACTATTTCAACATTAACGCCATTTACTCCAGGGACTTTGTTGACGTATCTTTTTACATCATTGACTAATGTATCATGTAAAGGACAACCGCGTGTTGTCATAGTCATTTTAATATCTATTTTATTATCAGCACTTACATCAACTCCGTAAATTAATCCCATGTCTACAACATTGATTGGAATTTCAGGGTCCATGCATTGTTTTAGAGAATCTAGAATTTGTTGTGAGGTTACTGTGCCCATAAAATGGGTTCATTCACGTATGAAATAAATACCTTACATCTTTGATTTGAACAACTTTTTGATAGATTCTTCAAAAGGCTGTTTTGCAATTCCT
>Ga0209641_10000341_pt1 | contig 42261 bp, 62 predicted proteins | sample RifCSP16_1_FD_184022 | JGI IMG/M metagenome (GOLD analysis project Ga0209641, IMG submission 184022) | Soil microbial communities from Rifle, Colorado - Rifle CSP2_sed 16_1 (SPAdes) (version 2) | ecosystem: Environmental > Terrestrial > Deep subsurface > Rock core/Sediment | place: Rifle... | reverse complement strand
TAGATCGTCTTGACCCCGACAAAGCGGCGGATGGCGTCCTCGACATTCGCGGTGTGCCCGCGAAGTGGCAACGCAATGATCGTGAGATCATCGCACTACGCGCCGCGCGACAGGAACAAGATGAACGCGAAAACATGCTTGCTCAAATGGAACAAGTAGCGGGTGCGGCGGGCAAGGCAGCACCAATGTTAAAGATGATGTCAGGAGCACAAGGTGCTCAAAACACTCGCTAGATGGCTAGGGCCTAAGTGGTCTCGAACGATTGAGACCGACCTAGCAAAATCTTACCACGCGACGTTCTCAACCCCAGATGGACAGCGCGTGCTTCGACATTTGCTAGACAACATTTATTTTACCACCTACGGTGGTGTTGATCCTAACACAGCTCTTGTACTCAATGCGCGTCGTACTGTCGTGCAGGAAATCTTGGAAAACATTGACCTAGGCGAGCGTCCGCATAAATATGTGCTCGTAGAGGAGCTGCCAAATGCCTCTTGACTCAACATTGCTCGCACAGCTTCCTGATACACTTTCCGTCGAAGTAGATGGAAAGCCCCTGCCTCTTCGCGAGACATCTTTTGTGAAGGAGGCACGTGATTTTCCAACCTTCGTTCGAACTGCCTATGACGCGCATCGTGAGGTTGGGGCTCGCATTCCTGTGAAAGTCAATGGCCCCGAAGGGGTCCAGGAATGGCGGAAGACACACCTCCCAACACTTTACAAATCAGGTCTCCTAGATGCGCCACCGGCTTCGCCCGACGAATATGGTGTGGTCAAACCGTCGGACTTGCCAGATGGTCTTGCGTGGGACGACGATCGGGCAAAACGTTACGCCACCGTACTGCACAAACACGGCGTTCCGAAAGCGGCTGTTCCAGAGTTGATGCAACTTCACGTTGAATCTCTTCTTGGTGCGCGGCGCGCTCTCCAAACTTCTGTTGAGGAGGGTATGAAGACTCTTCGTACCGAGCACGGAGATAAATTCGAGGAACGTGCTGAACTCGCAAAGCGACTTACGAGTGCTATCTTCAAAACGCCCGAAGAACTTGCGTTCTTCGAGGAAACGGGTCTTGGAAACCATCCTGGTTTTCTGTCGGTACTCATGCGACTCGCACCTTTCGCCGCACAAGATTCAAGTGTGCTTGCTGGTAGTTCTAGTGGTGGCGCACTCTCTGGTGAGGATGTTCGCAAGGAAGTTGCAGACATTATGTCCAATCCTCAGAACCCTCGTAACAAGCTCTACTGGCAACGCGATAAGGCCACCCTTGAGTACGTGGAGGGGTTGTACAAAAAGGCATATGGTGATGCCAAGGTGGAGGTGTGACATGCCACTTACAAAAAAGGGTAAGACAATTCTCGCGAGCATGATGAAAGAGTACGGAAGTGAGAAGAAAGCGAAGTCCGTTTTTTACGCGAGCGTCAATGCGGGCAAGATCACAGGGGCACACAGATGAGTGAATATCAAGGCGTGGATGTTGAGCATCCTCGCATTGTCGAGGCTATCAAAAACCTCGCGCGCGAGGGACGCTCTACCGACGAGATCGCTCGTATCGTAGGTATGCCTTACGAAGTAGTGCGAAAGTACGAGCGAGAAGTGCGAAGAGGGAAATGAGGAGTCGGGAAGCCGTACAGCAGGTCCGGCTCTGTTTGCTGTCGCAAGGCGCGGCGTACGCGCAAGGTTGGGTCCGCAATGTGCGGACAGCCCACCGCCTTCACATGATCGAAAAGGCGGAGGATACGAACAATGCCCGTAACAGTTGACCAAGCATGGGTTTACAGGTTTCACGATCAGCTTCTGCTCACTTACCAGCAGAGGGGTTCTCTCCTAGAGAATCTCATCGACCCTGGTATGGTGCATCGAGATGTGAACGCAGCGATCGACCACTTCGAGCGTCTGGGCAACGTCATTGCCAACGATGTGATCAGTCCATTTGGGCAGACCAAGATCCTCAATCCCGAGCACTCTCGTAGGGCGGTCACCCTACAGAGTTCAGACGCTGCTGTACTCGTGTCGGATGAGCACACACTGCGGAGCATGGTGAACCCACAGAATGGCTACACGAACACGATCGTGTATGCCCTTGGACGTCGTGCTGATAAGCACATCATCGACGCCCTCACAGGATCTGCAACAACCGCTGCCGTGACAAGTGGTAGTGGTGTTGTCACCTACGGGTCGCAGGCTCTGCCTTCGGCCCGTAAGATCGGCGCCGCAACAGCGATGGACCTCGCGCGCATCATCAATGCGAACGAGTTGCTCAGCAAGGCCGGTGCGCCAAACGGCGCGGGCGAGCGTATCATGCTTTACTCGCCCGGGCAGCTTCGTGACATTCTCGCCATCACTCAGGCGTCATCGAGCGACTTCACCAAGAACCAGATCCATGATCGTGGCACTATCAATGGCGTTGCCTGGGAAGGCTTCAACTGGATCGAGATCGCAGATGTCATGGACCCTTCTGTGAGTGTGCTCCAGCGCATGTTGGCGTTGGCGAGCACAACACGATCGTGCGTCGCTTTCTGCCGTAGTGCGGCGGGTCTCGCGATCGGTCGTGACATTCAGACCAAGATCAACGAGCGGCCTGATCTGAACAATTCTATTCAGGTCCGTAGCGTGATGATGCAGGCCGCCGTTCGTGTCTGGGAAGGTGGCGTCGTTCAAGTAGACGCGTTGGAAAACTAATAGTTAACTGGGGCTAACAGCCCCAGGAGGATAGGCAATGACAGTCACAAATCGGAACTCGACGCTTTACACGAAGCTACACGTGAATAAATACCTGGGAGACGCTCGCGATGTTGGTGGGCGTGCCTACCCAATCCCCTTTCAACATACGGTGGTCTCTGGTGAGACAGGAGGCGCGAGCGCGGGCGTGCGTGACACCGTCAATCTCTGTGTGCTTCCCGCGAACTGCATGGTCGTTGGGTTGGAGATTTCAGCCAACGCCGTTTGGGCCTCTGCCGGTACGAACGGCACTCTCCAGCTTGGTGATTCGGGTGATGACGATCGCTACATGATCGCAACCGAACTTTACACGGCGGCTGGGAGTCCGCTAGGAAGTGACTTCAAACACGTAGGTTTGGCCTTCGCTGGTCAGAACTACAAGCCCACGGCAGACACGATTGTACTCGCGGAGTACCGTGGAGCGAGTCCGGTCGTAGGCAAGATTTTCAAGGGCGTCTTCTGGGTGGTGCCGGGAGCGTAATGTGACCAACAGAAATGCAGCCTCTATGGGCACCTACGGGTCCACGTGGGAGGCTGCTGGCTATAGTGGGGGCGGTCTTGTCGGAGACCTTGTGGGTACTCTACAAGACCGTCCCGCTATAGTTTGTGGTAACGCCGATGGCGTCTTTGATGAAGCGCGCTTCGCATTGATAAAATATCCCAATGCGGTTGTGTTCGGCGTCAACGACATTGGCATGTACCTTGATCGCCTTGATCACTGGGTCTCTCTTCACACTGACAATCTTGGAGCGTGGAAAGCTGTTCGATGGCTCCACCCACACGCGGCGGAGAAGACACAATATCATGCGATCGATCGACGATCTTTCATCGATCATGTGTGGACCGGGCTTACTCCGTTGTTTGCTGTTTCGGGCTACTTTGCAATGCAAATTGCCCACATTATGGGCGCCTCGCTCATAATCCTCTGTGGATGCCCTGGAAATCGTACGCGACGATTTTTCGAGGCTGAGGCACGTGCCGATTTTGAGTACGGCGCGGGCTCTGCTGGTAGTGATAAAGGCGTTCGTGAGCAACTCATACACGAGATGCAACGCCTTCCCGACTTCAAAATCAAGGTGAGAAGTTTGAGTGGATGGACTCGTGATTTCTTTGGGAGTCTGTAGCTTCACCTGCTGAAGGAGGTGTCAGATGGCGGCCTTTGCGACATTTGCTGCGTGTGAAACTCGGGCAGTAGCGAAGGTGGCTGATGGAACCTGGACCAACGCACACGCGTGCCGGAAAAATGATGGTACGCTTGCGGTACGTGTTCAGCGCAAGATGTCGCCTACAAACCCGGATTACGGTGCGTGGGTTGAAATCACTGACGATGCGACAACATAGGAGAAGCCCATGAGCGAAATGACCGAGCAAGAAGCTCTGAGTGTACTGCATCAAGTTAGGGGCCTTCGAGACGCTTTCTTGGGCTTTAACCACGTCGTGGATAAACTTACTCCTGTAATCGGACTGATCTCACAGGCACGGCAAGATGTTGCGGCGTTGGAGAGTCTGAAGGAAGGTCTTGAGAATGATATTTTGGCATTAAACGAACAAAAACAGAAAGCAGCTGAAGCGTCTGCTGGTGAAGTTCAGCGTTTGTTGGGCCTGAGAGAACAGATAAATTTGATTGCTAAGGCATTGAAATAAAATGGCCACCGGCACAATCCTCTTCGACCTGGCGGGGGCGATCCCCGCCGATGGGACGGGCTCGGGGAACAACCCGGCCCAAGGGTCCATGGTCGTTTCGACGGGCACGCCGCCCGCGAATGGCCCCAAGGTCACGCGGCTGGTCTGGCTCTTCGACCCGACGACCGATGAACACATTTTCTTTGCCTCGTTCCGCATGCCCGAGAGCTACGTCTCGGGCGGCACGCTCAAGATCATCGTCTACAACGTCAGCCTCCAGTCTGGAACCAACAACTTCGTTCTGAAGGCATGCCTGGCGGCCATCACGCCCGGTGAGGATGTGCTCGCAAAGGTGTTCCCGGTGCCCGACACCGTGACGATTGCCCTTGCCAACAACCAAGCGGCCGGTATCAGCGTTGCCGCATCGCTGGCGCTGAGCGCGACCGCATTGAATGGCGTCGCGGCAGGAGATGATGTCGTCCTCTTCGTCGGACGGGATGCCGACCACGCGAGCGACACGGGCGGCGGGGACATGGGCCTCATGGACGTGACGATGGAGATTGTCATTTGAAGCCCCGCGTGAAACTCTCGCTTCGCTTCGCCACGCAGGCCCAGGCGGACGTGGCGCTGACGAAGGCGACGACGTTCCTTGATGGGAAGGACGTCTTCGACCTCCCGCAGACGCTCCGGCGGTTCTTCGATGCGGAATTTGGCGCCTGGGTCGTCTACGGGGACGTGCGCCTTAACCGTCTGGTGGACCGCGACGCCATCCGTGACGCGCTCAAGGACGCGATGGAGACAGCAGTGGGGTCGGACAAGGTGCTCTCGGGCTCCTACATCAGCGCCCACCTGAGCCACCATGACGAGGGATTCGGGGGAGCGGCGGATCGAGAGACGCTCATCGTGCGGACGAAACCATGAGCCGGGACTTCAACGGCACCACCGACCTCATCAACCTCGGCTCGCCGGCCGCGCTTGATGATATCGGTGGGGTGGACGGCCCGCGCACCGTTGCTGCGTGGATCTATCCGACGGGATGGGGCGAAGGGAATTATGGGCGTATCTGGGACAAGGGGACGTTCAGGACGGCAGGGTGGTTCTTCTATCTAAAAAATGATGCGGCCCCCCTGGCGTCCATACTCTTGGTCATTGGAGCGACGGGAGAGGCCCAGGCCACTGCCGTCGCTAACACGATCGTCTTAAACGTGTGGCAGTTCGTCGCAGGAACGTGGGTCGGGACGGTCGGAACGAATGCACCGAAACTCTACCGAGGGACCCTCTCGACTCCTGTTGCAGAGGTCAGTTACGCCAGTACAAACCTGGGTTCAGGGACACAAGGCAGCGACGCTGCCCTTGAGGGCTTCATCGGCAACCGAGGTGCCGCAGACCGCACCTTCAACGGCCCGATTGAGCATCCCAGCGTGTGGGACAACGCCCTCAGTCTCGCCCAACTCGACGCTCTTCGCCTCCGCCCCTACGCCCCATTCCACCGCTTCGCCACGGCAGCGGGAACGGTCATCAACCTCAAGGGCTACTGGCCCTTGACGGAATCGGCCGCGGCGACCTGCCGCGATCACAGCGGGAACGGAAGCAACGGCACGGTGACGGGGACGACGGTGGGCGTGAACGCGCCCTATCTCTGGACGCGGCGGGGCGCGCAGGCGACGATCTGGACGCCAGCTGCCGCCGGTCGTATCTGGTCCCTCGCCGGTCGAGGCGGTGGGCTCGTGGGGAAAGCCCGAGGGTTGGGAGCTTAAATGAGAGACTATGCCCTCGAGACGACCTTCGATGTGAAGTTCACGACGCGCCGCTTCTCCACGGGGGCGCCATTCACACTTGCGGGCACGCCGGTCATTTCCGCATATGTGGGCAATTCGCTCACGCAGATCACCGCCGGCATCACCTTAACGGTTGACTTTGACGGCGTGACTGGACTGAACAACGTGCGCGTGGTGGCGACGAGCGCCAACGGCTATGCCGCGGGAAGCAACTACGCGCTCGTCATCACGACGGGGACGGTTGACAGCGTGTCCGTGGTCGGTGAGGTGGTGGCCGAGTTCAGCCTCGAAGCGCAATCCCCTTTGCGCCCGACTGTGGCTGGCCGCACACTCGATGTGAGTGCAGGCGGCGAAGGAGGACTGGACTGGGCGAATGTGGGGTCTCCAACAACTGTTGTGGGGCTCTCTGGCACAAGCGTCAAGACCGCGACCGATGTGGAGACAGATACCGTCGAGATCGGCGTGGCAGGGGCTGGGCTGACAAACATCAACTTGCCCAACCAGACTATGGATATTGTCGGTAACATTACAGGCAATCTCTCTGGCAGCGTGGGATCCGTCACCGGAGCAGTAGGAAGCGTGACGGCTGGAGTCACGCTTGCCGCATCCGCCGTGCAAGCCATCTGGGACGCGCTCACCTCTGCACTCACGGCAGCCGGAAGTATCGGGAAGAAATTCGCCGATTGGGTAATCGGAACTACGCAGACCGGGGACAGTTTCGCTCGGCTGGGAGCGCCTGCCGGAGCGTCTGTGTCGGCGGACATCGTAGCGATCAAAAGCGACACTGCCGCCATTCTCGTCGATACTGGAACTACTCTGGACGGGCGCATTCCGGCAGCACTCACCACAGGTGGTAACATGAAGGCAGATGTGGTCGCTGTTAATGCAATAGTGGTCACTGGTTCTGGTACGGGTGCTGATCCTTGGGGACCGTAAATGGCTGATCCATGGGGCGGGAGTTGGAGCATAAGTTGGGGCGATTCGTGGGGAACTTCTGTTCTAGCGCCCTTTGGTACTGTTCCTGTTCGTTACGTTCTTGGAGTTATTCCAAATGTCGTGCCAGTTGAGACAGTCTTGACAAACGAGGCTGGGGTAGTTCCCGTAAGAGAGTTTGTTGGCCCCGCAAATGTCGTTCCTGTTCGTGAGGCACCAACTGAGGTGCCTCGCGTGCGTGTGAGGAAGGTATGATCATTGCCTGTATCAAAGTAGGCACAAAGTACGGACCAGAATATGTGAATCGTCTCGCAGTGATGATCTCACATTACACGACCATCCCTATGAGATTTCTCTGCTTGACGGATGACCCTCAAGGAATTGACCAGTGTGAAACTGTTCCTATCGAGACGAATCTTCCCGGGTGGTGGGCGAAACTCGTGCTATTCAAACCACACGCGGCGCTTGTCGGTGAACGTGTTGTCTTTCTTGATCTCGACACCATCATTGTTGGTAATGCCGACTTCTTGTTAGAATACAACGGATCTTTCGCCATCCTTCGCGACTTCTATGTGCCTACAGGATACGGTTCTGCGATTATGTCTATCGCACCTGGTTTTGGTCAACGCGTTTGGTCTTGTTTTCTCGACGACTCTGTCAATGTTATGCGTGCATATCAGGGGGATCAAGACTGGATCAAGACAATGTTGTGGCCCCAACACGTGACTCTATGGCAGGACATTGTTCCCGGCAAAATCGTAAGTTACAAGGTTCATTGTCAGGAGGGTGTTCCTGTTGATGCAAGTATTGTGTGTTTTCACGGAGTCCCCAAACCTCATGATCTGCCCCCACATGATCATCTGCATCGTGTGTGGGAGAACGTCCTTTCTTATTAGAAATGTGGTTTTTTCCTACGAGAAAACGTCCTGTTTGGTTACAACGCTTAATTGACGCGTGTGTCATGACAAACATGACAAGTCCGGGTATGGTAGTTATTGATGGAAAACGCACAGACTACCCCAACCTAACCTTACCACCTAATGTGAATGTCGCCGCAACGGGCGAGCATTTGGAGTTTGCTGGCGTGCTGCGTTGGATTTTTGCCACATTCCCACGTGAGCCTTTTTACGGCTTCATCTGTGATGATGGTATTCCCCGTACACCCAATTGGGATGTGGAGCTTGAAAGAACTGCTGGTCGCTGGTATGTTTCTTGCTCTAACGATTTACTGCACGGCGCGGGCCGTTGGTCCTTTGGCGCACTTGGTGGCGACCTTCTTCGTGCTCTTGGCTTTTGGATTCCCCCTGGCTTCATCCATCTCTATGTTGACAATGTCTGGGAGCACCTAGATCGTGAGCTTCACATAATGCGCTACAGACCAGACATTGTAATTGAAGAGATGCATTTTTCAAATGGGAAAGCCCCACGAGATTTAACTTATGAACGCATATATCGTGGACAAGCCTATGGGGCAATAGATCAAGCACTCTTTGAGGCGTGGGTAACAAGTCCGAAAACTGTCGAAGCTATTGATAGAGTTCGTGCCTTGCTGGAGGCGCAAGATGCCTAGTCAGACTGATTTGTTAAATGACGCACTTGGCCAGATCGGTGCAGCCCGTATCACGGCTATTGATGATGGTTCGATAAATGCGAATCATTGTCAAACGTTTTACCCGGCCTTGCGTCGAGGTTTGTTGAGATCTCACCACTGGAACTTCGCTGAGGCGCGTGTGCAGCTCGCACAAGATGCTGTTGGTCCTGTTTTTGAGTACACTTTCTCGTACACACTCCCTGCGGATCTGTTGAAAATGAAAGAATACAACGGTATCAATCTTGATACTTCTACAGTGGAACTCACCTATCTGTGGAGAATGTTCAAGGTTGAGGGCCGTAAACTCTTGTCAAACGATGGAGAAGTGAAGATTGTCTACGTTCAAGATGTTACGGACCCCAATCTTTGGGATGCTATCTTCTATCAGACTATCGCCGCATGGCTCGCGAGCAAACTCGCATCGGCGATCTCGAAAGATGCGAAACTCTCTCAAGCATTGCTCATAGAAGCAACGCGTGTGCTTTTGCCTCTCGCACTCGCTGTGGACGGCCAAGAGTCGCTTGTCACACCTTTCATAGTAGACGATTTGATGTGGGGACGTTGACATGGCGAAGCCGCGCCGCATCCTCACGAACTTCTCTAAAGGTGAACTTTCACCAAACCTTGAGGGTCGTCCTGATCTTGCTGCCTATTTCGAGGGTTGCCAAACTCTTGAGAATTGGCTATTGCTTCGCCAAGGTGGAATCACCAGACGTCCCGGTACTCGTTTTGTTGCAGAGGTAAAAAATTCCTCACAAGATACGATCCTGATTCCGTTTGAATTTAGTGTCGATGATGCTTTTGTTATCGAGGTGGGCGTGGGTTACTGTCGTTTCTACAAGAATGGTCAACGTCTTACCTATGCGGGAAGTGAGGTTCCTGTTGAGGTTACTAATCCATACGCTGCGGCCGATCTGCGCAACATTCATTATACACAATCGGCTGATGTTCTTTTTCTATTTCATCCTGACCACCCACAGCAACGTCTGAGTCGCGTCTCAGACACTAATTGGTCATTAAGCCCAATTAGCTATCAGACGCCTCCCTCGTTTGAGGCTGATACTGATGTGTCGGGCGCTGCTACGATCACGCCCGCGACATTGACCGGCAATGGTGTGATATTCACCGCGTCTGCTGCCGTATTTTTGGAGGGTGATGTTGGTCGTATTATTATACACGGCGCGGCGCGTGCAATCATCACCGCATTTGGCGCGAGTGCTGGGGATACTGCATCACCAAATGACCATGTGCGAGCAGACATTCTAGATGCGTTCACGTCTGGCGCATTGTCTGGTTGGTTGTTACGTCTCTCACCACAAGCGGCGCTTGATCCTGACAAAAAAGAGCCTGTAGGTGCACAAGTGACGCTTGTGGCTGACAAGCCAGCATTTCGTTCTGTAGACGTTAATAAATACGTGATAATCTATGGTGGTCTTGTGAAGATTACCACGTTTGACTCTGTTACACAACTCAAGGGAACCATCCAGAGTGTAATGTCCGTAACGGACGCAAATCCTGCTGCATCACCCGCAGGTGCGTGGACACTTGAAGAGATCTCGTGGAGTCTTGCGAATGGTTACCCTCGGACAGGTGAATTCTCGCAAGGACGTCTTACCCAAGCATCGACAAAAAAACAACCCACAACCTTCTGGATGTCTGCTTCTGATGATTTTGATAATTACGCAATCGGTACAAAAGCTGATAACGCGATTGAGTATACAATCGCCGCGCGCCGGGTGAATCGCGTTGAATGGATCGCAGATCATGGTGGTTTGTTTCTTGGTACAGCCGGTGCGGAGTTCAAGGCAGACAGTGGAAAGACAGGTGAACCTTTTGGGGGAGATATCGTTCCTGCAATTAGGAAAGTTTCCTCTGAGGGGAGCGCGCCTATTCAGCCTATAGTTACTAGTGACAGACTTCTATTTATAGATAGGAGCCGCCGAAAAATCTTCGCATTGGCCTTTGATTTTGCCGAAGATAGTTACAAAGCAATCGAAGTTACAGGCATAGCTGATCACATAACAGGAGAATAGTGTGCCCTACACGTTGCAACCGAAACCCGTACCAAAAAAGCTAATAAACTGGGCACTCGCACCTGCGTCTCTCGTCGGATGCTGCCCATTGATCCAAGGCGAAGATCCTGTTACGACTCTTGAATATGTCAGTCGGCTTCCTGGAGACATTAATACGTTTGTTCCGGGAACGTTTGGGGCCACCACATGGCAGTCATGGGGCATTAACATGAATGGAGGTGGGGTGGATGGCGCGCGCGGCGTGGGCCTACCATCCACTGTGCTAGCGACCATGGACCCGCACCGTCGGACGATCGCATGGGCGCAGCGATTTACGGGGCCAGCAGGTGGAAGCGATGGCCGGACTGCATTCTACAATGCTCGTGCAGGTTTAGCGCAATTCACCATTCAAGCATCAGCAGAGGATGGCATCACCACCGATCCGGTAATCGCCGTCAATTTTGGGCCGCGAACGTCGCCGCCGACTACGGGTGCCGATTCGCTTGACGGCAATGCGACCACAAGCTTAATGGATATCTGGCATGCCATTGTGGTGTCATGGAGTGATGGCACGGGAACAGATCCCACTGTGGGCATTCGCATCTGGGACAATGGGGTGCTCATTGCAAGCAAAGCGACACACGACAATCCGTTAAGCCCTGGTGACGCGCCAGATACTCTCGGACTCGTTGGGCATCCGAACGCAGCGACATCGGACTTTGAGTATTGGTACGAACTCAACGAGTTTCTACCCGCTACTAGTGACATCCCGGGAAAGTTGTACGCTGACCCATACTACTTTTTCCGCGACGCTTCCCCACCAGCAGGTCCCTGTGATCCAGTTTTAAGCGCATCTGCTCGCGGTATTAAACTTGGATCAATCGCTTATTCGACGCGCCCTGATCCACGAGTCTACCTCGTACGTGAGGATGGTCAACTCATCGCGCTTACATTCTTTGTGCACGAAAAAGTCATAGGTTTTACCCGTATCATAACTGATGGTCTGTTCGAGGCTGTTGCTATTATACCGCGAGCTGGTGGAGGGCCTGATCAAGTGTGGGCTATCGTAAAACGCACAGTTCAAAGTTCTGTGCAACGATACATTGAATACTTTGAAGATAGTCTTGACCTTGGTCGTTCTTGGCGCTCCCTTCAAACAGACTGCGCTGTTGTGCGTATTAACGCACAACCATCAAACCAGGTCACGGGACTTGAGCATCTTGAGGGCGAGATTGTCGATGTTGTTGCTGATGGTGCATACAGGGGCACGTTTACTGTGACCTCTGGAACGATTACATTAGACGCGGACTACTGTCGTGTAGAGGTTGGTCTTCACTATGACAGTAAAGCTACCACAATGCGCCCAGCTTTTGAAGGTGCTGTTATTGAAGGTCTTCCTCGTAGTTGGGACACACTATGGGCACGTCTTCGTAATACGATTGGTGGTCGTGTCAATGGTGAACTTATTCAATATCCTGGGTCGGACCTAGACGCTTTGGAATTGTTCACTGGTGATCGAAAGGTTACGGGCCAAGCGTGGGGTACTGAGGGACGGATTACAGTTGAACAAATCGAACCGTACCCGATGACACTTCTGGCGTTGTTCGGTACGTTGTCTACGGGTGATCATGACTAGGAGGCCGTGATGATAGTTTCAGATGTCGCTGCGCGTAACGATTATGTTGGTGATGCTAGTACAGATCACTTTGTTTACACTTTTGCCATCACCAACAAAGGACACATCGAGGTTTTGAAAGATGGTGTAGCACTCACTCTCGATACGGACTATACCGTATACGGTGTGGACGATGAGGTTGGTGGTTACGTGCTCATTTCACCTGCGCCTGCTACAGGGGTCAAGATTTGTCTCTTGCGAAAGCAACCCTTCTCGCAAGAGAGTGTTTATCAAGCTAACGAGGACTTTCCGGCAAAACGACTTGAGAAGGATCTCAACAAAGTCGCAATGGTGGTTCAACAGTTGCGCGAGATTTCAAGGCGAAGCCTTGCGTTCGCAAAGAAATCGCTTCTCACAAATCCTATTTTGCCTGATGGGGTTGTGGGGAAAGTTCTCAGTTGGAAAACAACAACGGAGCTTGAAAACATCGATCCGGCTGTTTTTGTGCCTGGAGCGGTCTCGCTTCCTCTATCAATTGCAAACGGTGGCACCGCTGCGGCCACAGCAGCAAATGCCCGTACAAATCTTGATGTACCGTCGAACGCTGAGGCTATTCTAGATGCGCTTTTGACAACAAAGGGAGATCTCATCGCGGCTACTGCTGCCTCAACTCCCGCACGCCTGGGCGTGGGCACAAATGGTCAAGTTCTTACAGCTGACTCAGGTGAGTTAGCAGGTGTAAAGTGGGGTGCTCCCGCGGCTGCGACACCTGTCGGTGCTTATGGTGTTCGCAACCTTGTAGGTCAAAACGATGCTGTAACACCAAACACAAAGTTTGGTTACTCGGCCGATCTTGTGGTGCTGAGAAAGGTAAGCGACAATACTACGGTTGTCAAATCGAATACAGGAACGCTCACAAATGACGTCACTGTAAGTGCTGGTTCGCCGGATGGTCGTGACCAGGCTGCGGCTTTTTCTGCAGGATCATGGATTCATTTTTACTTCATCTGGAATGGCACTACGCTTGGCACACTCTCTAGTTTGACGGCACCACCAACGGGTCCTACACTTCCAAGTGGTTATACACACTGGGCTTATGCTGGTGCGGTAAGGTACAACGCAACGCCTGTGCTTGTTAAGACATACTGGAGAGGCGCGCATGCTTACTACCAAACGATAATCAACGTTGTAAACGCCTCAACGGCTACAACTGAACAGACAGTCTCTGTCTCTACCCAGGTACCGCCTAATGCTCTTGGATATACGCTATTCGTATATAAGACGGCGTACTCAAACGAAAAGTTCCGTTTGGTCACGGGTGTAGATTGGACGCGCGGTGTGACAAGCGGCAATGTTGGGGATTACAATTACGCTCTAAACCTCCCCAACGTCGCGCAAGAGTTCTTCTTTATCAAAGCGACATCTAACGCAATTGATGTCGACGTGGTTGGTTACAAAATGCCAAATGGGGGAGAGTGATTGAACAATACAAACGACTCACGTTTTCACGTTCCTCCCGTTAAGTGGAGCCACGCATTTGTGTCTGTCATTTTTGCTCTCCTGTTTTTTCAGACCTGGCTTGTGTGGCGAAACCTACAAGAGTGGACTTGGGCACGAGAAAGCCAAATAGCTATTAGCAGTCGTATTGCTCAAGACCGGCAAGCACTCGCGGCGTTCCAGGTGCGTTTTGGAAATGAGCTACGCCTACAGACATTTAGTCGTGCCCTTCCAGACGATGAGCAACGTTTGATGCTCCCAATCTTGTTTAATCGACTTGATGCTGATGCTCAGCAATTGTTGTTGAGTATAAAGTTGCGCTCTCTCAATGTTATCGGGGAGCAACAGGCGCCGAACATCATTTATCGAGATAGGCGATGACCCCACGGCTTATACCATTTAAGGCTGAGCATCTATTGGATTTTGTTGACCGAGATCTTGTGATGCTCTGCGATATAGAGCTTGGGGTTGCTCGAGAACGCGGCGGGCCAGCCTTCACAGGCATGATTGATGACACAGTTCTTGGTTGTGCGGGTGTCACATTGTTGTGGCCTGGTGTAGGCATCGCGTGGATGGTTCTCTCAAAAGAGATCGATCATTTTGGTATTTGGATGACCAAAATGGTTCGCGCGGCACTCAGCGACGTTATGCGTAGTTGTAACTTGCGCAGAGTCGAGGCTGTCGTTCTTGCAGATGACGCACGCAACCTACGATGGATTAGAACTCTGGGTTTTGCTCGGGAAAATGGGCTTGCGCGGGCATACACACAGGACAAACGTGATGTGGTACGTTTTGAGTTAATCAAATGAGGCTAACCGATCTTCGTCCGATGTTGGGGGAAGATGAAAAGCAAGTACGTGAACTATTTGAACACTGTCATCCTAATAAATACGCACAGCCCGAAGGTTGGTACTTCGCACATCCCACACTTGTGGCGTGTGTTGATACACGTATCGTTGGCTTCACATCGTTCACGATTGTCGTCATAGCGGGACATGGTCCTACACTCTATGGCGAAGACCTTTGTGTGCATCCGGAATACCGTAGATACGGTATTGCGACAAGTTTGCACACAGCGCGCCTTGTCATAGCCCGTGATGTTGGTACGCGTATCTTTATGGGGACAGCGCATAAAGATAACAAAGCAATGGAGAGAATCTTACTCGCCGCGGGTGCTCATGTTTGTGTATCTATCGGCGACGATATTCTTTATGTCGGTCCTGTAGGAGTATGACATGGGCTTCATGATCGCAGGGCTCATTGTTGGTGTCATTGGCACGGCAATTTCAACGCTCGCGGCTTATCGTCAGGCTCAGGCACAGCAAGCTGCCGCGCGAGCTGAGGCGCAATATCGTGAACAAGAAGCTGAATCGCTTCGACAGAGCGCTGCTTACGAGGAACGACAGTACAGAAAGCGCGTTGCAGCTCTATTAGGTAAACAAAGTGCGATCATGGCCGCAACAGGACTTGACCCCAGTAGCGGTAGCCCTCTCATGCTGGAATTGGATAGTGTACGAGAAGCGGAGCTCGAGGCCCTCAATATTCGTCGAACAGGCGCAATAGGTGCTACGGGCAAACTACATGAGGCACGTTTGGCTCGACTGAGCGCAAGCTACGCGGGTGGCCAAAAGAATCTGGCCCTTACTGGTGGTCTTGCCGAGATGGGGGGCTCAATTCTGTCTGGTTGGGCTCAGTATAAGAAGCCAAAATCTCTAACAATGTGGCCAGGGACATAACAATGCCGCAAGTGCCGACGATCTCCACCGAACGCCCTGCGGGTGTTCTACGTCTACCTCAACGCGTGCCTGTTCCAGATTATTCTGGTGCGGCTCAGGTGGGTGTGCGCTTTGGCCGTTTTGGTGAACAGTTAACTCAGATCGGACAACGACTTCGAGATCTACAAAACAAACTCGATACGGCTGACCTTATTGGTCAGTATGAGGGGAGGGTCCAAGAGTTTTCGGCAGAGGTTCGGACCTCTGTCGAAGACCCCCTCGAGTGGAGCAAGGAATTCTCGAAAAAGATCAAGAACTTTGAGAGTACGTTGTTAACACAAGCCAAAAACACAGAGGTCTCGGCTGCTGTTCGTCAACACATTTCAAGGAATCTCCCGACTACAATCTACAAAGTTCATGCCGGGGGCCTTGAGCACATGATCAAGAAACAAATGGCGGCACTTTATGAGTCTCGTGACGCGATCAGTCGCGCCGCGGCGCTTGAAGAGTCGCCTGAAGAACGCGAAGAATGGGACAAGATGTACAAAGGGTTGGTGGATACTGCCGAGAAAGATGGCATTCTTGATCCAGTAGAGGCCCAAAAAGAGCGTGAACGTTATCGGGAGAAAAGTGCACTAGACCAAATGGAAGTTCTCAGGACTACTAATCCTGATAAACTCTTTGAGCTTGACGCACAAGGTGCATTTACCGCAGTTGATCCGGTAAAACGCGCAGCAATTATGGACCGTACGGCGCGTGAACGTGATGCACGTCTTGTTAAGGCTCAAGCGGAGCTTGATAAAGCAACTAAAGTGTGGGTGGAGAGCATCGAGCGTGAGACTGAGGCTCACATTGCCAAACGTACACTCACACAGGAATGGATCGAGGAATATCGTTATGCCTTTACGGGTGAGAAGCTTGCGGCATACGGGGTGGCTCTGAGAAATCAGACTTTAGGCATCAAGGGTGGCGATCCTAATGTCGAGGCACGTTTTCTACCATACGTGACAGACCCACGAGAAGACCCACGAAAAGCCTTGGATCGTTTGACCTCGTTGTTCGCGCGGGGCTTGGTTGGTTATGATTTCTATGGTACGCACGCACCGTATCTTCGAGCAAAAATTGACCAAGCTCGAACAGAGCGTCGCACCGAGGAAAACGAACAGGCCACACGGGAGCGTGAACTTGTTCGCGCACGAAGCGGCGCTGTTCTCGAGAACGCAAATATCGCGTTCAAGACGGTGGGCATTCTCGATCTTGACTCGATCGCATCAGAGGCTCTGGTGCAATATCGACAAGAATTCATCTCTCGTGAACGTTCCTATGGGGGTGCAGAGGACGCGGTGGCTCTGGAACGAGAGTTGCTGCCGAAGTACATTGTACAAGTAGAGACGCGTGCTGAGTCTCGTGTGCGTATGCGCGAGGAGTTGCTTGGCCCAATCAAAGATATTGCAAGTTTGAAGGCCGCTCAAAGTACGATGAGTCCCACCGAATACGAGCGTAAGGCGCTTATGCTCCGAGAACTCTATAAAATACGTGATGAGCGAACCCGTTTGATGACTATTCGTAATGCTGTTGAGGGGAAGAAATCGCCTGAGACCAAGGGTAGGGGGCAATAATGGGTGAGCTAGAATACCGCACATGGCTTCGGGTTGTTCAGAAAAAAGAGATAGACGATTTTCTGAATACGCCAGATCCGTATCCTGTCACAGAAGCGTTACCGACAAAACCTTCAGCGGGTGAAGCCCTGACTGAGAAGCCGGGTGTCATTAGTACTGGCGTGAAGACAGCTGGGGAGTTGGGCGGTGCGGCTTTTAAGCATTTCACGCAGGGCCTTATGCGTGTCGCCCAAAGTACGACCGATCCTGTACGATCAGGTACTGAATCACTTTCGGGCGCTGGTGAGGTAATGCTCGGTGGTCTTACTTTGATGATGGCCCTCCCAATGGGTATCGGCGCAGCCGCGAAACGTGCAATGGAACGATACACTCCCGGACTTGAAAAAGCTGTTGCCCTGCCTAGTGAGGTCGCTGTTGGTGCGCGGACAGCTCTTGGCGCGCCGAGTTTCGGGTTAGATCCACAAATGCGAAAACTACTCTTTTCCAATCCTGTGGACCTGGCACCCGAAGAAAATGCGGCGCGCGAAGAAATAGTCCGACAATTGTACGAGCCCATGACCTACGGCGAGTTGTTTGAGATAGCCGTAATGTTTGCGGCTCCAGGGTTGGTTACAAAAACTATGCGGGGTCGTCGTAGTGCGGCAGAACCGCCACTACCCGAACCGCTAAAGGTTCAAGGTGCAACAGAGTCAATGAGAGTTGTACCGACCACACAACAGACCATCTCGGCAGAAGCAATGGCAGAACGCCTTGGACGCATTGCCGAGGAGTTACACCCTACCGAGGTCGGGAAAACTCCGCAGGGGGGCGCTGCGGCCCCCATAAAGCCTCCTGAGGGGCCGCTCAAGAGTGCCGCCATTGTTGGTGAGGAACGCGCCTCATATCTTATGCAACTTCGTGATGCGATTGACCTAGCAATGCGTCGTGCAGAAGAGATCCTCAAAGAAGAGGCGGCACAAGCTCTGGAGGGTGCGAAATGGCTCCGTGAAGAGCCGAGGCCAACAGAAGTCGTCAAGCCCGGCGAGCTTGGTGCGACAGGGCCTATTGAGATTGTTGAGCCTATTAAGGCGCGTGAAGCACCTGTCGAGGCACCAGTTGAAGTACCAAAACCTTTCGAGCAGGAGCTCTCTGTAATCCAACGAACGCTCAAAGTCAATCGTGGCCCTCACGGTCCTGTAGAGATTCTTTTCCCTGACGAAGCTCACGCAAATCTCTATCAGGCTCCCGGGCGCGAACGTATGAAAGCGAAGGGGATAGAGACTGATCCCGGTTGGGGCGCGATTGCAGATATCTTTGGTGTTGATCTTCCAACAGCCGCGAAGATGGCTTTCGAATATCGAAAAGTTGTAAATGAAGCAACACGCACGTTAGAAAAAGATGCGAAGTTCGAGGCACCGCGTGTCGAAATGCCAAAGATAGAGCCGAAAGAGGCGGTCCCGGAAGTACCCATAAAGAAGGGAAAACGATACAAAACGCAAAGAGAGAGTGTGCTCGAAAGACTTGCAAAAGTGGGGAAAGAGACAATTGAAACCGCTAAGGGAGAGGGAGGCGAGGTTGGTCGTGTTGACCTTGGAATGCTCGCTCGCATGTCTGTCGGTGCCGCTATTGGCGGTACTCAGGGCGATACGCCTGAGGAACGGGTAGCGTTTGCACTGGGGGGTCTCTTCCTTGGTGCGGCCTCGAAAAAGATCGCGCAGCGCCTTGTCACTGCCTTTAGGCAGGACCCAAAGATCGCACCTTTGCTCGACACACAAAATCCGAAAGTACCGAGCGCGCCGCGTGATGCAACAGTTGCGACACGAGCTCTCATCGAGGGCACAGGGGAGCGGGCGCTTGTCGATAAAATTCTCACTCTTGAGGAAACTGACGTACTTACAGCAGCAGAGCTTAAAGGTGGCAAGCAAATCGAAATGGGTTTGTGGGAGCGAGTCCGTGATCTAAGTGAGCGTCTTAGGGCGGACGAAACGATTCCTGAAGGCACGCTTCGTGAAACACTCGCACTTGCACAAACGTTACACGATAACCTGACTCACGTGAGTCGTAGGATGGGTGCCATATCTGGTCGTGGTCTTGAGCGTGTGCACGCAGCGACCGCACGAATCAAAAAGCTCGCAAAAGAATGGGACCCTACCACGAGTGAGAAGGACATTGCCGAGATGCTGCTCGCTTCTAAGAGTATCGAGGAGGTGGGGCTTGCAACGCGTCTCTATTTCGCCTCGGGAGAAGCCCTTACAGAGACGATGTATGGTAGTATGCTCTTTGGCAAGGCCCTTGTGAAAAATGCTGTGGGCAATGCTGTTATGTTGCCCGTCTCAGTTCTTGATAGGAGTCTTGCCTCTCTGGGATTCTGGAACCCAAACCGACCAATGCTGTCTGAGGGTCCGATGGGCGTAGCGGCAATGGCGGAAGGCATACTTGAGCAAATTCGTTTGTTGAATAAGTGGACTGCCCTTGGCGAACAGGCAACGCAAATGGGCTCGACGCATATTGAGATTATGCCCCGTGGCTTCGAGGCTCTTGCTGATATCACGAGTGCCGTACCAGCACTCTCGAAAGGTTTTGACTTCCTTCACAAAGCCTATGGTCTTGCTCCCGAGATCATGATGCGTACAGATGGCATGGCGAAAGCCGTACATAGTCGTATGGCAATTCAGTGGGAGTCAATGCAACAAGCACGTGCTGAGGGATTCACAGGTGAGCCTTACTGGAATCGCGTAGCTAATCTTGTTCGTGACTATAGCCAACTCCCGCCAGAAGCACGTGTGCGTATCAGAGAACATAGAGATAACATGACATTTACGCGTCAGCTTGAAAGTGGGATTCTTGCCGCTCTCCAGGCGGGGCCCACAGACCCGTGGCTAAATCTGGGTTATCGCTTGTTTGTACTTCCATTTGTCCGCACACCTGTGCGTCTCATGGACATTGGCGCATCATACACCCCTGGATTGAATCTACTCTCAGCAACGCTCAGACGAGACTGGGCCGCTGGTGGAACAACACGTGCGGTAGCCGAAGCGCGCCTTGCTACAGGCACAATGGTAATTGGTAGTTTTGTGTGGCTCGCGATGCAGGGACTCGCCACTGGTAGCATGCCTGATGAACACCCCGAGCGCCTTGTACTTGAACAGACTGGACGTCCACCGCAATCTTTCTGGGACCCCTTGATGGAGAAGTGGCGTTCTTACAAAGGTATGGAGCCCCTAACACAATGGATCTCAACAGGCACCGACCTTGCTTATCTTCTTGGGCAACTGCCTGAGTATGACGCCGAGCGTTTGTTGACAGCAGGGTCTCTCGCCATTAGCAACAACATCAACATTACACAATTCATGCAAGCCGTAAGTGAGTTTGCTAGTGTAGCGAAGGAAGGGCGTACGGACTCTCAGTATGAGAAATCTCTGGAATTCATCCGACGACGTCTTACGGTGTTTATGCCCGCGGCGGTTAAGGAACTGACAAGTGCTGAGGGCGAACAGAAGAAAGTGCTTCTCACAAAGGAATTTGACGAAGACAAAAGCCCGAGCGCCGCGATTTTTCGCGAGTTCCGGGCTCTCATTGACTCATATAAGATGGGTTTTGGTACGGGGCCAGAGAGCACAATTAAGACACGGCGGAATATGTTCACCGGCACGCCACTTCTTAATGATGTGTGGCCATTCAACCCGTTCACCACAAAACCCGAGCAACCCGATCCGTGGGCAGCAGAAATTCTTCGTTTGAACGGTGCGGGGTTGGAGCCCCTAGATGAATGGCTTGGTAGGCCACAACCTGCGAACATCGGGATATCTGAAAGACCAACGGCGCCGGGCGTGCGCCTCGGAGCACCAGATTTGGATCGTCTTGAGGTTTTGATGACCCAAATTGTGAAGGATGCTCATGGCAAGTTGACGGATTCTTTGAATGCACTTGTCAAAAGTGATATTTACAAACGGCAAAGTGATGTGACGAAACAAGAAATGATCCAGGCGCGTTGGGCACAGTTTAGACAACGAGCTGAAGCACGACTAGAAATGGAGAGTGAGGTCCTTAAGACTGAACATAGAAGGAAGAGAATCAAGAGCGTGATCGAGAAGTTGCCGCCGAAGGGTACTACGCGGCAACGTCTTGAACGACAACTTTCTCCTGGGGCCGCCCCATGAGCAGATATTTTAAATCTGAAGAGTTCACATGTAAGTGTAAGCGCGTTGAATGTGACGCTATGACAGTGGTCCATCTTGAACTACTCGACAGACTAGATATTCTTCGTGACTTGTTGAAAGTACCGCTCATCATAACGTCGGGTTTACGGTGTGCGTTTTGGAATGACCACGAAGGGGGTATTAAGGACAGCGAGCATCTTGCAGGTGAGGCAGTAGATGTCGCTTGCGGCACAAGTGGGGAACGTTGGCGTATGATCAAATACGCGCCGCGTGCTGGTTTTCACCGAATGGGCGTTGGTAAGACGTTTGTACATTTGGACATCTCACCAACGAAGATGCAAAATGTTGTATGGTTATATGGGGGGTGAACATGTTGCCAATCAGTGTAGTAGAGATAACCGTTCCAGCATTCACACGCGCCGCGGTCACACTGATTTTTGCTGTAGCTTTCTCGATAGGCTTCTTTCGGGGCCTTATCGATGGTGGGAACTTCACCACTGTCGTAGGCATGGTGATGGCTTTCTGGTTTGGCTCACGTTCCGAGGTACGTCGTGCTACCGACACAGGAGGAACCAATGCGTCTTCTAATAATTCTCCTAACAAGTAGCATTCTTTCAGGTTGTGTTTCACTACCCATAGACCCTTCGAAGATGTCAGCTGAACAAATCAAAGAGTGGGTGAAAGACAAGAGCATTGCAGCGACGTGTGCGACAATGAACACTCCGTATGGTAGGGGCATTGTTGTCCACGTTGGCGTAGATAAGAGCGTAATGATCGCTGGCACGGTTACGGTAGATGATCAGTGTAAAGTGGTGATCCAAAACGCTCCCCCAAAGTAATTATTCTTTGAGGAGCTCATCTTTCGATAATTTGTAGAAGACGTTATTTCCCGTAACTCGCGTCGTGATCGTTCCTTCGTGCTCGAGAGAGTTCTCGAGCACGAGGATCTCTTCCAGCGGTAGCACCATCATCTTCAGAGCCTGGCGACGCATACCTACGCCTCCCTGACGTCTTAACATGTCAATAAACTTGGCTCTGTTCTGGGCGTAAGTAGAGGAAGCCGCCCAATTCATGACATGGGAGAATTCTGGTATTTGTCGCTCGACGTATTCGATCCCACGCTTCATTTGGTCAAGCGTTACGATAAGCGTGTCGCCTGCGGCAAGTGCGAAAATTGTGGCTAACTTTAGAGTAGTGTCATGGCATCGTTCATTGAAAGCGTCGATACGCGGGTCTTCGATCTTTGTGTCTGCGCGGCCAACGTACCAATCCTTGAAAAACGCACGTGCGTCTGCTGTTGGTACAATCTCACCTCGAAGTTGGCTAATTTCAAATAAATCTTCTACGAGCGTCTCGTAGAGTTCCTGCTCATGTTCTCCTGGTTGTGGCCACGCTACTACATGGCGTCTGTCTCTGGCGGTTACGAAAATTAGTCTTCCAATGAGGCCCGCAACGGCCTCCTCTGGTAGAACCTTCAAATTCCGGGGATCGGTTGCTGCGAGTAGTGTTGGATATAGATTTCTTAATAGTATTTGCCCCTCCGAGGCGAGTGTGTGCATGTGCTCTCTTTGCGAGCCGTAAATCTTAGTAAGTAGAATTGTCAATTTGGAGGCACGCTGTCGATCATACCCGAACAACTCTGCCAATTCGTCAGCGTGTATGAGAACATGACTGTCATATTGCACGCGCGCTTTGCCCACTTCATTCGTGTTGACCTTTACTCTGTTCATATGTTTCACAAGGCCCTCAGGTGTGAGTGTGCCTGTGATGTAATAAAGATCCGGAACCGCGGCGCGTACAAGGGTCATTCCGATGTCTATAGCTACAGACTTTCGAACACGGGCGCTCTCCGCCACAATCAGTACAAAAGTGTTTGGATAGAGCTTATAGTAACCTCGATCCATCCACACCTGTCTCTTGATTGCGGCGCTTATGAGTGAGACGGCCACCCAAAAATGCAGCTTTTCTGGACTCTCTTGTTTCTGTGTATACTCAAGATACGCGTCAATCCAATTATCAAGCTTTCTCATAGAGTCTAGTCCACATAGTAATCTTTTTGGTCACCCCAAGAGGGGCCAACCTTGAAGTCCATTGGGATGACAAGTTCTTCTCCCTTTATCATCAATGGATACTCGCCGATCTCTTTAATACGTCGCGCCGCATCCCTGATGAGTGTTGAATCGTCTGGGAGAGACACGCCAATATTATCGTGTAATTGTAATTGGACGTCCATACCCATCCGCCGAATATTTGTGGGTGTTAACAAGAGACTTTCTGGAAGTTCTTTCTTGAAGACCTCACAACACCTAACAAGAGTACGAATTGTTAGTAGGCCGATTGTCGATTGTGGATACCACGCATAGGCAGCACGCTCGAGCTCCGGGCCATAAATATCGTAGAAGGTGCGTTTCCAATCCCAGGGGTTCTGGAGTGTCCGATTTTGCTTGAGAGACTCTTTAATCCATCGGTGATAGTTACCGCGGATCTCTGGAAAGAGTTGGTGGTAAATATCCTGTACGAGACGCGCGTGCTTGAATGGAAGCCCAGTTATGTAACCGAATTTCTGGGGACCCATATCATAGTTGTTACCATGCACAGTATTCTTAGCGACCTGCCGTTCTGGGTCTTTCTTCACTAAATCCTCCCAGGGTTTACTCCAGAGGCCATGAGGCATCTGAAGTTTGTGCTCGTACACAGCACGACCTATGAGTTTGGCAACATTTAAGTGAATATCTTCACCTGTGCGAAACCATGTTCTCATGGGGGGGATTGGTCCTGCCCAGGCGACGACGCGAGCCTCAGCCTGTGAGTAGTCGGCGAAGAGAAAGACCATTTTCATGTTTCTCTTCCTAAAAGGTCACGCAGACTGTGAGAACTGCTGCTGCGAGCCAATAGATTGACAAACGCCAGTTACCATCTAGGCCATACACAAACGCCGCGCAAAGATCCAGAACAATCAAAATCGAAGGGAAGATTTGAGAGCGTGTCATGCTGGAATAAACAAGTGACGTGCGATTCCATCACGTGGAACATTCTGGAGATTCGTACCTGTCCCGAGAATTGAGCGTGTGCTACTCCACCGATTGGAATCTGTACCACCCTGTTTATAGTGCGTGTGCATTCGATTGTCTGGGCCAAGCTTTTGGTCCACAATGTCTCCTTTAAGATCAAGTGTTTGTCTTAGCTCTTGTATCCACAATAAGACCTCGTCTCGCGTCTGCTCGGCAAACACACGCAGCGTTTCCTTATCGGCGGTGGGGCGTTTTGTCTTTCTGTTCACACGGACCTTGAGGCCCTTATTTTTGTAGAGAAGCGTGGTCATTTGCTTTGGACTGTTTACATTTAGAGAATAACCGAGCTTTTGGTCAATGCGGTCTTGCAACTCCGCGGCGCGCGCTGTGAGTTCGACACGCGCAAGTTCGCGTTTCTCGAGATTGATCGCTACGCCGAACCACTCCATTCTTGCAGAATGAATGAACGGGCGTTGGTGAAATTCGCAATAAAAGTCCCACAAGCCTTCGGCTTGTGCTTCTTCCTGTAGTTTGAAGGCACACTCAAGAGTGACCATGACATCCATACAGTTGTATCGCCAAAAAGCATGATCGCCAAGGTGGGGAGACCATCGACGCCCATCATCTTTGTAGTATGGAGTTTTTGTGTACTGTGAGTTTATGAAGGCAAGGGAATGACCGGGTTCATCTTTTCGGGACTTTCGTCCCCAAACATCCTCTGTTCCGCCGAAATCAGGATACAAAGTATGGTGCAGGAGCATTGTGTCGATCCACATACGGGCAGGGTAAATTCGATGGAGCCAGAAGTAAATCCACTCAAAAGAGAGGTTTTGACCAACTTTTCTAAGGCCGGGTTTCTGCAGAAGTCGAGCAAGTTCTCGCCAAATGCGAGACTCTTCGGGCACGCCCCAATAAGGGCCTCCGCCAGACCTGACAAACGGGATGCAGAGTGCTTCGTTAGGAGTATATCCAATTCCGACACAAGCAATTTCACCTGCGCCACTCTCTGTGTAGCCCTGCACCTCAATGTCAACTGATAAGATATCATGTTTGTGGCACTCCTGTATGTAATCAAGCACGGTGTTAAGAGAGGGTCCTGTGATAGCATTGCGAGTAGGAAGGTTAATCTCTGGTGAAGCTGCCTCGGCAACGGCGCGCGCCAAATCGATATGTGTAAAGACAGGTTCCCACTTCCACATTCCTCGAACTATCCATGCAGGATGTACCGTTGGCACACATTTCAGCCCTGGGATGAGCGTGGATGATAAGATACTGCCACGCCATTTTTGAATACCACGAAGGTTACACAGGAAATAGAGAGGCTCGTCTCCCAGGGGGACGACGACATTTGGCCTGACCTTCTCCAACTCAGCTCGAAGGCGCGCGAGCGAGGTCGTAAGAGTCCCTTGCGGTAAACTAAAAAGAGACGTCCCAGGTGCCAGAAACGAGTCGTGTATGTTGGTGACATAAACATCCTTTCGTGAGACACCTATCTGTGAGAGAGCTTTGTCAAGGATGCGTCCAGCAGATCCTGTAAATGGGACGCCCGTTCGTATCTCTTCGCTTGCAGGGGCCATTCCGACAAATGCGATCTTCGCATTTAGAGGACCAGAAGGTCGGACTTGCGTTGTCATCTATTCTCCATGCGTTTTGTGTGGCGTACGCGGCGCCGCATTGATTCTTGGTGCTGGCGCAAACGTTGCGCGCAACTCTTAGAGCAACACGTAGCGTACGCTAGTTGGCCACACCACATACATGCGTTAGTCTTCTTCAACTTCCTCATCTTTCCGTTCCTCGAGACTTCGTAACCTTTCCAAGCTCTTTGTATAGTGTACAGCGTCTTGCTCACATCCGATGTAGTAGCGACCAAGACCGAAAGCTGCGGCGAGCGTGCTTCCTCCACCACTGAAAGGGTCTAGAACGATCTCATTTACCTCGCTTGAGCTCTCTATCCATTTTCCGAGCATCTCTGTTGGCTTTGAGTTTTCGTGCCAGATTGTAGGTTCACGTGGCCAACCTTGTGCTTCTGGCACAGCGCGAGAAAAGAGTCGACGAATGTCATTAGCGCCAGGTTTGAAGGCCCACAGAATACTTTCGTACACGGGGAGAAAAGATGAGTAGGTGTCAGTGATCCCTATCTGCCCCGTCTTAAACCAGATGAGTGGGCGCTGTCGTACTATAAAGCCCGCCTCGGTCATGAGTGAAACCCACCACTGTGCCTCTTGTATTGGAAAAAACGTGTAGAGATGACAAGTAGGTTTCAATACGCGATAGAGGAGTGGGAACGCACACGTCAGCGTGGCACGAACAGTCTCTTCCCTATCGTCATAACTACCAATCCAGTGAGTCGTCCACTGTGAGGCTTTGTCGAAATTGATGCCCCAAGGTGGATCTGTGACGACGAGGTCGACAGAGTTTTCGGACATCTCCCGCAAGATGTCTAAACAACTCGCGTTGTAGATTACCCCCCCGGTTGTGGCTACTAAATGATCCGAGGTTACGCCAAGATCAACAGCGCGACGGCGAGCGAGCTCTCTTACGAGGATAAGCTCCCTTTCGCGCTTGACGGTCGTGAGTGCTCCACGGCGCGAGGGTCGATCGACAACTCTCGTGTTGTCCAACGCAGATGCAAGAAGGAGGTCTTCCGACACTTTCCCAATGCTGATGCCGAGGGTTCGGGCTGTGTCAGAAGCACTCCAGTTCCCTTCCGTTGCTTTCTTAAGCTCGTGGATCTCTTTGATGGCACGGGCGGCCTCCTGCCAAGTTAATTGTAAACGCTTGGAGTTCTCGTCAAATTCTACGATCTTCTGTGTGAGGGGATCGAGGTCTTCAAAATACTCTGCCCGAATGGCAGACCAGGAAAGGCGGCGTGCTGCCTCTAGGCGACGCCGACCAGCAATCAATCTGTGTGTGCGGTCAACAACGATCGGTGTGATTTGACCAACGTTTTTGAACGACTCGATCAGCTCGAGAAGAGACTCCTCGCCCAGGTCTGTGCGGACGCGAGTTGTATCGTCGAATTTGATTTCCGACAAAAGGATCTCCAAAGGTCACTCCTTTCAGCGGGTGAAGGAAGTGTGGCGCGGGAGCGGTTCTTTGGAAAGCGGCCAGTCGACCGAGGCAATCTCAAGGGAGATTCCATAAGTCCTGACGGCGATCTGTCCTCTCCCGCGCCACACATTGTGAGAGACGCACGCGTCACACGACGCTTTCCTACCCCAAAAATAGGCGGACGATTTGTCCTCTTAAGTAGAGGTTATTTGTCGCCCCTTTTGCTGTATGCGTCTCTCTAGATGAGCCAGTCCTTCACGCGAGAGGACTTGCGCCCCTGGTACTCCTCTGTCTGAACGGTGAACTGTCCCTCGCAGCCGAGCGCATCATTGGGATCGAAGCCCTCATCGTCAACCGGCACGCGAAATGCCTTGACGAAGCGAGCAAACTGAAGCTCGAGTTCGCTGTTGGGGATCAGACCCGCCGAGGGAATCATCATGTAGTTGACGAACGCCGCGCGCCCTTGAAAGACACCCGGCTCTAGGATCTCGATGCGAATGTTTGTTAGATACAGATTACCGTTCTTGTCTCGTTCGTCCGCGAGTTTGCACGAACGGCAGATGCCTGTATAGACAATACCTTCGTCAAGAGGTGGGAGTTCGGTGGGAAGCGAATCCATGGAGACAGGGATCTTAGGCATTTGTGTTACTCCTCGGTTAGGGTTTCCGGTTTCGATCCAATTGATCAAACGACGTTGATAGTTCACCTCCATTCCGCGGCCCCCCAAATTTTCCTAAAGTCGGGCTCAAACTCTAGGACGCCGCGTGTGTCAAAGGAGCAGCGAAGGTCACGTTGATTGTCAGGGTGGACTCGACAGACCCACCGCGGCGCCTTGTCTCGCTCAGCCTCAACACGTAGCCCATAGACATCGGTAAAGTATGATCCAAATTCAAGGCCGAAAGCTCCCTCAATACTACCTGCAATGCGGACGTCCATTGTACCGATGTACTCACGCGTTTTCTCACCCTTCCCTCCTGTACTGACAATAACCTTACCTGTTTGAGATCCGGGTTTCTCACTCACACGCTCATGGAGAATGACAATAAGATGTTTATCATTCGCGAGAGCGTAGTCAACGAGGATTGTCGTGACCTCAGTCCACATAGCCTTCCATGTGGACCAATCATCCCACGCAAATTTGCTTTTGCTTCGCAGATGTTGGATGTGGGCTCGCATATGCAACGCGAGTTGTGTGTAACTGTCTACGACAAGTGTGCGGGCCTTGCGAGCTTGCTCGTCTGTCTCGAGTTGTCCGCAGTAGTTGGCAAAGTTCGACCAACCCCGTGGCGGGCGCGTGCTTTTTTCATCTTTGACGAGTGCTTCGAGTCGTTTCGCAAGAGAATCCTCACTGATCGTCTCACCAACCTCGCGATACGTAAGCGCGCCGGTCTCAATGACTTTCCGTAGGGTAGCCATGTTACGAACCTTGCGATCCACGTCAATGACGTGGACTGGCGGGGGAGCTGTGAGGCAAGCCATTGTGGACTTACCGGCACCGGGTGGACCCATGAGTGCGATGCTTGACATCGTGCTCTCCTATAGTAGTGAAGGGTTATTTGATAGGACGGAATCTCGTAAGACCCTGGATAGGTGCCCACGGCTTCACCTCGTATTTTGATTGTAGAATTGTTGGATTGAGGTTTGACGCACAGATATCACGGAAGTGACATCCTCCATACATGTAGCACGCTGCCGGTGCGTTACGATGCCACCTCCGTAAACCAGAGACGTGAAGGTCAAGAAATTCGACGGTGGCGAGCTTGAGATCGTAGAGAAACTCGGCAATGTCTAGAGACGAACGTCGCGCCTCGATCCTTCCAAAGTCTTTCTCAGGATCGATGCCATTGGGAAACTTTCCGCCGATCTTGCGATCAGAAACGTGGATGACGTCGAGAATCATGCCAGCGACATCAAGATTTAACAATTCGTGACAGGCCCATTTGTAACCCGTAAGTTGGTGATTTGGACGAATCTGTTGCGTGTAGTGACTCACGTTAGAACCTGTGGTTTTCGTTTCCCATCCATAGAGTTGGTTGTCTACACGGTTGCGGCGGATACGGTCAATCTTGCCTGCGTAGACAATTGGGTGACCTTGCCACTCCATGAAATAGATAGCGAAACCTATCTCAATATAGGGTTCGTTGGTGTCGGGGCGTATAACATCCTCCCAATTAATGTCGGTTGACGCCCATTTATCAATATAGGCGTCGATGAGATAGAGGCCGCGCTCTACGGATCGCTTCTCTTCACTATCAGCTGACAGAGGAAGAACGTCCGGGCCTTCCTCGCGAACTTCCTTGAGAAAGGCTTTTCGTGCGGCGTTTCGCGCTTCCTCAGTGGGAATGTGTTGAGCGCACGCATTGTAAAATGCAGCAACCGCAGCGTGGAAGGCACTTCCAAAGACAAGGGGAGGCGAGCCATCACGTGGTTGTAGATGCTCGACATATGCCAATCTGCCCTTCTCACGACAGGTTGCGAACGTTGAGAGTGTTGAGTGATCCACGAAAATCACATTGTCGGGTGCTATTCCTACTACCCCTGTCATGTCTCTTTCTCCTCCTCGTCATCAGCAAATAAGTCGTCAAGAATGGCTTTCTGCCTGACACTTTGTGACGGCTCGCCCGGTTTCTTCGCGAGATTTGTGCGCCGAGTCTGAGCCTGAGCGCGGCGTTCTCGCAGAGCGCGAATCTCGGCGATGATCTCTTCATCGGTCATTTCTGTGAGCGATTTGTCAGACACTTGTGTTACCTCCCGCTTTGACTCTAGCTTCGTACCACTTGTCATCTTTATTGAAAACTATAGGCATATGCTTTGGACTGGGTGAGTGCATGATCGTCTGCATCCACTTCCGCGCGGCGGCGACGAGTTCATCGGGGCACCGCTCGAATGATGTGTGCTCGTGCGCGAAGGCGCCATCAGGTGCGCGGAATCTACAGACGGTACAGCGTAGCGGCACCGCCAGCAGCGCGGCTTCGAGGGAGTCAGTCGACGGGGTCATCGTTCCCGCCCGATCAGGCATGCTTCCCTCCTCTCGCCCGGATGGCGGCGGCTGAACATCTCGACGCCTCGTGCCACCACATCGGACGCGGGTCGGACTGGTGCTCGGGCGTACTCCCGTTCGCGCACCTGGTACAAACGTCCTCGCAGCACGCCTCCCGCTCCTCCCGCCTTGCCTCCTCGGCGTAGGCGCGGAGGGCGGTAGCAAGCAGATCATAGGTGCCTGTAGGAGTGAGAGGGGTTTCCGCGTAACACAACTGCTTTGTCAATTCCCGCGCCAGTTCGTCCGCTCGGTCGGTCATGGCTTCCTCTTCTTGGCAGCCGGCCGATGATCCTCGACGACGATCAGGTCCGCGATGAGGACGATGTTCACTGGCATCGCCGCTGGCGAGGCAACCTGGACATAATCGTAGCGCCCGTCAGCCGTCTTCGTAATCGTGATCGTGAGCTTGCCGATCATGTCGTCCCCCTCACCGCCGCGAGGCGGGCGAGATAATGACACATCGCACACGGCGCAGAGTCCTCTTCGTCAAGATCCACGCCGACTCCATCGCAATGCTCGTGTTCTCGTGTTGCCGCCTTAACCACCGCCTCCCTCGCCTCCCACTCCTCACTGGCGAGGAGGGCGTCGGCGATGCCCTCCGCCTCGTCATCCAGGAGACTAGAATGAAACTTCTTCATAACCGCGATCTTGGCTATCGTAACCAGCCGGGCGTGGAGCGCAGGGTTAGGCATCGCGCTTCCTCCCTTTGACAATCGGCCGACCGCGCTTGTCACGCAGGGGGACGAGGGAGATCCGCACGCGGTAGAATGGGCCGTGCAATCTCGCCTGCTCGGCGTTCAATGGTCAGCCTCTCAGTCGTGATAGCCGCAGGCGTAGGCGTACTGCGCGGCGTAGAGCCGATCCGTGGAGTCGGGCACATGGCAGTCGCACCCGCACACGACGTGATGCCCGCCGAGCCGGCCGTCGTTGTAGTCCACCCACACATCGGCGGCACAGTCGTCGTGATCGTCGTGATCGTCAGTCCGGCATGGGTCGAACAGTCGGTAGACGGTGGTGTCCATGGTCAGCCTCCTCGCGTGTTCGGTGCATGCGGGCCACGGCGTAACTCGGAGAGCCGATACTTGCGGATCAACCGCCAGACGGAGGTCCGCTGGAGTCCGAGCGCCCGAGCGGCCTGGGAGACGTTGCCGCCCGTGCTGGCGAGGGTGTGGGCCAGCACCGCGCGGCGGAAGCCGTCGACCTGCTCGGAGAACGTCGCCATCACGCCGCCAGGAGCGCCAGCACGACGCCCCACGCGAGGATCGCCCCCAGCGCCGGCGCGGCGGCCAGGAGGGCATCGCGGAGGGGGGCTTTCCCTCGCGCTCCGCGCCGGGCCATGATGGGCGCCCCAAGGAGGGACCAGCCGATGCCCCAACCCGCGCTGCGCGACCCGCTCTTCCTCGCGTACTTCGACCTCTGGTGCCGGTATCGAGCGCTCATCGCGCTGCTCGCCACGCACACCGGGCAGCCCGCAGAGCGGATCGAAACCGACGCCAGAGAGATCCGCCACGGTCTCTACCGCCTGGAGCGCCTGGACGAGGCGCTCGAGGCAATGTGGTCTCAACAGCTTTCATAAGCGCCCGTAGAGCAACAAAACTAATTGTATTTGTCACTTCCTACCCCCCTTCTTTATTTCCAATCTGACGACCTTCGCTTGGCACACAACCCACTCGTCGTGATTCATCTTGACTATTTGCTTCAAGGTTGTGTTTTCTCCCACAATCGTGCCATTTACCCAGAGACTTACACCACAGGCTGCACCAAGAATGAACGCGACAAGCCAACCTAGGGGGCTCACAACGCAACCTTAATGGGAAATGTCCAAGCGTAAGATTTCCGCCGCTGCTCACTACGTTGGCCATGCTGTCGCGCACCGATCACGACGCGTCTGTCTTTGCCAAAGCGGCGCTCCTGCACGATTCGGATAAGCCCGACTTCGAGTTGAGCTGCAATCCCCGCGTATGTTGCATCGTTTGGCCGATCACGTGGAAATATGAGAGTGCTCATATTGCACAATCTCCATGTCGACACATGCGGCGCGTGCTCCTAGCACTAGGAGTGCTAGGAGCAATGACCACTCATCCTCGTCAAAGTGGAGGAGGCCCGGTGCGGTAACTTCGTCGCCCCAATGAAACTCGAGCCGGGCGCTCACTCGACGATCACCTTGAGCGCTCTCAGTGTGCGCGAGAGAAAGAGCACAAAGTCTCATTCAGACTAGATCCTCCTCGTCAAGCTCGACCTCCTCGGGCTCCAGCAGGAGGGATTCCGAACAGCGCTCGCAGACCTCTTCGGGCTCGAGGTCGCTCACGAGCATCTCTACGCCTTTCACTTCGCCGGGTGCAAGGCACGCCGCGTGCACGAGACCATCCGTCATCTGGTACACTTTCATTTGGGGATCTCCTGGCGATTTAACGCCTTTTGAATGCTCTTTTGCTTGGCGACAATCTTCTTTGCCATGCTGCTGTCCATGCTGTTCTGGGCTACAAGATGTTGGACGAGGAGGGACTTTTCTTGGCCGATTCGGTGGCATCGATCCTCGGCTTGGGTGATGACGCCAGGAACCCAGTCAAGTTCTGCAAATACCACATTTGCTGCGTTCTGGAGATTTATCCCCAGTCCTGCCACCTTTAGAGAGCCAATGAAAAGCTCGCACTTGTCATCAGACCAGAAACGTTTGATCGCCTCCTGTCGATCGCTCATGTTCATTGGGCCATAGACCAGAACGGCGCGGTCGGCAAAGCGATCTCGAATCGCCTCGCCCACGTCGTTATGGTGGACAAAGCATACGACTTTGTCCTTCGCTTCTAGGAGATCATCGAGGTGCTCGTTGACGTAGGGAACCTTCGCGCGTGCGAGAGCATGTCGGATGATGGCAATTTCCTCAAAGAAATATTTCCGGTTAAAGCGCATGTTCTCGATAGCACGCTCGAAGTCATTATCAGTTTCAGAGGTTTCGGTTGTTAGACCTAGGAGATCGCGAAGCTCACGCTCAATATCAGCGTGCTTCTTCCATAGGGCGTTCTCTTTTTCGACAAGAGCGAGAAGCTCACCTTCTGCCGGGAGCTCAATGATCTGACGACGCTTGCGTGGAAGTTCTGTTAAGACCTCTTTCTTGAGGCGCCGAATCATTAGGCCAACACCACGCTCGTTAACAATTTCTTCAACTTCCTTCTCGATGACCTGCACGAGCGTTTCATGCGCGGCGCGTGTGATCTCAAGATCGTGCCCAGTGGTCCCGACATGCTCAACGCCTTGTGTTTCGTTCTCGGGAACATACCCACACTGACATAGATACGTGTTAGTGCTTGAGTGCCCGGTCTTGACCACACGCCTATGAGCCACAAGTTTCGTGGTTTTGAAGTGGGTTCCTTGACGTAGGAACTCTTGCAACTCTGCTAGGTGATATCCATACTTATTACCATAGGGACAGTAGCGTCCGTTGAAGGCTCCCTCAGAAGGCCATTGTCGAGGATCAAGAAAGTGTACGAGTGGGAACAACTCGTATGGGTAGTTACAAATGGGCGTGCCTGTTAACAGAATTTTCTTGCAAGGATGATCGTGAAAACGAAAGAGAGCTTTTGCTCTTTTCGTCGCACGATTCTTGATGTAGTGCGCTTCATCAACTATTAGAACATCCCAGGGCTCTTTGACGAGGGCTCCAGCCCACCTTGTGAGTCCCTCGTAGGAACATATGATTAGGTTGGTAGGCATGTAGAGAGAGGGTGTGCATTGGTCAAGGTCGAATTTTTCCCGTAGGGAAGGGTCCATCCACTTGTCGATCTCGGAGATCCAGTTCAGCCGGAGATTGTTAGGACACACTATCAACACAGAGGCGGGCCGTGTGAGGTTGAGATAGCCAATTACCTGGATTGTCTTGCCAAGACCCATTTCATCGGCTAGTAGCACGCTGGGACGTAGGTACAACTCTGCTATACCTGCGTGCTGGTAGGGGAGATACTCCTCTCCCGCAGGAGCCCAGATGCTGTGCGTGTCAATCATTGCTAGACCGTGGGGGCGACGATCTCGATGTCGAGCTCGATCCGCGCGCGCTCGGTGAGATCGACCTTGTCCTTCTCTGTGAGCTTCCTATAGTTCTCGAAGAAACGCTTCGAGTCCTCATCGGGGAGGCGCAAGTACTCGTTGCAGAACTTGAGGAAGGTCATCTGTGTGGCCACGTTGGTCTCCCGTTTAGTTGTGTGAGAAACGCCACATTTGGCGCGAAGCAAGTAAGTCACCACTAGAGGCACGCCACAAACTACTAATGCGAAAGGTCATGAACCAGGCTCGGAGAGGGCTTGTCGAGCACACAAGCAAATCGACATCCCAAATCCCGCACGTGAGGATGAGGTCAAACTCATCGTTCATGGCTTTTGGAACCTGCTCACATCATTTTGAATGCGCTTTGCTTCGTGATAGATGAGATCTAGCGCTCTAACATATCCTGTGAAACCAGGAAAGTGGGCTTTTGAGAGCCCCATGCTCGTGCCCGACAAACGTTTGATCTGCTCGAGCATACCGACGAGCGCGCGTGCAGGATCTTTCTGTCGTTTGGGCATGCTCTACTCCTCACCCCACAAACGCACAAAATTAATCGCATCGACCCACCCATAATGGGAAATGTAGCGATTGCGTGAGAGAATAGCGATCTGAATTTGATCTACCTTGTGAGCATCCTCGCCGTAAGTCACGCGCAGACCTGTTAGCTGAATCTGGGAGAAGTCCGGTGATGTGAGCTCAACGGTGATCATGGTGTTCCTCCCCTAGTCATCATCGAGATTATCGGGATCGTCGGAGTCACTGAACAGCTCATCAAGAATGGCCTTTTGACCAAGCGTCATCCCCCGAGGCGCGGGACAAGTAGGTTGACATTTTGCAGGGCCATTGGGAATGACCCACCGAGTGCGATGACCGCACGCCGCGCAGGGGACCGAGATGTCAATTTGATACGGACGCTTCAGAATACTGTCATCGACGGGCGCCCTTTTATATGCCATAGAAAGGCGCCATTTATACTCAGATAGCTTACGCTCGAGCCACTGTACTCGAGTGAGATAGTAGGCTATCTCATCGGGCGCCCCCGGTAGGGGAACGCCCCGCGACGGGGTTTCAGCGGGTGAAGGCTTGACCGCGGGAAGGCTCATGTCGTCTCCTCCTGCCCTGACTAGGGCGATCTATAGTCCCTAGCATACTACACGACGTCCAGTTTGTCAAGCGCAAGATGTAGGGGTAGCCGCAGGGGCGACCCCTGCCCCTAGGGGCCCGTATGTAGTATGTGTGTGACAGGTAGGCACTAGGCCCTCGCGCATGCTGCGTGTATGACATCTCCTCGTGCCACCAGCAGATCGTCGAGCTCACTTCCTATCCAAGACTTTTTACAAATACCACAGAGCTTAAAGGGAGAGGCGATCATCTTCTCAACGAGTATCTCAAGCACGCGCGGGCCCTGTACTGGACGATATTTTGACCGCACACAGCGAGTATGTCGTAGTCTCATAAACTCGATGCGCCGCGGGCCATCTATCACAATGCGTGCATTCTCTATGTCAACAGGAGAGTCGCAGATGACGCAATTGTCAAGCCCTCGCTTGATAAGTGATTTGATAGTGACGAGCCGCCTGCTATACTTCATTGCGCCTCCCTCCCTCATAAGGTTGCCGTAAAAGACTTTTGAAAAAGTGAGTGTACCTACCTACCCCCAGGGGCCCCCGGCCCCCCCCCGGAGGTACACTCATTTTTTCACTTGACTTCTATTTCTTTTTTTTTTTTTTTTTTTTTTTTTTTATAAATATAAAGGAAGCAAGTAGACGGGTAAAAAAGTGAGTGTACATCCCTGGGGGCCCTGCCCCCCGCCCGGCGCGAGGTAGGTACACTCACTTTTTCACTTGACCCACCGGCCTTACACGACCGCCGAAGGCGGCCGCATCAGAAATCTGTTCATGCGTCGCATTGTCTGTTCGATGCAGAACACGCACAGGTTCAATTCTGCTGCCTTGTCAAGATTGAACATGTGCAGCATCACCACCCCTTCGGGAATGGTGCGCTCGCACAGGGAACAAGCCTCTTCACCTGTAGAACGGGTGATGAACTCTCGCTTCGTGTCAGTCATTGTGGGCTCCTGTAGACTTTGAATCTTCTATAAGAGTGATTGTAAGCACTCCCCATCCAGGGTTATCGCGGAGCCACCTTTCTAGGGACACGCCCGTGTGAGGATCGCAAGGGTCCCACACGTAGCCATCCTCGAATGGCATGATGTGGTTGGCCGTCCCACGTTTTGATACTAGGACTGTACCTTTTCCCTGTGGGGGAAGTTCGGTCGGGTTATCCGGAGCCCCGGCTGGTACAGAAGCGAGCGTGAGGGGCAAATTGTATCTCGTGAGAAGTGTCTTTGCGACCCGCCACCACACTTGTTGGAGCGTCTCGTTTTCCCCCGCCTGTTTTGTGAGCGCGCCCCACGACAAAGGTTGCTTAAGCTCCTGTTCGATCAGACACTCAGCGTGCCCGCGCATGTTGACAAGGGACTCGCCAACAAGGGCTCCGATTGTGGCAAGGAAGCACTCGTAGGTACCTTGGCGTTCGACTAGCATGGCTCTACCACTAGCTCTACCACTGGCTCTGGGGCGAACACATTGTTCGTCTTCTCGATCACGACCGGGCCGTAACACTTTGAGCGGCGTCCGAGATGCCACTCATCAGCCTCTAGCCATGTCTTCACGTATTCGTATGCCTGAAAGCCACAGACCCACCCGGATGTCCAACCACAGTCATCATGGGAGCACCGCGCTCGAAAATCTGCGTCCATTAGACATACCTCCACCCCCGGAGGGCTTCCGCCCCCCGAGGGCAATGGGCCGTTCACTACAAGTTAGGCAGTAGCGAGAAGTTCGCCGTTCTTCTCGGTCGCCTTGCCCTCGGCCAGCAACCTCTTGCGGGCCGCGATGTAGGCTCCCTGGGGTTTGCAATCCTCATCGGCTGCCAGGGCGAAAGCGTTATTGACCGCCCTGATCAGTTTGGGGAGAGGCTGGAGCATGATGTCGCGACGCTCCCCGTCGCGCACAATGAAGGTGGACTCCGCGGCTACGGACTCGCGCGCTGCGGCCCGCGCCTTCAGGTCGGCCATGTTCAGGGCCAACCCGTACACGAGCTCGGAGTCCCTCTCCGACAGGGCCGCCACGTATGACTTGAAGCTACCGGAGTCCTTGCAGAACACGAAGGTGGTCTTTACCTTCTGATCCCGGTCCTTTACCTCAATCTCGAAGGTGGCGTTCAGCCCGCTAGTTTGAAGTACTTTGCGATCCGCCATGTCAAAGCCTTTCTCCAGGTCGGTTATCTCTTTTGGGTGTCGGCCATCCCATTCCGTCGGCTTTCTGCCCCCCTTTCGCCTTGATGACTTGCAAGCGCCCTGCCAGTCGTATAGCAGGAAAATATGCTTTGTTATCGCATACTTACAACTCGCTGATCCTGGCACAATTTTTGCTTGCCTGGCATCCTGCCCGAGCCCCATTTCGGGCATTATGCCCTAGGCGAAATACGTCAATGATTCCAAATATTTAGAAGGCACCGCGCATGGGCATTTCGCCCGACCGATCTGGCACGCCCCTTGCATTTGCAAATTGCGCGCCGCGCTTGTGAAAGGATGCTCATATGCACAGCAAATGTCGTGCCAGCACGGCGCGTGCCAACCGCAACCCCTAGTATGACAATTTTTGTCGCCACTATAAATTGTACCCCCGGCAGGGGGTTTTTGTCTCGACTTGGCATGAAAATTGCCGTCCACCTCACGCAGAAAATCGGATTTTTCCCTTTTCAGACTTTCTGTCGGCGCAAGCGCCGCGCCCTGCGGGCGCGCCCCCTAAGTACGCATGGTATAAAGCAAAAATAACTCTTGACTCGCGCGCGCCCCCTGTGCTATCATTATGACTATGAAGCCGGGCGTGCATCTTCAAGTTTTGCAACTTGCGCGGCGCGGAACTTCGCTCCTGGAGATCGCCACCGTGACAGGCATTCCTGTTGCCGCCCTCGCGGTAATTCTCAAATCGCCACTTGCAGCAGCGGAGCTTGTCCGTGCCTCTTGAGCCCCTCTACTCGTTAGATGTTGCAGTGGAGCTCATTCCCTGTTCGAAGATTGTTCTCGAACACATTCTCTCGCGACGCGCCTCTGAGTTTGACCCACCACTCTGGCACACAATGTATCATGAAGCAACTGGTAAAGGAAACCCCGCGTGCCGGATGCTGCGTGAGTCTGAGTGCCTAAAGATTCGGGGGATAATCCTCAAATCCGGAGGGCCTCGTCGTACGGGACTCAAACGCGATCGTCACCTCCTAACTGGAATAGGTAGGTTCCTTGAGGTGGATTTTGCCGGATAATCTCCCTATGGCTTTGTCTGTTGAGAAGGTGCGTCACGAAATGCTCCGGGGCATTCTTGTTCCCCGAGAACTCGTGAACGAGGCACTAAAGACCACAGCATCAAAGCTGCACGCGCGCGAGACTAAGTTCTTCAGTTTCAGGGGGCGAGTTACTGACAAGCGTGATGTAGATGACCATGCTGTTCAGCTTCAAGCGGCTGACCAGATATTCTCTCTCGCCGGTCTGTATAGCCGTGAACGTGAGAGCTTGCGAAGCACGCCCGGTGTGGCCCTTGAGGTTGACCCGAGCACGGGTGTTATTCGCATTGTTGTCGGCGTGGTGGAGACACAGGGCGCCCTTCCCGTCGGGCCTTCACCTGCTGAAGAATGTGTCGAGGCGCTCGCCCTCAGTCGGGTGGCGATCGAGGATGAGTTATTCTCGGACGACGAATGACCACACGTGACCACTTCCGACTACGTTCCTATCAGCGCGCGCCTCTCGTGGCACGCCGCGCGGGCTGTAAACGTTTTGTGAGTGTGTGGCACCGCCGAGCTGGTAAGGATCGTACGTGGCTTGCCATTACCCTCACCGAAATGCTAGAACGCGTGGGTGTCTATTTCCACGTCTTCCCTTCTCTCAACCAGGGCCGACGTGACCTCTGGGACAATATCGTCCACGAGAATACTAACGGTATTGAGCGCCCCGTTCCGATGCTCTCTATGTTCCCGCCTGAACTCGTTCATAGTCGTAACGAAACAGAGATGCAAATCCGTTTGATAAACGGATCTGTGTGGCAAATCATGGGTGCTGATAGCACTGAGGCAATCGAGCGCTTGCGCGGCCCCAACCCCATCGGGATCGTCTTTAGTGAATACTCTTTCATGCTCTCCGAGGCATGGGACACACTTTCTCCAGTTCTCGCGGAGAACGGTGGGTGGGCAGCTTTCGTTTACACACCTAAAGACGAAGGTCACGGCTTCAAACTTTATAACTATGCAAAAGAGTCTCCAGAGTGGTTCGCGCAACTCCTCACAATAGATGACACGCGCCGTGACGCAGTAGGCGAGTCTGGTGGCCCTGTGATCTCTCGAGAGGAGATCGAGGAGCTTCGCAAACAGGGTCAGCGCGAAGAGAATATCCAACGTGAATACTACTGTTCCTTCAAGGGCTTCCTCCACGGTACGATCTACGGTGATCTCGTCGCTCTTGCGCGCCTCGACAATCGCATCACGCGTGTGCCTTACACTGTTAACCTTCCTGTGGGCACTTGTTGGGATATCGGCGTCACAGACGCAACTGCTATGTGGTTCTACCAACGCCTAGGGCAGCAAATTCTGTTCATTGACTATCATGAAGATAATCAGAAAGGTGCCCAACACTACGCACGTGTGCTACGTGAGCACAAACCCTACATGTATGGGAGATTGATTCTCCCACACGATGCTCGTTGGTCTGCTGAAGATTTGTTTAGTTCTCTCGGTTTTCGCGGCGTGGGTGTTGCTCGCAAGATCCCTGTGCAGGCTGGCATTGATAGCACACGCCAGATATTCTCACGTTTCGTCTTTGACGAAATCAAATGCGCTCGGGGCATTACTTGTTTAGAGAGATATGCTCGAGAATGGGACGAGACGTTAAAAACGTTTCGTGTTCAACCTCGCCATGACGAGTATTCTCACGGTGCTGATGCTCTCCGAACAGGTGTTGTTGGTGGCTTTGACCCCCTTGAATTCTACGCAGGTCAGGGTGGCGAGTTAAAGGTGGAAACAGAATTCGACCCGCGAACCGTAGGAGGCATACATGGCCGGCTTGTTTAGTTCGCCAAAAATGCCCTCGCCACCTCCTCCTCCACCGCCACCTCCCAAAGAGGAAGACCGTGCAGTTCAAGAGGCCGCCGCGGAAGCGGCGCGGCGTCGAAAGTCTGCACGTGGCTTCCGCTCTACTATTTTGAGTACGCAGCTTCTCTCCCAAGCGAATCCTGCGCTTCGAGATACGATGGGTTCTTGACATGGCCGTGAATGGTCCAGAGATTGTGAAGCGTTACCAACGCCTGAAAAGCGAGCGTTCTACTTTTGACGCTCGTTGGGAAACAATGGCACCATTCATTGCCCCTTCACGTGTGGGTATCACTACACAATGGTCTCCTGGCTCCAAACAGACAACAGGTGTGTACGATAGTACAACCATGATGGCCGCCGAAACAATGGCAATGTTCATTGCCGGTCATATCATCAATCCCTCACAACGTTGGTTTGGATATACACTTCGTGACCCCGAGATCGGCACCTCTGATGAAGTCAGAGAATGGCTCGAAGAGTGTCGCGATCGCACTCTCAAACGCCTCTCGGCGTCACTATTCTACGCTGAGGGCCCAGAATCCCTAATTGACTACGGAGGGTTTGGAACAGGCTTTCTCTTGACTGAGGAAGCGCCCCAACCCGTGAACCGTGTCATGCGGGGGTTCCGGGGATTTTATTTCCACGCTGAAAAAACAGGGCGTTTTGTGATCGCAGAGGGACCTGATGGTCTTGTAGATACAGCATTCAGAGAGTTCTCCCTCACAGCACGTGTTGCATATGATCAGTGGCGCGATCGTACGCCTGAGGCGTTACGTGAGGCAGTCAAAACACAACCGGATAAGCGTTACACGTTTATCCATGCAATCTACCCTCGACCCGTGTCTGAGCAAGGCGCGGGCTCGCAGGGCATGCCTTGGGCCTCTTGTTGGATTGAACTAGAATCAAAGATCGTAGTTCACGAAAGTGGTTATGTCACTTTTCCCGCGGCGGTCCCTCGTTATCACAAGACCCCAGGTGAAGTATATGGTCGAGGAAGGGGCGATCTCGCCTTTCCTGATACTTGGACACTTAACACCGCCAAAAAGATGGGGCTCGAGGACTGGGCCCTGAAGATTAGGCCACCTGTTCTTGTTCGAAGCGATAGCGTGATCGGAACGTTGAAATTGACACCAGGCGGGCCTACAGTCATGAACACACACGGCCTTCCTATACGCGATACGATTATGCCCTTTGAGACTGGCTCGCGCCCCGAGGTTTCGCATCTTAATGAAGAGGAGCTCCGACGTTCCATACGTGAAATTTTCTACGTAGATGCGATCCGTCAGCTCCTTCAAGTTGAAAAGAGTGAGATGACGGCTTTTGAGTTCGCCAAGAAGATTGAACTCTTGTTTAGATTGCTTGGTCCCGTGTATGGTCGTTTGGAGTGGGAGTACCTCCATCGAGTAATCGACATTACCTTTGACGTCCAGATACAGGCCGGGGCTTTTAGTCCCCCACCCGATGAGATATATCAAACGGACGGACAGATCGATGTGATCTTCCAAAATCCCATTGCCAAGGCACAGCGCGCTGGTGATGTTGAGGCGCTCACAATGGCAATTGCAGATCTCGCACCGCTAGCGCAACTTTTTCCCCAGACCTTGGATCGCCTCGACCCCGACAAAGCGGCGGATGGCGTCCTCGACATTCGCGGTGTGCCCGCGAAGTGGCAACGCAATGATCGTGAGATCATCGCACTACGCGCCGCGCGACAGGAACAAGATGAACGCGAAAACATG
>Ga0209641_10000336_pt1 | contig 42777 bp, 67 predicted proteins | sample RifCSP16_1_FD_184022 | JGI IMG/M metagenome (GOLD analysis project Ga0209641, IMG submission 184022) | Soil microbial communities from Rifle, Colorado - Rifle CSP2_sed 16_1 (SPAdes) (version 2) | ecosystem: Environmental > Terrestrial > Deep subsurface > Rock core/Sediment | place: Rifle... | reverse complement strand
GCCAATCTGTTAAATTGTATTTATTAAGTTCTTCTCGTAAGAACTTAGTAGCTTCTTGTCTAGTCATTATCTAATATATTCCTAATCCAGACTTTCAATCTTATCCAATACCATTTAGGTATCATATTTTAATTGCCTTTTTGCATTCTCTACAAATAAGATGGAGAATAGAATTGATTCTCTTAAAATCTAGATTACCGTCACATTCGGGACAATATGATGGTAGTAATCCATTACCATCAGTAGGACGATCATCTATTCGATTGATTACTTTCATTACTAAGTCTCTATGCTATATTATGTTCTGACTTAGATTCTTTAATTGCTTTACGTAAAATATTCGCGGCCTGTTCGACTGTTACGCCCTTACTGACTACAATAGTCTGTAGTGTAAACTCACTAATTCCTAATTCATTGGCATATTTCTTAAGCTCTGCTTTATCAAGCTTTCGCTTCGTGAATGTCTTAGGCTTATCAATCTTGATCGGGCGCGGTTGATAATTAATATCTTGAAGTCTTAACTTTTCACGTTCTTCTTTACGTAGCTTAGAAGCTAAGTCATTCAGATAAACTTGAATTGCACGTTGTTCATTAGCAAGTTGTAATCTTCGTTCATCTAAGTCAAAGATTATTGATCTGAAATGCCGAAACCGCGCATCAAGTTCTTCAGCCAGTTTATAATTCTTATTTTCAATTGTAGGATCTTCGTCGATTGCTTTCTTTAAATCAACTATTGCAATTGTGGCAGCATTGAATAGATCGGTGCGAATCTGTAATGATTGATCTATTGCTCTACTACGTTCTACTAGGTCAGTTTCCATTTCTTCTACGCGCTTGTCAGAATTATTTTCTCTCGCAGCATCAAAATTCTTTTCTTTCTCAATACATTCGATACAGAAAAGCATATCTATGTATATATCACAGATAGTGATTTTTCCGCACGCTTCACATTGTGCAGAATCATCATGCGCGTTCGGTGGAAATTTACAATTCGCGCATTTAGTATTATCTAATTGGGAAGGAATGAATTTATGGTTCATTACTCGGCTACCTTATTAGAAATGAATTCCTCTATATTACTAGTCCAGTCAGTTGCTCTATAACAATTAATACAAGTAGGCTGATTAGTCTCTCTCATGTTAGTATTGTCGAGAATGAATTTCTCTCCACAATTCCAACATAAGGATGCACGACCAGGAACTAGTTCACTCATATGATTAGGCATATAATGTGAACAGTCGGGAAGTGCGCATGCCCATACAGGATCTCCAGCAACTAATACCTTATGATACTTGTGAGTATGACGCTTTGACTTTTTAGACACGATTTTTATCCTTCAATTGCTTCAATTGAAAATCCACCATAGTATCCGTTATGTTCATTGTGATTCGATATTGTGAATATACCTTTACTGGTAGTCACAGCAAGAAATTGAACTTCATGAACTTCAAGTATTTCGTTTATTACATCAGGCGCATCACGTATTTCAATTCTAAGCAGTATCGCACCGATGAAATCATTAAGATTATCATCAGTCACCATGTAACGTTTTTCACAGCATGTAAGAGAGTTATCATGAAGTTTTAATCTTGAACCGTCTGTAAAATTGAAATTTAGAGAATCATCGATAATATTAAGACTTAGTTCTGAAATAGTTTTATGTAATGATTTGATATTAAACTGGCGTGGATATATTCTCATTTCAATGTTAACTCCACAAAATAATCAACTAGGTTCTCTCACCTGCAGTTTACTAACTTACTCAAGGTTAGTCGTGTGATTACTTTGGTGAGTAATCCAATTTATCACACCTTGTGAACTTGTAATCCACAAAAATGAGAGAATCTAGTGCATTACTTTTTAGTTTGCCACGCAGTCAATAAATCCATTACACATTCGACACGACGTAAAAGAGTATCGCGCATAACATTTTCTTCTACAGGTAATTTTGCGATAAGTTGTAGAAGGCTATCACAGTAATTCATTATCCATTTTTGATCAATAGGTGAAGTATTCATTTTATTCTTAATTATTAGATGGCCGTTTTAATAATCATTATTTGTCAAACGGCTAAATTCAAATAATGATGCTAATGTTTTGTAGGAACAATTAGCTAACCTATCATTAACTCCACATAGAAATGAGTCTATCGACCTTTGCTTCAAGACTCCGAATAGTGTTGATCAGCGTATCAATCTTCATTACAGGAGAATTACTTGATTGAATGATACGAGATGACTTTGATCTCGACTGATATGTCTTTGCGAATTCTCGAATTTCTTTCGAGTCAAACCTAAGTTGGTGTCTTTTACCACCGTTAGCAGTATGGCCGATGTCGCGCAAAGTCTTTGCTATGACTAGCTTAGAAATTGTTGATATTGATACGCCAAGAATCTTTGCGACTTGTCTAGAAGTTAATTCCATTATTTAGTCCTTATTAAGAGGTGTCTGATAAATCTAGCATCCGCCTGTTCTTCATTTGCTGGTTTCCATACACAGCATTCAAGGCAAGTAGCAATCTCTCTAACCGTTTCTATTCCATAGGTCTGTCTACCATCCTTTTGAGTATAGATTCTGTTTCGAGTCTCAATAACCGCGCGTTTCATAGGTATACGCGGTTCAGTAGGTTTATGGCAAATGTCACAAATGAAACTCATCCTTTATTTCTCCAATTATATAATGTCCTCCTTTCAGGACACTCCCCTCTACCTCTCTCTATCTCTCTCTCTCTTATTGTAGCACGGCCAGCAGCCCTTGTCAAGTGTCCTAAGAAGTGGACAGTTATAGCTTGTTGGTAATTATATAATTTATGATTATTATTAAAAAAAAAAAAAAAATAAAAAAAAGAAAAGAGAAAACCTCCTCCGAGAAGTGTCACCTAAACAGGACATTGGCAGGTGGGATATCGACCATCCTGTCTAGGAGAGAGAGAGAGACAGAGATACCTTTACCTCTCTCTCCCTAATCAATTATGTAATACTGGAAAAAAGAATGAAAAAAGAATAGACCGGACACGTTCATATACTGAACTATATCCGGTCTATGGCGAGCTTACTTCGTCATGAGAGAATCGAGCAATGCACGTGCCTCTGCTTCACTATGACCAAGACGAATGAAATCTCGGACCATACGATCCTTGATATCCTCCGCAGAAATCTCGGTCACGCGATACAATGCAGCCTCATTCTGATATGCACTTGCACGCGCGGCATTCTTGAGCTTGTCATTCACGAATTCAACTAACGTCCACTCCTTTTCAAGAGCAACAAGTTCTGCCTCGTCTACCGAAGATACCTGAGGAAACACGAAAGTCTTTTCGTATTTCTCGCCGGCCCTAGTAGCCTGTTCAGGCTTGATCTTGTCGGTTGGCGGCACCGTGAATGAGAGAGTGTCCGTGTGCTCGGGTAGTGTCACGTCACCAACCTTGATTGTGCGGCCTGTAGCAGTCATCGTCTAACCTCCCTTGGGCTTGATTGCCCTATCTAAGACCATTGTAGCATGTCGGGATTACCTTGTCAACTACTAAAATCGTGATCTCTAAGAATTCTGTTCTGTCCTAGAATTGTGACACTCTAGGACAGACACAAGTTTTATTGATCGGGATCGCATGTATCAAATTTCAACATGCGCGTTCTGTAGTGACCGACACGTTCGGCGTTTATGGCTGATACGATTTGAAGGCATCGAGGTAGGAATGCAAGGTCAATATAGAACCTTTGACTTACATGAGCCGCGCCACATATTGGGCAATGGGATCGATGCGCGCTAAACGAATACTTGCAGATAGGACATTCTTTCATTTTATTCTCCCTAGTCTAAATAGTATGCTCTCTTGAGAACTACACCGTAATACGTCTGATAATCTTCTCTTGAACGAATAGCGCCGTCGGTGTCAAATACGTTGCCGTCTACCATACAAGTCATATGACCGGAATGGGAATGAGGTTTCTTCCACGAAGCTAAACCGCTAAATGTAACCTCCGGCAGCACAGTAAAAACGCGCGGTAACTTGCCTATTAGAACACGAATAATCGATGGAGTTAAGTCTTGTGGAATGCCAAATCGAATAATGTAACTTTCTTTTAAGCCTAGATCATTCGCAATTTTCAGAATCATATTGTAGTCCTTACCTGTATAGTTTGCAAGACTGATAAGGACACAATCATTCCTTCCTAGATTTTGAGTGATATACATGATATTTACCAATCAAAACAAGTTAGACGGCCGAGAGTGTCGATACCGAAATTCGCCGCGTGATAATCTCCCGCTTCATGTCTGTTAATCTTCCAGAAAATGTCCCATGCAGGATGATGGGTCGGAACATTATCGACATTAGATCCGCGCATCCGTAACGGAGTAACGTATTCTTGAATAATGTATTTGCCCGCGAGAGTCTGATAGATAGTCTTGCATCCGTAGGAAGTCAAATCAGGTGGACGTTTCTGATTACTGTTATTGTATCCGCCTGAATCTAGCTTGATAACAACCTTCATACCTTTCGAGGTAATGTAAAGGTATCCAGCTTTTTGTGCGCCCTTCTGAAGGAATTCGGCCTTTAGACTCTCGGGCGTCTTACCTTGTCTTAATGCGCGTTCGAGGTTAATTAGTGAGAGTGCCATGCTACTGACTACTATTGCATGTCTTATGCCATAGTTTTATATCATCTATCAATGAGTTACCGCCCCTTCCGATGACATTTATTGTCATGTGACAATTTTTGTCTGACATTTTTTGTCAGCCTGCTGAGGATAGAATTTGACATGTCAAAGATTATAGTTTTGACAATTCAAAATCTTAGCCTTCTAAAGTTTTGACATTTCAAAGAGTAAGGTTTTGACATTTCAAAACTACCCCTATACACATGTTAAAGGGTCCCATACTGGGCAGATCCGGCAGGGAATATCAACCTCGATGGATGGATGTAATTTTATACTTTATTTTATACTTTACTTTATTTTATTTTATAAATAGGGTCCCATATTCTAGTCTGTTTGTGTGTATGTTTATATAATATATAATAGTGTATATTTATATAATATATAATATAATTCATTCTTCAGACACTTGACTTGACAGTCTGGTCAGTGGTATACTCCGAGGCAAGGGATAATACCCTCTGAAGATAATATTATAATATATAAATGATTGGTTATTTGGTCTGATATAAATAGGAGTAATCATGTTAGGAATAGTATCAGACGAATTATTTGAATCGGCTATTCAATCTAGTCATTCAGGTCAGTCATGTCAATCAGTTCAGTCTAATCCTAAAATAATTCAACATAATCCGCGCGGTCGGTCTAATGGAGATGTTAATGTTCCTACTTCATTACGTAAAATCATTGGAGAGGAAAAGATTGTTAATGGTAGGACTAGTGCTATATCATTAGCCGAGAATTTTGGTGTCAGTCATGATTCTACTGATGCTTATGGTAAAGGAACTACTTCATTAGCTGACTATAACAACCCAAACAGAGAATTAAAAACCCACCTAGATAAAGTCAGAGAAACAATTACTAAACGCGCGTCCTCTAAGCTACTCTCTGCTTTAGAATCAATCACTCAAGACAAATTAGAAAATACTAAAGCCTCCGAAGCGGCAGGCATAGCTAAAGATATGTCTGTCATAATAAAGAATATTGAACCTCAGACAGAAGATAATAATCCACGCATTGGTCCTAATTTTGTATTTTTTGCACCAAGGCAAAAACAGGAATCTGATTTTGACGTGATAAACGCAAATGAATAAATTATCAGATCAACCCTGGTGGGCTAAAACATTATGGGTTGTTGGACCAACTGCGGCTATTGCGTTATGGTTAACATATATTCTATCTAATAATGTAGCTAGTAATATAGATATTATGAAATTAGATGTTACAGGAATTAGAGAGAATCTAATATTTCATCATAATGAAACAGAAGATTTATACCAGAATATGGAAGAATACATGCGTGTCCAGAATCTTTTAACTAGACAATTATGTGTTAATGCGTCTAAGAATGAAGATCAGAAACAGGCTTGTTGGAAGCCTTAATAGGAAGCCTTAATAGGAAGGTAATATCATGGCAGTTGCATTACAAAAAGGTGTTAAATATACATTACAGGATGAAGCCACTGTTAGTGGAAATGGTAATGTAGCTGTTGTTCCTGATTCACACGAAGCATTAGTAATTTTTATCATTGGCGCAGGAACTATCACAGGGGGTAGTATTCAAATCGAAGAATCTCATGATCCTGATTATGCAGGAGATTGGTCACTTATACAATCTATAAATGCTACAGTTGTAAATAGTGATGCTGTATTAGCTATTCATGCTAGTAATAAATATTTTGCTTTAAGAGCTAGAATAGATTCTGATATTACTGGTGGCGGTGATATTACTGTTACAATATTTAGTGGAGACTAACTATGGCAAATAGTATATTTCTTGGCAGTGAAGTTATTAAATACAATATAGTTATACCTCCTACAACTATTGTAGGAACTAATCCTGGTCAATTAAGTGCAGAAGATGGTTTGCAATTAGTTCCAGATGTTCATCCTAATTATATTTTAGAATTAATTAGTGCTATTGCTATTATGAATTTTGGCGGCGAAGCATATGATGTTACAGATTTAACTAAAGTTGCAATATTTTATACTGGAGATGATCTATTATCTGACGACTCAATTTATTTTTTAGATGGAGCAACTACTCCTATAACTGCAATAGCACTTCTAGGATCAGCCTCAAGACAAGTTTACATATTCAATAATCCATTCGTAGAAATTCCTCTATTACCAGATAAAGTTGGAAAAGGATTTAGTATAGGGTTAATAAATGGTGGTGCTTGGGGGACAATGGTTAATCCTGGTCTTGCTACTGGATCTTTAGAGCTAAGACTTTCGTATTTAAAGCATTTCATTGGTTAGGAGATCAATTCATGTGGGCTAAAATTGCTATTGATTTAATTCCAAATATTTTAAATGTTATTTTAGACGTTGAGAAAGTTAAGGGACGAAAAGGTAAGGAAAAAGAAGATGCTGCTTCAGTATTAATAAAGGATATATTAAATACCTTTGAAAAAGGATTTAATAAGGATTTATTAGATGATGATGAAGTTGAAAAGGCTTATCGAGAAGTTGTGCGTGCTACAGTTACATTAATGAATATCATTACTAAAAAGACTAATCCCATCCAGTAATATGCTTACTTACGACGCATTAATTAACGGTGATAATGCTTTTATAAAACAGATCACTAGAACTACGCCTAATATACCTGCAGATACTGATTATGCTCATTTCTTATGGCAAATATATAGAGAGGGTAAATCACCTATTCGACTTATAAAAGAGTTAAATGGTATTCCAATTATTCAACCGGCTGATACAATTGAAGTTAGAGGAACTGAATTTCTTCGATTAAATAGTTTTGGTGATTGGGAAGGAACTAAATTAATTCAATATACTTCATTCTTACTATTCAAGAAGTATTTAGAGAATGATAATTGGATGGATATAATGGAAGAAATGCGCGAATTGGGATTCGATGGACCGCGATTCTTTTTGATGTGTCATAATCTTGCTAGTTTTAATCCTTCATATAGTTTAAGTCGACTAAATGATTTCGTGAAGTTATTGAACGCGAAGGGACAAATTCCAGAGGTAGTTGTTTTAGCTGATGCTCAATATAAATTACCAGTATATATTGATCAGCAGTTATTTTTAAATGATGTTTGTTCAGCATTATTTGATACTACTCAATTAATTGAATTAGGAAATGAATGGAAGCAGAATGGATTTGATCCATATAGATTCTATCGTCCAGTGAATGCTAAAATAATCTCGCGCGGTTCAGGATTAGGTGGAGAGTTTCCTATCATTCCTGCTTGGGATTATTCTACTATTCATAACAGACGTGATCTTCCGAAGGCTATGTTAATAGGACGATATATTTACTTTTCAATATATGGAGATCCTGATGGTGCTACACCGGGAACTCATGGTCCTGTAATGGATAATGAGCCTCTTGGTGCTGGCGATATAAATATTCCTGGCAATCGATCTAATGATGTTCATGTATTTCGTAGACTCGCGCGTGAAGCAGTATCATATGGTTGTGGTGCAACATTTCATTATGAATCTGGATTACGTTCTGAATTAATTAGTCCTATTCAGAAAGAATGTGCTAAGGCATTCATTCAAGGTGCTGTTATCTAATCTATTTAATTAATATAAATAATCATGCCTTTTAATATCAACAATGAGTGGCATCCTACAAGAAAGCAGGAACTATTTCTATCTATTCCTGATTCTATTAAAGAAGCAGGATTTGGTGGTGGGGCTGGTTCTGGTAAAAGTGAATTATTACTTGTCATTCCACTCGTCAGACAATGGTATAAAAATCCAAAATTTAAGCAAGTATTTATGCGAAGAACTTATCCAGAATTGAGGAATGAGATTGTTCCTCGCTCTAGAGAGTTATATAGACCGTTTGGTGCGAAGTATAATAAACAGGAAATGACATGGACATTTTTACGTGAAGATCAATATGGTGCAGGAACTGAACCTGCTGGATCTATAATTTATTTAGCTCATTGTGAGAATGAAGATGATGTTCATAAATATGATTCAATGGAAATTAATTTATATACTCCAGACGAGCTTACATCATTTGTTGAGTATATTTATTTATATATTGGATTTACGCGCGTTCGGACATCAGATAAATCATTACCTGCAATTATACGCACGGCATTCATGCCTGGTGGGATTGGTCATACATTCGTTAAGAAACGATATATAGATCCTTATCCTGCTGGTGGTAAGATAATTGTAGGCAAGGGAAATATTAAACGAATATTCATTCATGCTACTCAAGCTGATAATCCTCATATTGATCCTGACTATAAGAATAGTTTACAAGCTCTACCTGAGCACGATAAGCAAGCAAAACTTTATGGTTCTTTTGATGCTTATCTTGGTCAGGTATTTGAGGAATTTAGAGATAAACAATATCCTGATGAGCCTGAGAATGCTTTGCATGTAATAGAATCTATGGATATTCCTGAATGGTGGCCTAAAATAGTAGTTGGTGATTGGGGATTTAGAGCAATGACTTGGATAGGTTTTGGTGCTATATCTCCTGATAAGAGATTATATGTTTATCGTGAATTATATTGGTATAAGACTAAGATTTCTACTTGGGGAGCGGTTGCTAGAGAATTCATTGAAAAAGAAAATCCGCGAATCACTAAATTCTGTAAATCTGCTGGACAGGATCGCGGACAAGAACATACTATACAAGAACAGATTGAAGAAGCTCTAGGAATATCTATTGAATTAAGTTCTAATACGCCTGGATCGCGCATTGCTGGTAAGATGTTATTACATGAATATTTAAGATGGGCTCCTAAAATTACTCCTAAACAGGAAGCTCGTTTATTCAATAACGAACATGCTATGTGGTTACTTCGTAATAGAGGTGAATCTGAATATAATTCATACCTTGATTCATTTAGACCTGCTATAGTTGAAACAAATATACCGAAACTTCAGATAGTTGGTTGTCCAATATTAGTCAATGCAATTAAATCAGCTGTTTATGCAAAATCTAAAGAAGGAAAACCTGTAGAAGATATAGCAGAATTTGATGGTGATGATCCTCTTGATGGGATTCGCTATATGATTGACTTGGCTGATTCATTATTTAATGATGTCGATGAAATGCAAAAACTAAAAGCAAATGAAGATTTAATTAATAAACTTCAAACTAGTCAAGATTGGACTGCTTTTTATCGTGACGCAAAACGTATCGAATCAACTAGTATAATAACTCCTGTAAGTCGTTTTCATAGGAATCAAAATGCTTAAATGGCTTCATCATTTACTTAATCCTCATTGCGAATCTTGTAAAGAAGATCGTGATGATAAGTATGTCTGTAAGTCATGTGAAATATTAAAACAGCAATTAGATATTGTTAACTATGAAAAGAAACAACTACTTGAAAGTCTTTTAAATCTAAATAAACCAGTAATTAAGGATGAAGTTACAGTTTCATCTGAACCAATACAACCTAAGACAATACCTTGGGCTGTAAGAAAACAGTTATTGGAACAAGAAGATAGAGAAAAAGCAAGGGCGATAAAACGTTATAACGAATCTACTGAGAAATTAGAAAAAGATTTAGGATTAGACATGGAGACACTATCTAATGCCAGTTCACAGCGTGAAGCAGTATAAGTTCATGCAAATGATGGCGCATAATCCTGAAAAGAAACGAAAGAAGGGCGCAGGGCCATCACCTGAAATTGCGCGTGAAATGATAAAGAAAACTGGTAAAGGAAAGTATAGTAAGGAAAAGTAATGCCGGTAGGGCCGTCTAATCCACGTCGTTTAATTGATAATGATTCAAATGTAGATAGGGCATTAATGTCTCTTGAATCAGAATATCCAGGCGCGACTCAGGTTCCTATTAGAAATATGTCATTATTAGAACGAACTATTAATAAACTTCGTTCTGATCCTGCTGAAATGTCTGTTGGAACATTTGGTAAAAGTATTAATGTTGATCCAAATGTATTACAGAATATTCCGCAGAATGAATTAGAAGATAAACTCGCGCATGAATTAACTCATGTTAAACAAAGACAGCGAGAGGGACTTCCTAAATTTTTATTTGAACAGAAAATTCGTCCTCTTATATCAGGATATAGTTCACGTCCTTTTGAAGAAGAAGCATTAGCTGCTGAAGTAGATTATAGTTTAAGACCTACTCGTGGAATGTTACAGAAAGATATTAAATTACCATCGACATGGACTAGTGTAAATGCCAAGAAATAAGAGCATAGCTCCAAAAGAGCCTGAATCTCTTATTAAACGTGCGTCTAAGGCTGCAATAGATTTTGCTGGAAGTATACCTAGAGGTTTATTAGGAATTGGTGATGAACCTAATATAGAAAGTCCATTAAGTGAAAAATTAGGTTATACTTTAGGTGAATTAGCTCCAGATATTTTAGGAGCAGGAATACCTTTTCCGGCTGGTAAGTATGTATTTCATGGAACTCGTGGAAAGCCATTTACACGATTTGATCCATTAAGAGTTAATAGAGCTGATTTAATGAGCACACCTGCTGCTATGCATTTTGCTCAAAAACCTCATTATACTCTTGGTTTTACTCCATCTGCTGAGTCCGGTGGTAATGTAAGAATTTCTCAATTAGATGTTAGTGATACACTTGATTTAATGGGTGGTTTAGATCCAGAAGATTTGTATAGATTGAAACAAGCTGGTTTAGAAAAAAGTTTATTATCTCAAAATCCTCCCTGGTATGCTTCTAATCCTCAATCTATTTTAGCAGATATTGCTTCTAATCCTTCTTCTGAAGCAACTTCTGAATCATTGTCAAATATTTTTCGACGAGATCCGGAGTTATTAAATAAAGCAGGATTTGAAGGAGTTAGATATAGTGATTATGGTCAACCAGCATGGGCTATACAAGATCCTAGTAGAGAAAAACTTAAGGCTATTATTGATCCTAATGAAATAAGAAGTATACCCAAAAAATGGATTATACAGGAACCTGAGGCTATTGTTGGAGAGAAAAACATTAGAGATGTAATAGCAGGTATTTTTCCTGATACTTCTAAGATAGGAGATCTTGATACTACATACAATATTCTTCAAGATCAGCTTAAAAATAGTGTAATAAGTCAAGCTGAATATACTCATTTAATGAGTGAATTAGCTACTAAGTCTGGTATAAGATAATGAGTCAAAAAACTTCTGAAGAAATTCAGAAATTACTAAAAACCATTGTTGATCATTTTGATCAAGAAGATAGAGCCGTGCGCGAACGGCAAATTAAACAATGGAGGCAGCTTAAGTTATATTGGGAGGGGTTTCAGAAAATATGGTATAGTGAAATCGCGCATGACTGGCGCGTATTTAATGATAAATCATCTAGTGAAGATCAACAGGTTTATGATAAGCCTGTTAACATCTTTCGTGCTTATCTCGAATCTATTATTGCTGCTCTATCTGTTGTAATTCCTCCAGTTAAATGTGTCCCTGATGATGCAGAGAATACTCTAGATTTATCTACTGCTAAAGCTGGTGATAAGATTGCAGAATTAGTTTTTAAGCATAATGATGCTGTTCTTCTTTGGCTTCATGCTCTTTATATTTATTGCACAGAAGGAATGATTGCCTGTTATAATTATACTGACGAATCTGAGAAATATGGAACTGTTGAAGTTAATAAAACTGAGAAATATACTGAGGAAATTGAAACTTATAAATGTCCTGAATGTGGTTCTAATTTAGATGAGCCAAATGCAAATTTCTGTCCAAATTGTGAATCGACTATACAGGCTGAATATTCTAAGGAAGAAATAGAGAGCTACCGTATTGTTGGTAAAACTAATAAACCAAAGTCTAGACAGAAATTAGAAGTTTATGGTGGTTTATATGTTAGAGTTCCTAATTATGCAATGAAACAGGAAGATATTCCTTTATTAACATTTGGTTATGAAACGCATTATTCTAATGTATTAGCTCGTTATCCTGAATTAAAGGATAAGATTAGTCGTGAGATTGCATCTGGTAAAAGTGGTGGTTATCTTTACGATCAATGGGGTAGACTAAATTTACAATATCAGGGTGAATATCCAATAAATAATGTAACGGTTGGAAATCATTGGATTAGACCGAGTGCTTTTAATATCTTATCTGAACAAGCTGATATTGATAAGTTAAATGCGCTTTATAAGACTGGTGTTAAAGTAGTTTTTATAAATGATTGTTTTGCTGAAGCTGAAGAAGAATGTTTAGATGATCATTGGACTCTTACTAGGAATCCTCTTTCTGACTATTTACATCATGATCCATTAGGAATGTTATTAGTTTCAGTTCAAGATATTACTAATGATATTATATCTTTGGTTCTTCAAACAATTGAGCATGGTATTCCACAGACATTTGCAGATCCTAATACATTAGATTTTAATGCCTATAGACAGTCAGAAGTTTTACCAGGAAGTATTTTTCCTGCTAAGGCGCGCAGTGGTAAGAATTTAGCTGAATCATTTCATGAAGTTAAAACTGCGTCTTTATCAGGTGAAATATTACCATTTTCTAATTGGATGAATGAACGCGGACAACTAGTAGTTGGTGCATTACCAGCGTTGTTTGGTGGTTCTAATATAAGTGGTAGTAAAACTGCTAGTGAATATAGTATGAGCCGCGCACAGGCTCTACAAAGATTACAAACTCCTTGGAGGATGTTGACTATTTGGTGGAAAGAAATATTTAGCAAGGTAATACCTGCATATATAAAGAATATTATGGATGATGAAAGATTTGTGGAACAAGATGATAATGGTAAATTTATAAATGTTTATATTCAGAAAGCTGAAATTCAAGGTAAAATTGGTTCAGTTGAATTAGAAACAAGTGATCAACTACCAATTACTTGGGCGCAGAAGAAAGATATTATAATGCAATTAATGCAGAGTAATAATCCAATTATATTACAATCTCTAATGGCTCCTGAGAATTTACCATTCATAAAGGAAGCTATTGGGCTTAATGATTTTACTGTTCCTGGAGAAGATTATCGTCAGAAGCAATCAGATGAAATTCAAATATTACTTAGTTCTAGTCCAATATTTGTTCCTTTCGATAATATGGAGACAGGAGAATTAGAAGAAAAAGAAGAACCTTCTGTTGAAGTAGATCCAGAATTAGATAATCATGTTATAGAATCTGAGGTATGTAGACATTGGTTAGTTAGTGAAGTAGGTAGACAAACACGACTTAATAACAAAGAAGGTTACAGAAACGTTCTGTTGCATTTTCAGATACACAATGAGCTAGCTAAGGCTATGAGTGCTGCACAGCCTGCTGCTCCACCGCAAAAACCATTAGCAGCACCATTGGAGAAATCAAATGCCTCCGGAGAATAATGATTCTATTGTAGCTCCTTCTAGTAATGATTTAAGTAAAGAAGATATTTATGATCTTTTAAAGGATGATATTTCTGATGATAAGAAGGATGATGATAAGAAGGATGATGATACGGATAAGACTGATAAGAAGGCTAAGGTTATTAAATCTGATGATAAGGATGAAGATGATAAAGATGAAGATGATAAGGATGACGACGAAATTGATTTAGAAGATGATGAAAATATTAAAGAAGATGATGAAGATGAGATAATAGCCCCTGTTAAGCGTAGAGAAATTTTAGCTAAGTATCCTACTCTTTTCAAAGAGTTTCCGTATTTAGAAAAGGCTTATTACCGCGAACAGCAATATACTGAATTACTTCCAACAATTGAGGATGCTAAAACAGCAGTTTCTAAATCTTCTACTTTAGATAAGCTGGAAGCAGATTTAGTTAAGGGTAATACAATTCCTATATTACATGCAATAAAGAATTCAAATCCTGAAGCATTTAATAAGTTAGTTGATGAATATCTAACATCACTGGCTAAAGTTGATAAAGATGCTCATTATCATGTTATGAATGGAGTGCTTAAGAATGCAGTAGTTGCAATGGCTCGTGAAGCAAAAACATCTGGTGATGATGATTTGTTAGAGGCAGCAAGAGCTTTTCATAAATTCATTTTTGGATCGACTGATTTCGTTCCTCATACTAAATTATCTAAAGAGAAAGAATCGGATAACGATGAAGCATCGAAATTAAATTCTGAACGCGAAGCATTTATTAAAGAGCGTTTTGAATCAGTTCGAGATGATTTAGATTTTAGAGTTAAAAATGTCTTGAAGTCTACGATAGATAGGCACATAGATCCAAAGAGTTCTATGAGCGACTATGTTAAGAAAAATGCTTCAAGAGAAACATTAGAATTATTAGAGACAGAAATTGATAATGATCATAGATTCCGAACATTATTAGACAAGCTTTGGGAGAGAGCCTTTAGTGCAAATTTCTCCAAGGAATCTATAGATAAAATTAGATCTACTTATTTATCTAAGGCTAAGATGTTACTTCCAAATGTTATTAAGAAAACTCGTAATGAAGCCTTAAAGGGTTTAGGCAAAAAAGTTGATAATGATGAAACGCCTAAGAAGGGCCATGTTCCACCTAATAGGCCAGCTTCAGCCACAAAAATTAAAGAAGCCAAGGATATTCCAAAGCATATGACTACAAGAGACTTTTTAATGCAAGACTAAACTGGAGTTTATATGGCTGTAGTTGAAGCTGATGTTGCTGGATTAGAACTTGAGCGTGTAATTCCTAAGGTTCAGATTGTATTTGAGCGTGAGGATAAGTTTTATTCTCAGCTTAGTAAGGCTGATGTAGAGAAAGTCAGTTATCGTCAGATGCGCGTTCCATTAGAGTTACGTCCTGGTGGAGCTTTTCAGTATTTTAATCCTGATGGTGGAGGACTCGGCCGTGGTGGTGGACCGAAGTTCGATAAGGCGCTTGTTAGTGCTGTATTCTTGTCAGAGAATATTGAATATACTAAGTTAACTCAGTGGTCTACTGATGATCCGCGCAAGGCAGTTGTTAATGCTGTTCGTAGAATGACTGCTTCTGCATTAGATGAAATTCGCCGTCAAATTGATTCTCAATGTCAAGGTGATGGTAGTGGATCAATTGGAACTATTGGTTCAGTATCTACTGCTGGTGGTGTAGATACTTATGTTCTTGATAGTGACGGTTTTGGTGCGCGATTAGTTCGTTATGGTCAGGTTGTTCAGGTATTTGATTCTACTCTTGCTACTTTACGTGGTAAGGGAACTATTACTTTATGGGATATTGAAAATAAGACTATTGATGTAACTCCTGCTATTGCTGGTGCAGTGGCTACTGATATTCTTGTTACTGATGGTATTGCTACTCCTGCTACTCCTGGTGAAGCATTACTTGGTATTCGTTATCATCATAGTAATTCTTCGTCTGGAACTTGGCTTGGATTTGCAAGATCGTCAACTCCTGAAATTCGTTCTAATCGTGTTAATGGTCTTAATTCTGCATTAGCCTTACCTTTACCTAGGCTTGCAGTAACTAAGATGGGTAATCGTGTTGGTGAAGATAATACTGTTGCTCCTGAAGCATGGCTTAATCCTGCTCAGGCTGCGGCATATGAGGAGATTGGACAGTTAGCTATTTCTATTCATAAGCAGCCTAAAGAGGAAGCTTTGAATATGTATTTTAATGATAATATGCAGCTTGCTGGTGCTCCGGTTAAAAAGAGTTTTAACTGGAATCAGAAGCGTATAGATTTTGTTAATAAGTCTATTTGGAAGCGCGCTGAGATTCTTCCTATTGGTTTCTATACAACTGATGGAAGAAAGATATTTGAAATTCGTGATTCTTCTGGTGGTGTGGCTACTTCTGAAATCTTCTATATGGTGGTAGGAATGCAGGTATTCCCAACGAATCCTGCTGCTACCGCTTATATTGATAATCTTCAAGTTCCAGACGGATATTAGGAGGTTATGATGTCTGACTTACTTCATCAGAATCTCAATGTTGCTCAGAGTAATAAGCAACCTCTACCAGTAACTCTTGCATCTGCTGCAACTATTACTCCGGTTAACCGTTTTACTTTTGTTACTGGAACTGTTCAAGTAGCAACTATTACTCCGCCTACAACGGGGTATCATGAAGTAGTTTTATGTTTCACTGATGCTAGTCCTGGATTGTTTTTAACAAATGGTAATATTCTGACGGCTTATCAGCCTGTTCAAAATAGACCGGTAATTCTAATGTATGATCCGATTAGTGCTAAATATTATGTAAATGCTGTTGTTTAGTAATTAACTGAATAATTAGTAATTAACTGAATAATTAGTAATTAATCAAAAACACTCTTTGCCGGGTTCAGTGTATAAATAGAACCTGGCAACATAAAAATATGAAGTTAATCGAAACATTAGAATATATAAATTATTGGTTAGATAAATTTTATGGTAAATCTGATACTAATCAGGTTACTTGGAGAGTAGTATTTTCTGAAGATCAACTTGAAAAAAGATTCGGCACTTATAATGATTTTACTCGTGAAGGCATATTCCTTAGAACTGTAACAGAAGTTAGAGAAGTTCCAAAATATCGTCAATGGATTAAAGCAAAGTATATTTTGGAACGTTTAACTCCTGTTCCATTTATGAATATGGAAGAACTTCCTGATTGTAAATTATCTTATGAACCATTTTGGGTTTTTGAAGATAATAAGGGTAATTATTTACCCCCTAGATTAGATGCTTGCAAGTTCATCATTGATGAGCTTTTAGGTCGAAGAAATGTAGTAAGAGAAAAAGATCCTGATACTGAACCAGAAGCAGCAAAGTATAATCAAGAAGTGCGCGTTCAAAAAATACAGGAGGAATTGTTTGGGAATGAAACTGATACTACAGATGCAATAGCACATAAACAGGCAATAATTGTTCCTAGAAATTATGAGGGTTGAAATATGAGTTTTTTATTAAACGTTAAGCGAATAATTCCGCGTGCCCCTGTAAATACGATGGATAAATCTACTATTGTATCTATTTTTCCAAAAGAGATAATAGAATTCAAGCCTACTATTCAGCCTGGCAAGTTTGTAATTCCTGCTGGTTCATTTGCTAAACCAGCAACATTAGTTGTAGGAAGTTCTTCATGGTGGAAAGAATTTGATGAAAATCAGCCCATGCTAGAAATTCCACAGGCTTCTGTTTTAATTGCTGATTCGGTGGTGAAGGATTTTTGTAATGGTATATTAGGATGTAATATGCTTGATGCTATGCCAGGATTATTTTTTATTCCCGGCGAGATAACTCTTGCAACTTTAATGCAAAGTCATAAGCATCAATTAGAAAAGGCGCGAAATAAACAAAATAAATGGTATGAAATTTTAGTTAAAATGGCTGATATTCTTTGGTCAAGAACTAATGGTAATCCAATTACTATAACTAATGATATGAAATTAGCTGCTTCTGAATTAGGATTAAGAGAAAAAGCTTGGTTGAAAGATCATATTGCTTCAACTGAAATGAGTCCTTGTCCTGCTTGTGGTATGTTAAGGAATACTAATTTTCCTGTTTGTAATAATTGTAAGACAGTGGTTGATAAGAAGAAGTATGAATCACTTGGATTAGCTGCTGCGAGTTAAATATGGCAACGCCTGCTTCTATTATTGGTATGGCAGCATCGTTAATGAATGATACTGCTCAAACTAAATATACTAATGCAGCTTGTCTGCCATATTTAAACATGGCATTAGATGAGCTTCAGGAATTATTTGAATTAAATAATATTCCAGTAACTAATGAAGTTTCAGCTGCGCTAGATATTACTGCTGGAGTTGTAACAATTGGCTTTGCAACTACACCAGCATTACCTACTGATTTAATTGAGATTCGCGCATTGCACGAACGTGCTGATGGTGCTACTGATGATTTCGTTCCAATGAGGAAATGGGAATTTTTACCTAAGCGAACTACATTAGCTAATCAGTTAATTGATTGGACATGGCAAAGTAATGCGCTTAGATTTATTGGTGCTAATGCTAATGTTGAAATTAAACTAGATTATTTGAAATCAATATTTGCTACTCCTATAGCTATAGGAGTAATAAATACTGATATTCCAATTAGAAATATTAAATCTTATTTGGGTTATCAAACTGCTGCTCTTTGTGCTATATTTATTGAAGAAAATGAAACTCGTGCTCAAGCATTATCTAATCAAGCTACTGAAGCATTAGATCGCACATTAGGTATTTCAATTAAATCTTCTCAGATTATGAATACTAGACGTAGATCATTTAGATCATCGTATAAAACTCGTAGAAGTGTTATTTAACCTCTGGTATGCAATATTTAGTATGTAATAATGCATACACAATAATGCATACTGGCTAATTAGCTGGAGGGAGTATGACAATGCAGGGATTTTGGAGAGAACAAGGACTTACCGCAGAAATAAATCGTGGATTATTTGGTAGTAAAGCTCTTGGTGTTGCTAATAATGTTCATTATATTTTTCCACAAGGTTATGGTCCTCGCGGTTCTTTTGCAACATTCACTGAGTTAGCTCCAAATCTTCGTAGTAGAGATTTAATTATTCTTGGTGGAGTTCTTAGGGAACAAGCAGTTACTCCGCAAGATGTATTTGATGTAACTATTATCGGTGCTGCTAATAGACCTAGACAATCTACTGATGGTGGTGTTCCTACAGGTGGTGGAGCTAGTTGGCTTTCCCCTACTACACCTGTTGCTACTACACCATTATTAAAGATTAGAGAACAAGGATGGAAAATAGCTAATATTCAATTTGCACCGGTAGCCACATCTGCATGTGTGCGTTTATCAAGAGCAGAAATTGCTAGTGATATGGATGGTTCACATGCAGAATTTATTGGATGTTATTTTGTTGGCGGTGGTGCAAATGGTATAGGAATTGAAGATGTTGGTGGATGTAGTTTTGTATTAATTGATGATTGTAGATTTCAACAGCTTGGAGATACTGCTCTTAAAGGAATTAGCACAGGAATCGATGTTCCACAAGGATGGATTATTAAGAATAGTCAATTTCGTGCAAATCTTAATGATATTAAGATGTCTCTTAATTTTGCACTGATTAATAAGAATACCTTCTTTACAGCTGGTTCTGGAGCAACAAATAAAGTTATTTCTACAACTGCTGTATCTGTGCAGGGCGGAAATAATCAGATTCTTTTAAATCATTTTAATAATACAGAAGTTCAAATAGCTCCTGGTAGTGGTTTTACTGGCGCTGCTACTGATGTTTGGATGAATTATGTAACTGATCAAGCAGCATTGGCTATCGGACAGCCTGCATAACTAATATGTCTGTTCGTGATGGTTCGATAAGAAGTCATCAGCCTGTTGATATTGATAAATTGGGAGGATTATGGGATCGTGGAGATCCTGATAATACTCCTTTAGATCATTTTCAGCAGGCTGATAATATAAAATTTGTAGGGACTAATACTATTAAGACTAGAGATGGGGTGGGCTTACATCAAAGTGTAGGCTCACCCCTATCTGGTATACTTAGAGCTTATAATTATCCTACTCAAGATGCAAATACTGTAATATTACTAGTTGAGAATGGTGCAGGAGATGGAGAAATATATCATATAGTAGATGAATCAACTGCATATGGTCCATTATTAACTATAACTGGAATGCGTGATTTTGGATTTATTCCATTTGCTGGTCGCGCATATATAACTCCATTTTCATCATTTGCTAATGGTTCTTTAAATGTTGAAAAAGGATTAGAAGATGAATTTTTATATGTATATATGGGAGATGGAACTCCGGCTAGAAAAGCTGCCGGATTACCTCCTACTGGAAATGTAACTGTAAGTAATGGTGCTGCTGGTAATACTGATCCGGGGTTACATTTATTTGGTGTAGTATTTGAGAGTGATACAGGTTGGTTATCCGCACCCGCAGCATTTGCACAATTTACTACTGTTGCTGCATTATCTGTTACTTTTACTAATATTCCAGTTTCAGGTGAATCTCATATTACTAAACGTCATATTGTAGCTACTAAAAAGATAGCTAGTTTTAATGGAGATTTAACTGGTTATCAATATTTCTTTATTCCGGGCGCGACTGTTCCTGATAATTCTACTACGACTCTTTCTAATATTTCATTTTTTGATGCTGATTTACTTGAGGATACTAGTCATTTATTAGATAATTATGCAGAGATACCTGCTGGTGTTGGATTAACTCTTTATCATAATAGACTCTGTTTACACGCCACATTCGATGATATTTCTATAGTTCTTGTATCAACAGCAGGTGAACCTGAAGCTATATCGCAAATTGATGGATTGATAATTGCTCCATTAGATGGAAATCCAATAACTAATGTTCAAGAATTAAGAGATGTATTGTATGTATTCAAGCGCGCAAGGACTCTTTCATATATAGATAATGGTGAAGAACCCTCAGCATGGCCTCTTACTATTATTGATAATGCTCTTGGCTGTCCAGTTCATGGAATTGCTACTGTATTAGATTCTGGTTCAGCTTCAGTAGATTATTTAATAGTAGCAAGTTATAAAGGAATTAGCTTATTTAATGGTCAATATTCATCTCCTGAGTTAACATGGAAGATACAAAATGCTTGGTTTGAATTAGATCGAAATGGATTTCGTAGGATGCAAATTCTAAATGATCCTACAAATCAACGAATATATGTTGTATTAAAAGATGGTAGACTTTTAGTAGGTGATTATAAAAATGGAATGGACCCTAAGAATATTCGATGGGCTTTCTGGAGTTTTTATTTTAATGTAAGTTCAATTGCACTTGTAAATATAGATGAATTAATTCTTGGTGGAATTATACCTGATTATTTTACTTGGTGGTAAATTAATAATGCCTACTTTTGCAGTTTTTTATGGTCCTAATAGAGCATCATATGGTGGAGATTTAATTCCAGATGCTACTTATGGACAAACTTTACAATATCCAGCTACTCAACCTGGTCCTTATAATGGTCATGTTGAAGTTTCTTTTTCTAGGGGCCGTATATATTTAGATGATGGAAATGATCGAGGATATACAATTGGAACGTTACCTCATTCTGGTTTTAGGATTGTAAGTGCTAAATTATATTCTGGTATGGAGCACGCAAATTTAGATTTATCATCTGCTCCTGCTACTGTTGAAATTACACTTACTCCATTAGTTCCTTATACATTATTTGATACTGGCTCATTAACTTATACAACTTATATTGAAGTAACTTTACCTATATCTTTAATAAGTATTATTGGAATTAATATTTTAATTGGTGATGCTGTTCGTGCATTATATACACCCCCACCAAATTATCCTCCTCCTGGAGGATTTTCTGTATTAGGTGTTCTAAAACCTAATAGTTTTCAAGGTGATGTAGATCCTGATGGAAATCCATTTAGTGGTAATATTATAGAATATTTTTATGATCGCCCTGGTGAATGGTATATTACAGGGGGTGGAGTTGGTCCAGTTATAGTTGGAGAATACGAATTATGGTCTACTCAATTTTCTATTGATACTCTAGATGCAGACGAAGGTGATAATATAACTATTACTGATGGAGAAGAAAAACTTCTTGAGTTTAGTAGTTTTGAGGTTTACTATAGAGTTACACCAAATTCAAATCCCGGCTATGAAACTGGAATAGTTAATGTAGTTGCTCCTATAGTATCTCAAACAGCAGGTCAAGTTATAATAACATTACCAGTAATGCCAGGAATTATAGATGGAAAGATTGGAATAATAGGGATACTTGCCACACCAGTTGAATCAGTTGAAGTATTCATTGGAGCATATACGCCTAGTATTCCACCGCCTCCACAGCCAAGTGCATTACCTGCTGATGTATCTGGAGTATATACAATAGTTCCTGGTAAGACTAACGATACTATATATAATAGAGATATGACTGATTCAGTTGATGTTAAGATTCCTAATCCTACAGTAAAGACTGGATTTGTAGGATGAGCTTTATAAATCATTTTGGGCTTGTTAGACTTCGAGTTACAGGTAATGGTGACTTGAAGATGACTTTATATAGTCTAGATGATGTGAATTCTGAGGAATTAATAGATTTAACTATGTCTGCTTCTACTAATTTAATTCCTTCACGCTTGGCTAATTTTGTTGATCAACGTGCTTATTTAGAAATTAAAACTGAGTTCATGGATGAAGTATTTACTATTTCTAAGATAGCAATATTTGTTAAACCAAAAGCTACTAGTTATCCTGAATAATGGCATTCAAAGATCCTAATTTAGATAGACTTAAATCTGTTCTGTTAACTTCAGGTATACAGACAAAGAATAATGCTTTGTTCCAAGTTATTGATCAGTTAATAACTGGATTGAAAATTGTTAGTGATAATCTGAATAGTGTTGGGGGTTCTGTAGATAATATATTTGTTACGAATAATAATTTAGCAGGTTCTAATTTAGGTCCCCCAGGAATAGATGGTATTGATGGTATTGATGGTATAGATGGAATACAAGGATTAAATGGTGTTGCTGGATCTGCTGGTCCTAGTGGTATGCAAGGCCCGCCCGGATTAGATGGTATTGATGGTGAAGAATCTTTATTTTTTGTTCAGAATCCATTAATAATACCTGCTTGGCAATCATTCACTCCTACTTTAACAGCCTCAGTAACGAATCCAACTATAGGAAATGGATCATTAACAGGAAGATATATTAAAATTGGAAAGTTAGTTTTTTTTGTAATAAACTGGAAATTTGGAAATACTTCTGGTGCAGGTGAAGGGGCTTATAATTTTGCTCTTCCTCTTTTAGCTTCGGCTGATGCTGAAATTAATATTCAAGCTTTTCCAGCAAGACTTACTGATGCAGGAGCAAGATATTATATATTAATTGGTTATTTAGCAAATGATACTCTATTAGGAGTTGCTAATGTAGATACTAGTGGATCATCATTATCACATGATAATCCTATTGTTTGGGCAACTAATGATCAAATTATTATAAATGGTGTATATGAATCAGCTTCTTAAATAATTTGATCAGTTGCTAATAATACAGCAGTTATATTTTGGATATTAGCAGATGTAACTAATCAATTATGAATTTAAAGATGATACAGAAGAAATTATAGAGATGAAACCATTAAAATGAGGTAACAATGCCAAGAACAGCAAAAAGATTATATGGACCGGCAGCAATTGCTACAGGTCCGGCTACAGTATATACTGTTCCCGCATTAACTAAAACTGTTATTAGACAGATTCATGTATCTAATCCATCTGGTTCACCTGTTACATTTACTTTATCAGTAGGTGCTGATGCTGCTGGAACTAGATTATGGTCATCTTATAGTATTCCAGCTGCGGCTGCTGGTGTTACTGACTCAGTTAGAGAGATATTCATGTATTTAGTTATGGATGCTGCTGAAATTCTTACACTATCAGCAGGAACTAATAATATTCTTGTTATTGTTATTACAGGTGATGAAATTACTCTTGGTTAGTAAGTGAGGATATAATGGCACTTTGGAATCCTAATCAAAGAATTGTCTCTACTCCTAGTAGACAGACATCTTATAGTGATCCTTCTGCGGGGCAAGCACCTACAAATCAAAATTTATGGGATAGATATAGTAGTGCTGCTGATAAGTCAATTACTGACTATCAAGATATTCTAAGTGGTCTTAAGAATTATCAACCATATCAGCCAGGCGCGACTAGTTCTATAACTGCTCCTGGTGCAATTGCTCCTATAACTGCTGCTGGTGCTGATCCTGGTATATTATCTAGATATAGTCAATTTGCCGATACTGGTGGATTTAGTGGAGAAGATGTTTCTAATATTAGAGCTAGAGGAGTCTCTCCTATAAGAGCAACATATGCTAATGCAATGCAAAATTTGAATAGACAAAGAGCATTGCAAGGTGGATATTCACCAAATTATACTGCTGCTACTGCTAAATTAACTGGAGGTTTAGCAGGACAATTAGCTGATGCTTCTACTAATGTAGAGGCTATGTTAGCTCCAATGATTAGAGAAGGTAAATTAGCTGGTATGAGTGGATTAGAAAGATTGACTGAAGCCGCTTCTGGTAGAGGAATGCAAGCACAGCAATCTAATTTGCAAGCTGAATTAGCACGTTTAGGAATGGGCCAGCAGGCACAACAATCTAATTTACAGGCTGAATTAGCACGACAGCAAATGCAGCAAGAATCTCAACAATCTTTATTAGATGCTTATAAAACAGCTTCTCAATTATATGGAACTAGACCTGGACAGGCTGAATCTGCTGCTGATGTAATGCAAACTGGAATCGCGCAGGGTATGGAAAGAAATAGAGATGTTGCTGATCAAATATTTAAGACAATGAATTTAGCAGGTAAAGTTCCTAATCAGCAAATGTCAGGTAATTTTTGGAAGGGTGGGTCATTTGGTGGATTAGGTGGGGGATTAAGATATCCTAATCAGGGTGGAATATTTAGTGGGTATAATCAACCTAATTATAATCAATCATATGGTCAAGGATCTCCTTCTCCAATAAATAGACAGATATATACATAGAATTGGAGAGTATGATGCCGTTTTTTAATCAGCCAAGACAACAAAAAGTTTACGGTATTGACCAGAATAATGAACTAGAATTTCCTGGCCCCGATTTTAGTAATCTATTTGGTAACGAACCTGTGCGCGTTCGTATACCAACTGATTTCAGTGGATTAAGGCAGCGTAATAGAATGGCTGCATCTGAGGGAAATGCAAGATCATATGTGCCTCATACGCCATATGTTCAGCCAGGATTAGAAAAGTTACGTAATCAAAGGATGGATGTAGTTTATGATCCATCTCTTGAATTAGCGCATAAGAAGATGGAATTAGCTAAGCGCGAATTAGATATTGGTGAAGCTAGTCAAAAAGGTAAATTAGCATTAGGTGAAAAAGAATTAGAAACTGAGAAAGAACTCGGTTCGCGCAAATTGAAATTAGAAGAATTCAAAGCTAATAATCCAGACTGGAAATTTCAGGTTGGTAATGATGGTTTTGTTTATGCAATTAATCCACAAGATCCGTCTAGGACTCTTAAGACTGATATTCAATCTAATGAACTAAGTGATCGTGATAAGGCAGCATTAGCAGTAAGTGCAGAACGTGTAAAGAGTGAAAGACAGCAAAAAGGCGAAATGGAACAGATAGGTGAAAGAGGTAGACAGGAAAGATTAACTCAAGCTGAAAAGATAAAAGCAACAGCCGAAAAAGGCACATTACCTCTTGATCAGCGTCGAAAAGTAGCTAATCGTGCTCAAGAATTTGTTCTTAAAAATCCTGATATAGCTAGAGAATTTGGAATAACTATTGCTGGAGATAGAGTAAATATTGCTAAAGTTCCTTCAGGTGGTATTTTCGGTTTTGGTGCGAGAGAAAAAACTGATTATAATAAAATAATAGAATCAATTTATGGTGATAGTTCTACTGATAAGAAAGTTGATACTAAAGAAGAAACTTCATTAGAAGATATAAATGATCCTAGACTAAAGAATATTGATAAAGCACCATTAAAGCCTGGTGAAACTAGAAATCTAAAACCTACTAATGACGAATTAGTTCCAGTTATTAATCCCTCTGGTAAGGAAACTAAGATTAGACGATCTGAATTGAGCCGCGCATTAACACAGGGTTATGCTGCGCTTGGGGAGAAGAAATAATGGCTCAAGTTCCTATTGAAGAATTTGATGATGATGAGCCGTTATATGATTCACCTATAGAAGAATTTGATGATGAACCTGTTATAGAAGAAGTTCCTGAAAATAAAGGTATATTAAGTAAATTATTGAAAGCAGCAACTACATCATTTATTCCAGGGGTAGAAGAACCTACTACTGAAGAATGGATTAAAGATCCAAAAAGATCAGCAATTAAATCATTTGGAATGCAATTAACTACTCCATTAGCTATTGCTGGTGAAACTGCTGGTTTAATTGGGGGGATTGCAAAATTCAGACAATTACGTAAAATGAGTCAAATTGCTGGTGAAATTCCTAATCCTAATATATTAGCAAGAACTTCACCATCTACAGTTAAAGTCTCTAGCGAGATTCCTGAAATAATTAGTCCTGCAAAACCACGCGCGATTGATAAATTGGTTACTGCAATTACTGAAGCTCAGCCACTTAGGAAAAGTCAAGAACAGTTATATACTGCTGAACGTGCATCTAAAATGCAACGAATGCAGCCAGCATTAGAAATACCTGGTGAAGAAGGACTATTCGCACGTTTAGGTGCATTAAAGGGAGAGCATACTAAATTAGGTATGCCTGCTTTAAGAAATCAATTAGAACAACCTGATGTAGATGAATTATTTAGTATGATTTGGAAAGCTCCTATTGGAGATCAGTTTACTAAAATTCATGCTGGTCAAGGATTATCTAAAATATTAAAGGGAGATATTCCTCAAGCTAGTGAATTGAAAATAATGCGCCGTGTATTTGGAGATGAACTTATTGATGAAGCAATAAATAAAATGAAGTTAGTAGATAGGAAACAAACTCTAGTATCTGAAGTTGTTAATCTTCCTAGATCATTAATGGCTAGTTGGGATTTTTCTGCTCCATTAAGACAGGGATTGCCTATGATTAATCGTAAGCAATTCTGGACTAGTCTTGATGATATGTTTAAATCTTGGGGTAGTGAAAAAGCATTTAGAGCTACACAAGAAGCTATAGAGCAAAGTCCTGATTTTGGATTCGCGGTTCATAATAAATTACAATTAACTGATCTCACTAATTTATCTAATCGTGAAGAACAGTTCATGTCAACATGGGCTGAAAAGATTCCGGGTGTTAGGAGATCGAATCGCGCATATGTGGCATTCTTAAATAAATTGAGATTTGATACATTTAATTCACTTGTAAAGGATGCTACTGCAATAGGTAAAGATCCAAAAACTGATTTAACACTTGCGCGAAATTTAGCTGAATTTGTAAATAATTCAACTGGTCGTGGTTCTCTTGGTAAATTAGAGAGACACGCGCCATTATTGAATTCTACTCTATTTAGTCCTAGATTAATTGCATCGCGCGTGCAAATGCTTAATCCTAATTATTATTATAGATTAGATCCATTTACTAGAAAACAAGCATTAAAAGCATTATTCTCTGTTGCTGGTGCTGGAACTACAATAGCTACATTAGGATCTATGGCTGGTGGAGATGTAGACATGAATCCTACATCTTCAGATTTTGGTAAAATTCAAATTGGTAATACACGTATAGATCCTTATGGTGGTTTTCAACAGTATATAGTAGCTGCTAGTAAATTAATATCTGGACAATCTACTTCTACCCTTAGTGGTAATGTTACTGATCTAACTGCTGGTGAATTTGGTAGACCTACTAGATTATCTGTTGCTGCTAAATTTGGTGAATCTAAATTACATCCCGTATTAACATTTGCAATTGAAATGCTTAGAGGAACAAATTTTCAAGGTCAACCATCATCTATTCCAGAAGAAATTAAAAATAGAGTTCTTCCTATAATAATTCAAGATGTTATTGATTTAGCAAAAGAAGAACCTGAATTACTTCCTTTAATTGTGCCAAGCGCGTTTGGTATGGGTATACAAACTTATGGTCAGGAGTAATGTTTATAGTCTAATAAATATCCATTATGCACTAACCACTTATCAGCACAATTAAGAGACTTATACCAACAGTATTTATTTATCCAATATACTATAGCTCCGAGTAATCCCCGATATATAATCTGCTTGAAAGTCATACTCTCCTCCTAGAAATATCACACTTCCATAATATAATATAATTGGCTATATCTACTAATGAATCCTGAATTGATTCATTATTAGGCTTAGTTTGCTTTTCTAGTAAAACTGACAGCCGCGCAAGTTTAGTTGCTATTGGAACTATGAATGGTATATCCCTTTCATCTTTAAAGAAATGTAATACCATTTTAGTAAAATCAAAGTTGAAAAATGGATTATCTTCTGGTGTATAATCTGCATTTTTCTTAATATGAATTTCATGCATTAATCTCAATGTTTCAGTAAATTCAGGAATGCGCGATTTAATCATTTTGGATCAAACTCCACATGGATATGTTCATTCGGGCCATTAAAATCTTCTAATATTACATCGTAGTCTGGTCCTAGTCGTGATTTAAGATCATCTATTAAATCATCTAATTTATCTTTTAAATATATTTTACTAGAGAAATCAAGCGCACATAATTGATAATGTTTACTTTTACTCTTATGTTTTCCATCTATTCCTGATGTTACATTAACTAAGCTTAAATCTAATTTAGAAACAGAATTAGTAAAAGCGGCTAGTATAATTAAAATTGGAGGTTCAACTCCAGTTTTTATAGTAATTTTCATTCGTTGCCTTTTCTCTCAAAATGAGCAATAATGAAATCTAAATCTTTACCAATTATAAATATACCGGGAGGATTAGGAACGTCTTTGCATATATGCACTGGTATAGAAAACACTGATAAAATTCCTCTACTAGATAATCCACAAAAAGGACAGGAAAAGTTATTGTTTTTCTGATTTATCTTTATCATTTATTGTCTCCAAAAGTGTTTTTGTATGATATTCTATATGATCTTTCAGACCTGGAATAGTCGCACAAAGAAAGCTAATAATTATTATCAGTGTAGCAAAATTTTCTTCCTGCTTTTCTTCTTTATCAAACCAAGAGAAAAAATTACTTATGCGTTTTTGTATGTCAGGAGTTGACCAACTATATTTACGAAGAAACTCAAAATTTATTTCAATAAGTTGTTGTCTTGTCATATTATGCTCCAGTTGCTATATTAATATCTTTTAATAATTGTTCAATAATTTTAATAAGAGCTTTAATATCAGTCATCCAATCAGGTTCTACTATAGAAAGAGTGCCGGTGTAATATCTTTTATGCTTTAAGCGAGTTAAATAATTATTAATTTCAATATGATTCATTTCATATGCCTCTCTATTATTTCTTTAATTCTAGGTGGATCATAATCTTCGCCCTTAATTGTCTTTCCTTTAATTGATTTCTCATCTTTAAGCATACTCTTAGTCATATTAGAACGATGCACTTCTTTGAATACTTCTTCTATTGGAATACCATATGCAAGTGCGGCTCCAAATACTACATATAACAGATCCGCGAGAGCATCTGCGATTTCAGTCATATGTATTGAATATTCGGTTTTCTTGGATAGTCTCTCAAATCCAAGAAAAGTCATTTTCAGAGAAGCATTAATGAATTCTATAGTTTCTTCTTCTATTAGTTTTTTTCTTAAGTCAATTGTTTCATTAGGAGTTAACATATGTAAATCACCTAGATAATGATTATATTTCTTATGGAAATCTTCGACTAATTCTAGATAGTCTATCATATTTATTCTCCTGTAATTAAATAACAAATATAACTAGATACTAGACCTCCTGATGCGCCGCGCATTTCAAATATTTTTCTTCCATCACATTCATAAAATTTAACATGTGGTGGTAATTTAATTGTATTCATTATAAGAAGTATTTCATTATTATAATGAGCTGAAAATTCAAAAGCATATTTGAATGATAATGGAAATAAGTTAGATAAATATAAACATTCTAATATATGAGCAATGTGAGGAAGAATCATTTGAAATTCAAATGGATTAATATGTGTGAGACTCGCGCGACCCATATCTCCACCATCGGGATCAAAAGTAATTTGATAATTCATTTATTCTTTCCCTCCAGATATTCTTTCATTTCTTGATATTGTGTATCTGGCATTCTAATAATTACTTGATTGCCTATAGATTCTATTATAATCATTCCTGCCGTTTCTATTGAAGCAATACAATCGTCCCATTCATTAGTATTACCATGCATCCAATATTGTTTATTTAATTGTAATCTAGATATAGAATGACCGGCGCGGTTCATTAATTCATTTATTAGAATAGTCTTACGATTCGTATTCATGTCATCTTTCTTAACCTTACCTAATGTTGTTTTTCTAACTCCTGAAATTAGTTTCTCACAAATTTGAATTGCCATGCTCATATTCGATTCGCGTATGACTAATTTCGGTTCATCAGCTAGTGCAAGTAATATAGCTACTTTTAATACTGAGTCACCAAATCTTTGAATTGTGCCAGTTGCATCTTTTATCTTCTGATCTTTAACCATTCCGTAAAAATGCATATACCAATCTTCATATAATTTACCTGCTGAAGTTCCTTCTAAATCTTCAAATGGTCCCTGAAGTTTTGCTACTTCTTTAAGATAAACAGCTAATTTTTCTATGTCAGGAACTATCTTCATTCGTCGAATTAAAGGATTTAATTGCTCAACTTCGCTTTCAGCAATTACGAACATCCTTCCTATAAATCCACCATGTATATCTTTTCTAGCTATGAAATCTTCAAAATGAGCTTCATTCGTAGCTACTAGCATGGAGATAGTAGGATCTTTCAATTCAAAAGTTTCCATTTTTAATAATGATTCCCATTCACCTTCATTCCATTGTCTATCATATAAGTCAGTTAATATAGTCATTGCAGCAGGGTCACTAACTAGACTTGAAGAAAATTCACTTGCTACAATAAAACCAACTGATCTATTAACTACTTTACCACCGGGAACTGTATAGGCTGTTCCAAGTTTTTTTAGTATGCCTTGTATACTAGAACGGCCACTAATGATTCGTGTATTATTAACACGTTTAACTAGTTCCTTAGCTAGACTTACAGGTTTACCTTTTTTTAATCCGCTATCTGCATGTAGCATGACGTATATATTTGGATAGAGTTTATATGCTCCACCACGATCAATCCAAATGTTATCCTTAACGACAGCCGAGATAGTACATAATCCTGACCATAACCAAAATGATTGTGGACTTTCTAATTCTTTATGCTGTTCTATAAGGTTAGTCAGCCAACTCATTTTTAATACGCCGAGTAACTGAATTGATAATTATGAACAGCAATTATCGTGGCAAATTTAGGTGTATTAGTATAACTACCAAAAGTAAACCGACCGCGAGGCAATCTTATTTGCCAACCTGATCTAGTCCTATGAATCTTATCATTCCATATAAAATCATGAAACCATGCTGTGCTAGTATCACATGGTAAAATCATGACTATTAATCCAAATTGTTTATCAGCGTATTCAACCCATTTATATAGATTACTGTAAGGGGGATTTAGGAAACTTCTTTTATCCCAAGGATAATTAAAAGCAGAATTATATTTAGTATAATATAATGGAAGTTTATGTAATTTATCTGATGCCGCTAAATCTATTTCAAAGTTAAATTCTTTATGTAATTCTTCAAAGAGTTTATTAGATGTTTCTCTTTCATCACTTTTCATGATTGTCTATGAAATCGTAAATTTTGTTAATAAGTTCACTCAATGCTTCATTAGTATAAGGAATATATTCATGCTTCAAGAACTTCATTAATACTCAGCATTCTTCTAAAGACAAATTAATTACAATCTTATTAGGATGAAAATTTTCACACCTACAATTCATACTATCTAGTCCGCATTTAGAGCATACTTCAGAAAGGTATGTCATCATCAAGTATCTCCATTTTATTATCTGTATGAGATCCTTTTTCATTAATACGTATATTAGCTATAAGCAAAACAAACTGTGCAATTAATTCAACTAATTCATCTGCTAGAATCTTATCTATTTTTGATGCAGTCCAATTTCCTTCTGGATTATTATCATCTCTAGTAACTAATGTCAGTTCATATCTTTTCATACAACTCCTTATGAAACTATCCAGTTGTCTGTTCTAGTAACTCCTTTAAACTTAAATGGAACATCCATTATTGCTTCAGGTATTCCTGATAGTAGTGGATAGTCATGTGCAAACTTAAATTTCTTTAATTCCATGTAATTATATCCTGTCTCTAATTCACATGGAATAGTTAAGTTGTGTCTTGGTAAACTACATGAACTAAAGTCTAATGATCTTTCCATTTCTTGTTTGACTATTACAGCACGATCTTCAAGTTCATCTTCTCGAATCATAAATAAAATTGAATCGTGAGCTTCCATAATAATTCTTATGTCAGGCATGATCTTTTTAATTCTTAGCATTGCAGCTTTAGTATTATCTGTAACTGCGCGTTGCGGTAAATAACTAAATGCTTCTCTAAATAATTCATCTCCCCAGCGTTCATAGAATATTCTTTTACCCCCACATGGAGCATCTATTCCATATGGTAATGGAGCAGTTAACATTCGTGTTGTCTTAATACATTCAATAACTTCTTTGAAATATACTGCTTGAATGTTAGGACACATTCTATGAAATATATTTAATGCAGCATCCGCTTGAGTATCAGTAATCTTTATATCAATCTTATACTTCCGCGCGTTTGTATTTACTTCAATAGCCGCGCGTTTACCTTTAGCTCCACGTTCACCAGCATGTCGTAAAGTTTTACCTATGAATCTAGTAGGAACTTCATATCCTAGTTTCTTTTTAGAATAATCATCTTCAGTTCCACCAAAAAACCATGATGCTGTAAGAGCATGTATATCATGATTATCATACATGCTTAACATTTTTTCATCATTAGATAGTAGAGATGTTACTCTAGCTTCAGCTTGACTGCTATCTGCTGATAAGAATATAAATTCTTTTTCTGGAATATATACTGATCTTACATCCTGACCTATATCTCCATGTTTAGTCATTACTTGGAAAGAAGCTCCTATAGCTTTTTCCTTTTTCTTTCCATTAGAATCCGTAATCGAAATAGAAGGTCTAATAGGTTCTTCTTGCATACTTGTTGCAGTTCTACCTGTTTCGAGGCATAGAAAGAATGTCGTTTTCATTTTGCCATCGAAATCAGGTAGTGCTAATAAGTATGTTCCAATAGATTTATCGACTCGACGTTTCTCAAGTATTTTTTCTAAAAGAACCTTATGTTCATCTTTAACCTTAGAGCTATTTATCAATGCAGTAATATGTTCTTCACCAGTTCCAAATCTTTGCGGAAGTTTAAGAGTTTCATACAAGAGTATGAAAACTTGTTTAGGTGAATTGACATTGATATATGTGCCTGCTAACTTATATATTTCATAGTCAAGTCGTTCTGACCATGTAATATATTTATGAATAAGTGAATCGCGCACGGCATGATCTATATAGAATCCTTCATTCTCTATTCCAAGATATAGATCATGAAGATGTATCAGAAAATTTTCATAGAATGGTCTTAATTCTAATTCATCTAAATCAGGGTCCATTGCTAAATCAATTTCTTTAGTGACGCATGAATCACGTGCACATCCTAATAGCAAATCATTCATTGAACCTTCATACATTCCTTCATTCTTATAGAATGGTTCCTCAGTATATATACTGGTATTGAAAGCTAGATTTTTGGGTAATTCTGGATTGATTGCGAAGGCTTTAAGAAGTGTATCTGAAGTTAGGGATCGAATCTTAAATCCTAATCTTCTAATCTTGTCTTGGTCATACTTAAAATTCTGTCCTACTATATCATGACTAGCTAGAAAGTTAGCTAGCATGATCCATATCTGAACTAGATCAGCATTAGGAATGCTTGATATATTTTCAGTATTCCATAAAGGAACTGTTATTCCTTCTTTTGGAGTAAATGCAATTCCAATACAAATTGGTAGACAAGATCCACCAGCTTCAATATCAATTGCTGGTTTAGTATATCCTTTGTGTCGTTCAAAAAAATCAGCTAACTGCGCGGAACTTTTGCATACTGATAAGATTCTTTTTGGAAGAACTAATTCAGAGAATCTACTCTGATTGAGAGCGCGTTTAAAATCAAATAGCATTACTTGTCTGTTCCAGTATCCACGAATCTCTCCGCCCGATTGATGTAATAAATGCGCAGGATGAAAAGTTGGAACAGTTTTATGTCCCATGCCTAACATTAGAGAACCACGATAATCTTGTATCTTAGTTTTTCCTGTTAATGCCCATAATGCAGTTCCGCCTAATGCTAGAATACAGTGTGGTTTAATTGAATTTATCTCAATCTGTAATTCTTCAAGTTGTTGATCAACATCTATTCCTGCATTTTTAGCACGAATAATAAATGGAATTTTCTTACCTTGTAGATTAGGCAGAACTTCATATTTACTGACATTACTAATCCAGCATGATGATCTATTAATACCAGCATCTTTAAGTAATCTATCTAATTCTCTACCAGATGGGCCGACAAAAAGTTGTCTAGCTTCAGTTTCAGCATAACTAGGTGCTTCGCCTAGTATCATTAATTTAGCGCCAATTGGACCTGATGCGGGGACGTAAGTTTTATCCATTATTCAATTTTTTCAACGCCTTTTGTCTACTAGGACACTGTAGTATTAACTGATCATCATGAATCGCGCGTGCTAATTTCAAATCCTCACTTATCAGTCCTGAACTTACTCCGAAATATTTAGCTGTGTTCTCTATAGTCCAACTTTTATTTCTTTCTTTAGAGAGAAGATGAAATAATTCTATAACGGAAGCCTTAGCTTCCCATCTAATTTCTTTTTTATATCTCTCTCTGAAAGTCAATCTATCCCTACTAAGTCTTGACTTCGTTTTCAATTACTCGAATTTTATGTGCTCGATAGCCTTCCTTCTTTGTTTCAGGATCGATATGCTTTACAGGAGTAAACTCTACTTTCATACCAATCCTAAGATCCTTAAAATTCAAGGTATCTTGAACAAGAGCCTGCCAATGAAAAAAGATTCTAGTAAATTCAATATCATGCGAAGAAATAAATCCCCATCCTGCTTCATGCACTTTAATAATCTTTCCAGTCGCGCGGTTAGTATCTTCAGTCATTGAATCATTACCTTTCAGAAATAATAATGCAATGTTTTCTTAAAATTCTCAAGAAGATTTTCCATGATTCATCTACATCAGCTACTCTACTTAAATGCATAGTTACATAGAATACTTCCTTCAATTTTTCTAGTGTTAATTCTTCGATTTTTTCAGCCATAATTTTATACAACGGAGCGGAGCACGTATATACAATTAAGTATACATTGTGCTCCGCCCCTATCTGTCATGTCTATTACACGTATTGCTTAGTCTTTAGGCACAATACCGACATATTACAATTCTCAACGGAGAATATTATCGAATATTGTAGGCTATGTGGTGTAATAAACATAGACAGAATTCTACGCTATTTGTTGCAGTTGCCAGTGTGGGCCACTTTATCCACACATTCATTTCAGACACTCTCCACTGTGGCCTACAGTTTAAAGTCTTCAGCTATCATATAGGTTATATGTTTAGCTATATGATTGGCAACTATATTACTATGCAGTCCTTGGAGTTCGATACTTGTGAGGAACGTTGTTTATGATTCGCCCCTCATATTCCTTATTCTCAATAAATACATCGAGTTCCTTACCAGCAGCATTAGCAAGATCAAACCTAACTCCAGGCTTTAATTCAACACCGAAAGCAGCAAGAAATCCTTTAGTAAAGCCGAGAGCCTTACTATTGAAATTCCATTCAATCGGCACGTTAGCGAATCGCGCATCCCCATTATCAGCATTAGCAATAATGGTAGCCTCTACAGGGTAGTTAGTGGAATTCTTATCCTTTGATAATGCTTCACCAATATTTTCAATCTTCAAACGATACCAAGCAGGCTCAACTACAGTTCCACGAAGCAAGTCTTTTTCAGTGAATGAAATGATAGGCATTGTTGTTTGTTTTTAGAAAGTTTTTGTTAGTTGTGAAGGTTCTTTAAGTTGGTCTATTGCAGGTTTGATATACTTATCATAGATAGGATCATTGTTGAAAATTATTTTTCGATCTAGTGGAAGTGAAGTTCTAGCAAAGTCATCGCCGGTATGCTCTGTTAATAATCCATAGTTACCTCCTGCTGAAATATCAAAACCTTTATCTATATTGAAATGATAGACTTCAGTGCAGTAAGCAGGAATTTTTGGAGCAATTCTTTTTCCTGCTGTTACAATTGTTCGAGACATATGAGTCTCGCCTGTTATTGATTTATATTCGGCTTGAATTACATGCGCGATCAATATGACATGCATTTTATGATACCGGTGAATATCTTTGAGCAGAGCAATTAATTCACTCAATGCTCCTGCTTCAGCCATGTAATCTTCTAATTCGTTTACTGGAATACCAGCAATTTCCTTCCCGGCTGTAGCTCCACTTTTTCTACTAGTTCCTTTCTTTAATTTCATTGATTGTCGTAATGCCGCATCCGCGCAGGAAGTTATACTATCTACAATGATAGTTTTATATGGACAATCTACTTGCATTCTTTCTAGTTTAATAGCAGCCTTATTCCAATCTTCATAATCATCAAAGTTAATTTGTTTTGGATCTATACCCCACAGTTTCATGGGTTTTAGTAATGCCTCCATCTTTCTATCCCATGAAAACCAATATTGGGGTTTAGGATAAGATAAGGCTTGAGTAGACTTTCTAGTTCCAGGTTCTCCTTTAAACATACTAAAAAGTATAGAAGGGTCAACTGTATCTAGTGTTGGCATTTTTTATCTAATTTTTACGGGAGATTCGTTAATTTCTACCATTACTATTTCTAAATCTTCTTTCTTTCGGCCATCATCTTTGAAACAAATATTATAATCTTCATCAATGATTTCATAGTGAGCATTAGGCATATTGAACCATTGATTAATAACCATCTTAGCTTGCTTTTTAGATGTTAATAATCTAGGTATGTCTAGTGCTTGTTCAGGATAATCATTACAAATAGGATTCCAACTAGTATAACCTCTATTCTTTTTCATTTGAGGCATTACTTCATTAGTAGCTTTATGTCTTATAATATATAGATGAAATAGTGTTGGCATTTTTTATCTAACTCTTGACTGAATTATAGTTTCTAAATCAATATAATCAGGTGCTTTTATGTAACTGGAAAATTCTCGTCCAAGAGCTTGCTGAGGATCGATTATTATACAATATTGTTGCCCCTTACTATCTATCAGCATTCTTAGCATAAAATTTATTTCTACTAAATCAAATGTAATTCTAGCCCAATCTAATGTTCGATAAAAATCCGATGAGAGTATCGCAATTGGTTTATTCATAATCAGTTCCACTAATTTCACTTCTATCCATCAAAGATTCTCTATCTTCCCTAGACATTCCCATATTATCTCTAGTTCCTTTACATAAGGGAAACTGTAAGCAACCCCAAAAGATACCAAATTTTCCTTTACGTGAAATCATGGGACCATTACATTCAGGACAATTTACATTTTCTGGTTTCATAGTTTAATCTCCAGTAATTCAAAAGGTAAGTATCCTCCATTCATTACATCTACTACAGCTTCAATTTTTTTACCATAATTTACATCTTTATTAAACCAATCTAAAGTTATTTTACTATTCAGATCAATGAAGTATTCTGTTCCTATAGGAACAGTCATTACTTCAATACCATCTAGTAATTTTGATTTTAATATGGCTTTGACTATTATCATTATTTATTATAATACAAATGGATTTTTAATCATTAGTTCTTGTGGTTGAAGTGGTTTTCCAAAATTCATCTGTCTAAGCCATAGCTTACCGAAGATTAACACAGATAGACGCTCTTTATATGTTAAACGCCAACAACTTATAGTTTGTTGATTATCAGTATAAGCTGGTAATGGATGATATGGAGGTTGATCTCTTGCCCATACAGTAGTTTGTTGTGGAAATTTTACTGGAGTCATTATTTTTTCCTAACTCTTAGGTGTTATACTTTATAGCTATTTCTCTATATTTCTCAAAATATTCAGAAAAAGCTTCTTTTAATTTCTTTTCATTTTCTTCATCAGCAAAGCGATATAGTATTCCAAGTCTATTAACAAAACTTCCACCATACTTTATCATTGCTTCAGTGATTGACCAGTCATCAATTATAGGCATTATTTTCTCCTAATAATTATGGTGCGCGTTATAGGATTTGAACCTATATGCTATTGCTAGCGAGAGATTTTAAGTCTCTTGTGTATACCAGTTCCACCAAACGCGCAGGTTATATATTGGTGGACCATATAGGACTTGAACCTATATAAGCTCGGTTATGGGCCGAGTGCATTAACCAATTATGCTAATGGTCCTTTGTTAGTCCTTCGCAGATCCAGCATGTAGATCAGGTCCGGTGGAACACCGACACGGACGATTAGCTCATTCAGAATGTGATTTACATCCATCCAATCACAACCGAAGATTTCTTCTTTGTGTCCGTTCATAAAGACGACAAGATATCGCATAAACTTATATTTAATCATCACGAGGTTCCCAAGGTTCACCAACAATAAATTGCTGTTTAATTAGTTCTTCGCGCATGTCTCGATTAGCTTCACAAATTTCTTTGAACGCGCATACCCCATATTTAGTTTCACAATGATCAAAATTTGGCGCCCAATATTCAGATTCGGCAGCATGAAGCATACGCTTAGCATAGTATGGTAAAATTTCAGACTGCCACTCTATTAGTCTATCAGCCGAGTAAGACATTGTTACTCGTTTGAATTTCTCTTTAGGCTCTAGACTAGTTTGGAAACCTATCTTGTTGATAATAACTGTTCGTGTGTCTAGAAGTAAACACTGACCTATGAATTGATTATTCAGAGATATTGTATCTCTGTTCTGTTTCATAGTCTTATGATCAACGGGATAGATTCCCTGATTGGTATCCACAACTAAATCTAGCTTTGCCTTCCAAAGAATTCTAATCTCATCATCCTGATATAGAATCTTACTCTTAACTGTTTCAACTTCTAATGTCGTCCAATAATCATTTCTATAAAATTCAAAGTATTGCTGACAAGTATCTAATGCATATCGCCAGCCAATACGATTAGGTTTATTAGTAGATTCTTCAGGAGTATTTTTAACTCCCTCAAATTCATTTATCTGATGATTACATTGTGGCTTAGGATTTTCTGGGGATGAAATAAATCCTGAACAGAATTTACAACCGCGAATGTATAATTCTCCAGCAGTAAGACCATTTTGAATTGCTAATTCTTGATTAAATCCATTAATTAAACTCTTATGATAATACTCCAATACTTTATGGACTATAGAACCTGATTCTAGTGAATTAGATTTACCATCAATAGCAATTAAATGATGATTAAATCTAAAGTCAGTTAGTCTAGTGCAGCCCATTAATGTTGATAGGACTGTTGCGTCTAGAATTATATTCTTTCGGGGTATGATTATTTCTGACATGTATTTATATACTCTCTTTTAGTTATGTGTTAGATACATAGTATTCTCTCCAATCTTCGTCTAAAGGAAAAGGAGAATAAGTTAAACAATCTTTACACCATACACAAACATAATAATATTCATCAACATCTCTATCTACTTCAATCTCTGTATTTTTACTTTTACATTGTGAACATTCAATATACTTAGACATTATATAGCCTTAAAAACTTTTAGTGCCCCTAATAAAGCATGAATTGTTTCTGATTTAAGACATATATTATTATTTGTAAAGAATACTCCATCATAAGTATAAAGCCATAGACGACCAATATCATCTTTACCTAAATATACTCCATCGCCTAAATAAATTATTGGATTGTATCTTACTTCTTTTTCATGCATAATTAATTCAACCTCATTAAAGTATTTTCTAGAATATCATACAGTATATGATTATCACTGAATTTAACTGTATAAGACTTTAGTCCATGTTCTAGGCTTTGCGCGTTCACTATTCCAATATCAGGCAGTTGTAACTGATTCAATAGAGTAATGATGACTCTACCTTGATCAGTAGCAGGATCGAATGTTATTTTTTCGCCTATATTGAATTTGTAGTTCATTTATTTATTTGGTTCAATAATTATTTGATAGATAATTTTAGTTGCACTTTTCATAGTAAATAAGTTTTTATGAATATTTACAAAATCTTTTTCTTACTAATTGGTTTCATCATTTATTTTCTTACCTTAATTATTGAATTATAATCTACTTCTATATTGGGAGCATGATTATGAATACTTATTATTTTTATCTTATCAGGAGTATTATCAGTAGCTATGTCTATAGCTTCAAGAATAGACGGTGCTGTAACTTCTATTTCTTCCTTTTCAGTTGTTATTCTTATCATTCTATATTTCATATCAAGCAACCCTTCCCTTCATCTTATTCATATAATCTCGAACTAGATTTTCTGCTAATTCTTTGACAATATCTCCCTGATTCCATTTAGCCATTTCACCTTTATTCATTGCAAGATGAAACTGTATTCTCTTTGTTTCTATGATTCCATTTAAATGTTCATCTACACTACCTGCCGCTGTTATGTATGTTGCATTTACAGCATTAGCGACTTGACCGATACGAATAAATCTCGCTTCAGCCTGTTCTTCATTCGCCGGATTCCATTGTCTTTCATGCATTATACAATCAGCACATGTCTGTAAATTTAATCCTTCACCTGAAGCGAGAGTAGATGCTACTAAAACCGCGCGTGGAGATTTATTGAATTCTTCCTGAATAGTAAATCTTTCTTCAGGAGTTTTCTCTGATGTTAACTGAAATAACTTGATACCATTATTCCATTCAGATAACTTCTCATTTATTGCATTATGTATTAATTGTCCAACATCCCTATGATGAACGAATATCACTAACTTTCGATCTGTATCTTCAAAAAATTCTTCAGTAAATGCTAGTGTAGCAGGTATTTTAGCTAGTCCTGTAATATGTCGTAGCCTTGCTAGTTTAGCTAACATATTAGTCTGAGTCTCGAAAGAATCTTCTTCTCCACCTATTACTTTATTGTTATACCATGCTACAAAGTCTGCTAGTCCTTCTTCATATGCGCCTTGAGAGATTTTATCTAACTCCCAATAGAGCATATTTCTAGTAACTACTGGAAGTTCTTTCATTACTTCTATTCGTTCACGACGTATGATAATATCTGATACAAATTCTCTAAACTTTTCAGGATTACGTATTCCACCAATCTTTAACTTATCTCCATGATAATATGTATCTACCCATCTTTGCATGAATCCCTGATATGATTGGAACCGTGTAGGATCTAGCATGTTTAGACAGACAAAAAATTCAGACCCCCTATTCTTCCATGGAGTTCCAGACATTGGGATAACTTGTGCATCCTTAACTAATTTTCTAACTTCTTTAGTTCTTGCAGAATCAGGATTCTTAATTTGCTGAACTTCATCAAGAATTACTGTCTTTATTCCAATAGCATGAATCTTTTCAATTGGAAAAAATCTGAGTAGATCATAAGATACAATGTAGCATTTCAATCCCGGTAGAATATAATCCCTGCTAGTAGAAATTACTTGTGCAGCATACTTAGGACCAAGCCAACGAATGATTTCCTTGAAAAATTGAAATTTAATTCCACTTTTAACTATGAATAGAACAGGAAACTTTTCTTCATGGAAATTTAGATATGCTAATGCTTGAACAGTCTTACCTAAACCCATATCGTCAAGTAATCCGCCCCCCTTTTTAGTTGCTAATGCAATTTCTAAGAATCTTGCGCCGACAACTTGAAAATCGTATAACCTATATGCATTACACTTAACACAATGATTCTTATCCCAATTATGAATACAATTATTACCTCGATGTTCGTAAGTAATAAAATCTTCGAATGGCGTGCCGCGCGGAATTACTTTCCTGACTACATGGAAACATTCATAGGTAATTAGCTTAACCTTATTACCTTCATTATCGAATGTTTCAGCAACGAACTTCTCAATTGCTACCTTATTGCAAAATGGACAAAGTTCCTGAAGTCTAGATATCTTATATTTCGGATGATGAATAACTTCAGTTTCAAATTCAACTTGAACATCCGCGCCCGATCTAATAGCATCGATTATTGTAGGATCTAAAAATAAATGGCTACATGGTGCAGTATTAGTGCAACCTACTTCAATAGCTTTAGCTCTCCATGTTTCATTATGTCCCATACCAGGAGTTAAAGCATGTGCTACTTCATGTCTAATTGTATTAACTACTTCAGGATCAGGATGAATTTCAATATGGTGAGAATTTAGAATAATACACTTGTCTTTGTAGGAACAAAGACCTAGAAATACATTTCGGCCTTCCAGATTGTTATTCAATCTGATATGCCAATCTGTTAAATTGTATTTATTAAGTTCTTCTCGTAAGAACTTAGTAGCTTCTTGTCTAGTCATTATCTAATATATTCCTAATCCAGACTTTCAATCTTATCCAATACCATTTAGGTATCATAT
>Ga0209641_10000335_pt1 | contig 42789 bp, 37 predicted proteins | sample RifCSP16_1_FD_184022 | JGI IMG/M metagenome (GOLD analysis project Ga0209641, IMG submission 184022) | Soil microbial communities from Rifle, Colorado - Rifle CSP2_sed 16_1 (SPAdes) (version 2) | ecosystem: Environmental > Terrestrial > Deep subsurface > Rock core/Sediment | place: Rifle... | reverse complement strand
ATAATCGGTGGATCCATCGGTCCAGTTGGCGGACTGCTTAAACCCTATGGTCCTTTATCTATCGAAGAGGTCAGTTCTGCTTATTTGGAACAAGCGGAAGCATTAACAGAAGCTGGAGTTGACCTTCTTGTGATTGAGACCCAGTTTTCTCTGGAGGAGGCAACTGCAGCTTTCATGTCAGCAAAAAAAGCTGGAAATTTACCAGTTGTAATCTCCTTCAGTTTTGATCGAGGATTAAGAACCATGATGGGTGTTAAACCTGCTCAAGTTGTAAAGACATTTGTTCCAATGGGTGTCGCTGCCATTGGTGCAAATTGTGGGACGACACTTGAGAACATGGGAATGATCATACAAGAATACTCATCCTTAACACAAGGTACACCAATTTGGGCGAAACCAAATGCAGGAATGCCTGAATTGGATGAAGAGGGTTCAACTGTTTTCAAGGTGACTCCTGATGAAGTTGGAGATGCCGCCAGCCGATATGTTAAAGCAGGTGCAACAATTGTTGGTGGTTGCTGCGGAAACTCACCTGAACATATAGCTGAAATCTCACGAAGAATTCGTGAAATCAAATAATCGAAATACCTATTTGTTCAATCAAACTTATGTGTATTGAACAACTACATGTAATATATTATGGCAGAGTTAACGAATAACAGAAAACGAAACAGGTTGGTCGATCAGATCCTGAAAAACAGCACAGCCCTTATTGAAAGTTCGACTTTGAAGACGTTGGTGAAAAGTCAGGATCAACAAAGTAAATTCATGCACCTGGTTGCTGGTAAGGAAAGGTTAAGATCAAATAACAAAGAAAAGAAGAATGTATTTCGTTCCTTTTTCTTATTCTTTCTCGTTTTAATAGCTGTAATGGTTGTAGTCAATTTCATTTATACCTCAAATGCATTCAATCGAATTCTGAGTGAATTTCATTTTGACACTCTCCCTCAGGGTGCCCAGCAGTACTTTTGGGCTGGTGTGAATATTCCAAAACCAACTGAATCCATTACTCAAGTACCTGTTGAATTATCCGAGAACATTCCCGAGACTCCTCAACCCGTGTCTGCAACGCTGCCAGCAACTGAAGTGACTCCAGATCCAACACAAATAACGGATACTCCTCCAACCGTAACATTCGATGGTGCATATGTTGTACAAAATGGAGACACCTTATTTAAGATCGCTACTAAATATGGTACAAGTGTAAATGCGATCGCTCAAAATAATTCGATCAGCAACCAATCCATTATCTATCAAGGACAAGAACTGCTGATCCCGCCTTCTGATTACGTTCCTGCTGTTGTTGAACCACCCCAAAATGATGGTATTCCTCCTGAAGGCAATGATCAATATATCCTTGTAGACATTTCCGAACAACATTTATATGCCTATGAATCAGGTGAGTTGGCTTTCAGTTTTGTTGCATCAACAGGAATCAATAACTCAACCAGGGTTGGTGTTTTCAGCGTGCTTGACAAGATTTCAAATGCTTATGGAGCGAATTGGGATATCTGGATGCCAAACTGGCTGGGTATTTACTGGTCAGGTACCCTGGAAAATGGGATTCATGCTTTACCAATATTATCCAATGGGAACAGGTTGTGGTCAGGGTATCTCGGAACACCCATTTCTTACGGCTGTGTCGTTCTTGGTGTTAATGAATCTCAACTTTTATACGATTGGGTCAGGGTGGGAACAGTCGTTGAGATTCAATGGTAAACCAGAGAGCAATCTATATGTTTGTTCCAGGAATCACCTGAAAGTTGATTAATAACAAATTCGCAACACCTTGGCTCCATGAACTTTTCTTTCTTTTAATTCAACAAGAGCCTGGTTGGCTTCCTTTAATTCATAAATTTGATATTCCGGTTTGATGGAATAAGCAGCAGCCAGAGCAAGGAAATCCTTTATATCATTCCTGGTAACGTTTGCAACGCTCTTTACTTCCTTTTCCATCCAGAGGTGTTTTGCATAATCCAGCTTTAATAACCACTCTTTATCGCTGTTTTCTTTACGAATTGCATTAATGACCAGGTGTCCACCTGGTCTTAAGTATTCCAATGATCTTACAACTGGTTCCCATGCAGGGGTAGTGTCTATAATGGAATGGATCAATTCAGGTGGTTTCTCATCGATAAAACCAGCCCATGTCGCTCCCAATTCTATTGAGAATTGTTGTTCTTGAACATTCCTGGTGAAAACATAAATACCTGAATCAGGGTACACGTTCCGGACCAACTTTAGAACCAGATGGGCAGATGCACCAAACCCGAGCAAGCCCAATGAATCTCCGTTCTTGATTCCGCTCAATATTAATGATCGATATCCGATCGCACCTGCACATAACAACGGCGCTGCCTCTTCATCTGATAGTTGATCAGGAATCGGATAAACTGAAGATGATGGAATCACCATGAATTCTGCATAACCTCCATCAGCATCGCGACCTGTTGCATTGAAATCCGGGCACAAATTTTCCATTCCTGCCAGGCAATACCGGCATGATCCACAGGAGGAATGGATCCATCCAACCCCCATTCTTTGACCCGGTTTAATAGCGCTAACTTTTTCTCCAATTGCTACAACAATACCCACTACCTGGTGGCCGGGAACAATAGGATATTTTGAAGGAGGTGTTCGACCTTCGATCTCATCCAGTTCAGTATGGCAAACTCCGCATGTCTTCACTTTCAACAATACATCACCTATTTCCATTGTTGGCATTTTTATGGATGAAAACTGAAGCGGATTGGAATTCTGATCCATCGAGACAGGTTTATTCAGAATCATTGCTTTCATAGAGATCCTCCTGGACCCATTGTAACAATATTTTGCTTAAAGGATATCAGCCTGAGATGTTTTTAGATTATCAATATTGGTCATTTATTGAATAAAATATATCTTGCACATGAAAAGTTAACATGCTATAATGATTCAACTCCCTGGATTACGAAAATTGTTCGGCAAATTAATTAACCCCCAAAAACCGGGCTGCCAATTTCCTCGTGAAGATTAACAAAAAAATTTAAAAAACAATAGGAAGAAAATAACGGAGCTTTTTGCTTTCCCACAATTATTCCATCCAACCGGAAGATTCCAATTTGAAATTATCGGGACAAAAAAATGAATATTCTTGAATTAGAAAAAAAACCTTTAGCAGATCTGCGTCAATTGGGCAAGGAATACAATATTCCGCGAGCTAACCTTTTAAAGAAAGAGGCATTGCTGATCAAGATCCGAAACGCGGATGCGGAAAAAGAAGGTTTGGAGATCCGTGGGGGGATTCTAGAGATCATGAATGAAGGGATCGGATTTTTAAGATCTGAAAGATACCAGATAAGCGAAGGCGATATCTATGTGTCCCAGGCGCAACTTCGACGGTTCCAATTAAGAAGCGGAGATATGATCATCGGAAATGTCCGCCCTCCCCGGGATTCCGAACGTCATTATGGGTTGCTGAAAGTTGAAAGTGTTAATGGTCTGAACCCTGAAGAAGCTCGCAACAGGCCTATCTTTGAATCTCTGACGCCAATCTTTCCAGACGAACGCTTTAACCTGGAAACAAAGGGAGATATACTATCAACCCGGCTGATCAATTTGATTGTCCCGATCGGACGGGGACAAAGGGGGCTCATTGTTTCTCCTCCAAAAGCAGGAAAGACAACAATACTTAAGGATATTGCCAATGCAATCTCGACTCAATATCCTGAAGTACACCTGATGGTTGCTCTCATTGGTGAGCGACCTGAAGAAGTTACAGACATGGACCGTTCAGTGGATGCTGAAGTGATTGCTGCCACATTCGATGAACCAGTTACTTCGCATGTGCGTACTGCAGAGATAGCTTTGGATAGGGCTAAACGGCTGGTCGAAACAGGATCCAATGTTGTGATACTCATGGATTCAATTACACGTCTTGCCAGGGCGTATAATCTTGTAGTAAACCCATCCGGTAGGACGCTTTCAGGTGGTATGGATCCTTCCGCACTATATCCTCCGAAACGATTCTTTGGTGCTGCCAGGAATATCGAAGGTGGAGGGTCTCTAACAATTATCGCGACCTGCCTTGTGGATACAGGTTCTCGTTTGGATGATGTCGTTTATGAAGAGTTTAAAGGAACCGGGAATATGGAGTTGCATTTATCCCGCAAACTTCAGGAAAGAAGGATTTTCCCTGCTGTGGATATGGAAAGATCATCAACACGGCGCGAGGATTTACTGCTCGGACCGGATATCTTGCAAAGAGTTTGGTTAATGCGTAGAATGTATATTCAGATGGTTTCTCCTCCTCCCCAGGGTGCAGGAATGGATGCTGCAGTTGCAACAGAAGCATTATTGCAGCGGATAAGCAGAACAAAGGACAACCAGGAATTCCTGGAAAGATTGACTGAAGATCAATAGAATGGATGAAAATAATCTGAAATTCAAGTCACCAAGACTTTTCAACACATTAAGTTGGACCATAACCGCTGTCCTGGTTGTAAGCATGCTTGGTTTTGGCTACCACAGGTATTCAACTATCCAGGAACCTTCACAAACTTCGATTCTGCCAACATCCACGGTAAATTCCAGCGAATTACCGATCGAATTGCCCCTGGTACAAAATATACAAAAAGAAAATGACTCCATCACGAAGTTGATTTCCTTTAGAACCAATATTCCTGAAAGACCCCGTTACGTAGAAATAGATCATGAAGTGGAAAAAGGGGAATCGATATTTGGTATTTCATCCAACTACGAGATCACCCCAGAAACGCTATTATGGGCGAATTATGATGAGTTGAAGGATAGCCCTGATAGTATTCGTGTAGGCATGGTATTACGTGTTCCTCCAACAAATGGCGTTTATTATCAATGGCAGGAAGGCGATACGATTGCATCTGTCGCTGATAAATATAATGCCAAGGTTGAGGATATCATTAATTGGCCTGGTAATGATATTGATCTGCTTGATCCGGAACCTGAAGTGGGGAGTTTCATCATGATCCCTGGAGGGGAACGTGAATTCGTTCAGTGGTTGATTCCAACTATTGCGCGCGGAAGTTCTGGGACAGCTGCTTTAAACGGGAGTGCCTGTGGAGCTGGTCCGGTTGGGAGTGGAGGATTTGTCTGGCCAGCTGATAATCATTTCTTATCCGGAAATGATTATTGGTCAGGTCACCTGGGTATTGATATCGCAGCGGGAGAAGGAGCGGCAGTTTATGCCGCGGACAGCGGTGTTGTTACCATGGCAGACGGTGGTTACAACGGTGGATATGGAAATGTAGTTATGATCGATCATGGCAATGGATATGTGACTCTTTATGGCCATTTAAGCCAGATCAATGTTGTCAGGTGCCAGGGGGTTTATGCAGGAAGTGTGATCGCCTTGGCAGGAAATACTGGAAATTCATTTGGCTCGCACCTTCACTTCGAAGTTCGCCAGGGTGGGGGATTCATAAATCCTTGGTATGTTCTTCCATGATCGAAAATGAATTAAACATTACATCGATCAAAGAAACATTAAGAGACCTCCCTTTGGGAGGTATTCTTTATTTTCCTGTACTACCTTCAACCAATGACTTTGCTTTAAATTATGAAGCGAAGGATACTCAAGATCTTATTCTGGTGATCACCAATTATCAGACAAATGGAAGAGGCAGAAAAGACAATAAATGGATAAGTCCGGATGGTTCCTCTTTGACTTTCAGTTTGATCCTGGCGCTTCCAGAAGACATGGAGAGTAATTATGGGTTGTATACAGCAGTTGGAGCTCTTGCGGTTATTAATGCAATTAAGAACATTAACAATTCAATTCGACCTTCGATTAAATGGCCTAATGATATATTAATCCAGGAAAAGAAGGTCTGTGGAATTCTCGTAGAAGCCTCCTGGGTTGGTGAAAAGATTGAAAGAATAATCATTGGAATTGGGATCAACATTACCAAAGATGCAATCCCGGAACTTGATCGTTTATCATATACTGCCACCAGTTTGGAAGTTGTTCATGGACAACCGGTGGATAGGTTGGCTCTTCTGCATGCGATTCTCAAGGAGATCATACATCTTCGCTCACAGATAGGAACTCAAGAATTTCTATCAAATTGGGAGGATAACCTGGCTTTCCGTGGAGATCTGGTTGAAGTTTGGGACGACGACAATCTGGTCCAGAAAGGGGTATTAATCGGATTGGCGCAGGATGGAGCTTTAAGATTGTCAGGATCTAATAATAATGAGGTTCTGGTTCATTTCGGGGAAATGCATTTAAGACCATCAACCAATAAAAGTGGTGGAGAAGAAAGTAAATAATAAACTTTAAATAAATCTGGAGGATTGACTTTTTGTCAAGATACGAAATGAATTGTATCCAATCCAGATATTCCAGTTGTCTATCCAATCTGGGATTTAATTTTTAAAGAAAACCTCAATTAAGGAATTTTTCAAATATTAGAATCTTTTTCTGAGGGATCATCCTCGTCTTCGATGGCGCCATATTTCTTCAGTTCAGCTTTTGAAATTCGGGCTATTGACACAACTCGATCGCCACCCTTCATATTCATTAATTTAACACCTTTTGTAGCTCTGCCTGCCAATCTTAGTTTCTTGACTTTCGCCCTTAATACGTGTCCATTTGCAGAAATGATAGTAATATCATCTGATTCCTGAACCACCCTTGCAGAGGCGATCAAACCGATTGTTTTAAGTGCCTTCTTGCTTGTTGTTGCAATACCTTTTGTACTTCGACTCCTCGTTGGATACAAATCCAATTTTGACCTTTTTCCAAATCCATTGGATGTGACAACAAGTAAAGCACCATCCGGTTCTGCAACCTCCATGCTCGTCAAAGTATCAGATTTAGAAAGTCTGATCCCGCGTACTCCGGCACCGGTTCTTCCCATTGCCCTTAATTGGGATTCATTAAACCGGAGTGCCTGACCTTGCTCAGTTACAAGGATTATGTCATCATTGCCAGAGGTAAGTCTCGCCCAGCCAAGCTTGTCGTTATCTGCAAGCTTGATGGCGATGATACCAGATGGACGCACAGAAGATAAATTACTCAGTTCCATTCTCTTAACTTTGCCTTTTTCTGTGCAGAGAGTTATATAACCCGCATCATCAAAATTCGGGACAGCCACTGCGGCAGTGATGATTTCACCTGGGTTTAATGATAGAACATTAACCATCGGAATACCTTTGTTGATCCGATCGCCATCTGGTATTTGGTATACTTTTTCAGCATAGACTTTCCCCTGGTCGGAAAAGAAAAGCATGGTATTCAATGTATGGGCAGGTATAAGGCTCATGACTTCATCTTCTTCTTTGGTGGAATGGCCTGTTACACCTCTTCCGCCCACACCCTGCGATCGATATGAAGTGGCTGCTACTCGTTTGATATACCCTCGTTCTGTGATACTTACCAGAACCGCTTCATCTGCTACAAGGTCCTCTTCTTTAATATTTTCACTTACCTCCAACGCAATTCTAGTTCTGCGATCATCCCCATATTTTTTATCCAGTTCATGCATATCATCCTGAATGATAGCAAGGATTTTCTTTGGATGAGCCAGGAGGTCTTCGAATTCTGCGATCTGGGTCTTAACCTGTTGATATTCTTCATCGATCTTCTGGCGTTCCAAGGCTGCCAGCCGCCGCAATTGCATATCCAGAATCGCTTGGGATTGGATCTCCGAGAGATCAAAGCGGCTAATTAATCTTTCTTTGGCAGATTCTACATCAGGAGAATTTCGGATTGTTTCGATGACTTCATCAAGGTTGTCAAGAGCAATCTTTAAACCTTCCAGGATATGCGCCCTTTGTTTGGCCTTGTTTAGATCAAATTGGATTCTTCTGGTGATAACTTCCTGGCGGTGCTGAATGAAAAGGATCAATGATTTCTTTAATGGTAATGTTCTTGGTTCATTATCAACCAGGGCGAGCATGCTCACTCCAAAAGTAGATTGAAGAGGCGTGTATTTGTACAATTGGTTCAATACTTTTTTAGGTTGAGAATTTCTTCTTAATTCAATTACGATATTCATACCTTTTCGATCTGACTCGTCTCTCAGATCTGATATGGCATCAATTTTTCCTGACCTGGCAAGATCTGCGATCCGTTCAATGAGCGTGGTTTTATTTACCTGGTATGGAATTTCAGTTATGACAATTCTGAAGCGTCCACTTTTCATTTCTTCAATGTGCGCCACCCCGCGGATCACCACCCTGCCTTTCCCGGTTCCATATGCCTGTTCAATTCCTTCCTTCCCAACGATAATCCCTCCAGTTGGAAAATCAGGACCGGTCACGAATTTCATTAATTCTTCAACAGGGACATCATCAATTTCATCGTAATGATCGATCAGGTAATTTATGGCTGCTGTCAGTTCCCTCAAATTATGGGGAGGGATGTTGGTTGCCATTCCAACAGCTATTCCGGAAGCACCATTGAGAAGCATGTTTGGTAACTTGGAAGGCAATACAACAGGTTCCTGTAAAGATCCATCAAAATTATCGGTGAAATTTACAGTATCTTTTTCAATATCCGCCAGCATCTCTTCAGCCATTTTAGCCAAACGGGCTTCTGTATATCGCATGGCTGCCGGTGAATCTCCGTCAACTGATCCAAAGTTTCCCTGACCATCAACCATCAGATACCGCATGGAAAAATCTTGAGCCATCCTGGCCATAGATTCATATACTGCTGCATCTCCGTGTGGATGATATTTTCCGAGGACCTCGCCGACTATACGAGCGGATTTTTTATATGCTGAATTTGCCCGAATTCCCAGTTCCTGCATAGCAAAGAGGATTCTGCGATGCACTGGTTTTAGTCCATCCCGTGCATCAGGGAGAGCCCTCGCAACGATGACGCTCATGGCATATTCGATGTACGCTGTACGCATTTGTTCATCGATATCGACCATTTGGATGGATCCTATCATGTTGTTCCCGGGATTAATTTCGGATTCAGGGTTCATCGGTGATTCCTTGGTTAAATAAAAAAATCTTTAAAGGTTTCATATTATATTAAATATTTGGCGGGATTATCTAACGCATATTTAATTTTTCTGTTGTTGTACACAACCTTATAATTATACACCTTGACTTGGTATAATATCGAGGAAAGGACCTTGATATCAGTTATCAAGATCCTTTAATGTTTGCATCGCTTTTCAAGTATTTTTGTGGAACGCTTTGTTTTTTATGCCAATATATGCGTAAGAAAGTTAACCAGTTGGTAACCTGGATTCCAAAGTGCGGTTCAATATATCTTCCTGTGTCTGGCTCGAACTTTTGGCGCGTTTGGATTTCTCACCTTTCTTATTTTCTGCTTTCTGAAGAGCTTGCTGCCATGCAATTTCAAATACAGTTTGATCCTGTTCTGTTGGTTCATCGGGAATTTCTAACTCGATTGATGGTTTTTTCTTCCTCGATCTTTTGGGTGCTGGCTTGGGTGATTCAGAATGGACTTCGTTATGGGTCTCTTCTGGTTTTGGTAAATTTGCTTTAATGCTCAATCGAATTTGTTTTTTCCTGCGATTGACTTCCAAAACAACAGCTTCAACCTCATCACCTTCATGCAGAAGTTCTGAAGGAGATTTAACATATCCATGGGCGATTTCACTTACATGGACAAGCCCAGGTCGTTCAGCTCCAATTTCCACAAAAGCGCCATACGGTTCAATTCGGGTAACTTTACCTTTAACAACCATTTCATTTTTTAATTCCCGCCATTCAAGAGCGAAAGGTTCTATCATGGTTAATTCGATTCGATCGTCTCGAATCCTTCTTACCCAGACTTCAACTTTCTTACCAACCTGAAGCACATCTTCTACCCGATTTACTGGTTCATTCTTCAACTGTGAAATGTGAATAACACCTGGTAGTTCATGTGCAACATCGATAATCGCCCCAGCCAAAGTGATTTTTACAACTGTCCCTTTTAATTTCGTTTTTGCTTTGAGCGCATTCTCAGGCGCGGGGTTAGATTTGATGTCCATAATACTTCTCCATTATAAAAATTTGCCGAATAATGATTATACTTGATTAGTTATACTCCGTCAAATCAATTAATTTGATGACCACAAAAATACCATTCCATATATTCTAGTATTTCCTTTGGTTCTTAAAAACAAACAGTCGGGATTTATCCCGACTGTTTGAATAGAATATTTGACTTTCTACCCTGCCATATATGCTATACCAACAGTACCTGGTCCGGCATGCGTCCCAACAACGGGCGATACAATGGAAGTAATGGTTTCAACAGGTTTGATCTTTTCAATTACTTTTGATAGTAGCCAATTTGCATCAGTTTCTGCATTGGCATTTAGCGATGCTAGATGAACATTGGGTGTGTCACCAATCCTATCAACAAGAATTTCAACCAGGCGAGTGTATGCTTTTCCTTTGGTTCTCACTTTTTCAATTGATTCGATTCGACCATCTCGCAGTTCAAGAATTGGTTTGAATTTTAATGCAGTTCCGAGCAATCTTTGAGCTCCTCCGATCCTGCCACCTCGATGAAGGAACTCAAGTGTATCGACTACAAACAACACACCTGTTTTATCTTTGACAGCCTCAGCGATTGTTTTGCATTCCTTTAGGGATGCACCTTTCTGGGCAGCCTTTGCCACTTCAATCACTTGAAATCCCATTGCCATCGCAGTTGATTTGGAATCGATGATTGCGATTTTGTTTTTTCCTTTTTCCATCATATCCAACGCCTGTATACCTGATTGTATGGTTCCTGATAACTTTGAAGAAACAAAGATACAACAAAGCTGGTAACCTTGTTCAAGAAATTTTTCAAATTCGACCTTCATTGTCATTGGCGAAATTTGCGAAGTGCTGGGCATAAGTTTTGCAGTTTCCAACCTTTTATAAAATTCAGCTGGTTGGATATCAACTCCGTCTTTATATGTTTCCTCACCCCAAATTAGAACCTGGGGGATCGAGACAATATTATATTTTGTTAAAATCTCTTCCGGAATATATGCTGTTGAATCTGTAATAACCATAACCTTGGACATGAAATCCTCCGAATAATAAATAATTTCACAAATATGAATGACCTTTCAACTATAACCCATTCAATATCATATGGTTACGATACAGGAAGGTATACTTGACCTCCAACTAATACTGGGCTAAAATCGTTCGGTTCTTAATTTGTTTTATTTAGGTAGCAAATGTTTGAAACTCTAACAAACCGGTTAAATAAGGTATTTGACCAACTTAAGAAACGGGGGAAACTATCAACTTCGGATGTTGATAGTGCTTTGCGTGAAGTTAAATTGGCTTTGCTTGAGGCTGATGTACATTTTAATGTTGTAAAGGAATTTATTGCTCAAGTTCGATCACGTTCAATCGGGCATGAAGTCTCCAAGGCATTAAATCCCGGGCAGCAAATGATCAAAATTGTTAACGAGGAATTGATTAAGACTCTTGGAGAACCTGCACCTCTAAAATTAACCGGGGATAAACCGCGAGTTATTTTGATGGTTGGATTGCAAGGGTCCGGAAAAACAACGACAGCAGCAAAATTAGCAAGAATTCTCCGCACAAAAGGAGAAAGGGTAATGCTTGTTGCAGGAGATCCATACAGACCGGCAGCAATCGAGCAATTACAAATTCTTGGAAATTCAATTAACGTTCCAGTTTTCGTCGATAAGAATGTTAACCCACCTGAATTATCAAAACTTGCCATGGAAAAGGGAAAAAATGGCGGACATAGTGTTATCATCATGGATACAGCTGGCAGATCCCAACTTGATGATAATTTAATGGGGGAGTTGGTTAACATCAACCGAATTATGAAACCATGCGAGGTCCTTCTTGTTGTTGATTCTATGACTGGACAGGAATCACTGCATATAGCCGAAGGTTTTCACAAAAATGTTCCGATCACAGGTCTGATACTAACGAAAATGGATGGTGATTCACGCGGGGGAGCGGCGATTTCGATTAGATCAGTTACAGGGGTTCCGATTAAGTTTATCGGAACAGGAGAAAAAATTGACGCATTAGAGGTGTATAATCCAGAACGATTGGCGTCCCGAATTCTTGGAATGGGCGACATGCTTGGTTTGATTGAACGTGCAGAATTGGCATTTGATGAAAAAACAGCACAAAACCAGGCAGACAGACTTTCATCTGGAGAATTCAGTTTCGAAGACTTGGCAGAGATGATGCGGTCAGCCAAGAAGGATGGGACAATGAACCAGTTATTGGATATGCTGCCAGGGAAATTGGGACAAAATGCTGCCAACATCTCTCCTCAAGATGTTGATAAACAGATGAAGAGAACTGAAGCGATTATCAGTTCAATGACGATTCAAGAACGTCGCCATCCTGACGTATTGAATGCCAATAGAAGGCGACGCATTGCTCGCGGATCCGGCACGAATGTACAGGATATCAATCGATTGGTAAAACAATACCAGGAGATGAAGCGGCTCTTTAAGACAATGAGTAAAACGAACAAACGTGGGTTTCCTCGTTTGTTCGGATGAACAGTTACCTTGGGAACAGCACTCCTTTCGTGCACCTCACCCCAGGATGAAACTGAATAGTGGTACCATTATTGAAAAATATCAGATAATATTCAAAGTGGTATGGACATAAACATTTAAGGAGAATTAACTCGATGGTACGAATTCGTTTACGCCGTGTTGGCCTGAAAGGTCAACCATCTTACAGGATTGTTGTCGCAGATAAGGAAAGTCCACGTGATGGGAGGTTCCTGGAGAATATAGGATTCTACAATCCACGAACAAACCCTGCAACAATTTCTGTTCAGGAAGACAAAGCTTATGAGTGGATGAACAAAGGTGCTCAACCCACCGAATCGGTTGCAATGATATTTAAAACTTGTGGACTATCAGATCGCTATGAACGTCTTAAAGCCGGCGAAAGCATGGAAACCTTGCTTGCTGAAGCTGAAAAGATTAACCAGGAACAAGTAATCGATCCGAAAACAAATAAATAAGAAGATATATTATGAAAGAATTAACTGAATATATCGCACGATCATTGGTTGACCAACCGGATAAAGTTATTGTTAGCGAAAATAAACATGGACGCCATGTAAACCTTGAACTGCAGGTTGGAAAAGAAGATATGGGCAGGATTATTGGCAGGGGTGGAAGAGTTGCCAATGCCATCCGTACTTTGTTGCGAGTAGCAGCAGAAAACGATAATCAGCAAGTAACGTTGGATGTAGTTGAACCCTGAAACCTCTCCATCTGAAATGGACCAGGAATCGGCAGGCTCGTCAACTGCTGGCGAGCCTGCTTTCATTGATGCAGGATTAATTCGTAAACCGCATGGTATAAAAGGTGAGATCCTGGTGGATATTGATGAGGATCTCATCCCATACTTCACCCCTGGTTTAATTGTTTATATTGGAGAAGAACATCTCAAATGGTCGCTTGTGAGTATCCGTCCTCATAAATCAGGCTTTTTATTGTTGTTTAATGAGATACGAACTCCCGAAATGGCAAGTAATTATCGATTTAAGAAAATTTTTATTCCTTACCTGGATCGCATTCAAGCAACAATCAAAGATGGTGAATTACTTGATGACCAGAAACTTGGCCTTAAGGTATTTACTGACAAAGATGCAGAATTGGGATATATTAAGGAAATTATCAAAACAGGGGCGAATGACGTTTTTGTCGTTGAGGAAGGTTCCAAGGAAATCCTTATTCCTGATATCAAAGATGTTGTTCTTAAGATTGATGTAAAAAATCAGAAAATGATCGTTCACATCATTCCGGGGTTAATTCCTGATTAATGGATCCTTCACGGAAGAACAAATTTCTTAAGAATGGTCAAAACGATATTATTAAAGTATGGATGAAAAATCATATTGGGTAGGATTCAACCTTGTTAAAGGGATCGGAGCTGTAAGGTTTCGATTGATCAGGGATCACTTCGGTGACCTTCAATCTGCCTGGTCGGCTTCCAAGGATCAATTCCTGGCTATTGGTTTGCATCCAAATATTGTTGAAAATATCATCCATATACGGTCTACTGTTGATATCGAGGAAAATTACCAGAAGATAATTACAAGTGGGATCAAGGTGGTAATTAGCGATGAAGAAGGATATCCATCCCGTTTAAAGGAAATCGACCAACCACCTCCAGTTTTATATATCAGGGGGGATTATCTCGAAGATGATTTCTGGGCAGTAGCAATTGTTGGAACCAGGAGAATCACTGCATATGGCAGACAAATTGCTGATGAGATCAGTTCTTACCTTGCACAAAATGGAATCACGATAATCAGTGGAATGGCAAGGGGAGTGGATGGTGTAGCCCACCAGGCAGCTCTCCGAGTAGGAGGGAGGACTCTGGCAGTTCTTGGATCTGGTGTTGATAGAATATATCCACCTGAACACAGAAATCTTGCGCATAGTATAGAAGAACATGGTGCTACCATAAGTGATTATCCATTGGGGACTCCACCGGATAGTTCGAATTTTCCACCAAGGAATAGGATTATTTCCGGGTTATCGATGGCTGTGATCGTCATCGAAGCGGGATTAAAAAGCGGAGCTTTAATAACAGCCAATTATGCAGCTGACCAGGGCCGTGATGTATTTGCAGTACCGGGCAATATCCAGGCGCATCAAAGCAAGGGCACAAACCTATTAATTCAGCAGGGTGCGCATCCTCTGCTTTCGGGAAAAGATGTTCTGGATTCTTTGAACCTTGAAAGGATACCTGAACAAAAACATGCCAGGCGGACAATTCCAGTTGACAAGGATGAAGCTCTGATGCTTGAAATAATTGGAAGAGAACCGATTCACATAGACGAAATCAGATCGAAAACGGGATTACCAATTGAGGCAGTATCCGCGTCATTGGCTATTATGGAGCTCAAGGGATTGGTACAGCAAGTCGGTGGAATGAATTATGTCAGCATACGAGAAGAAAGAACAGGATACGAAGTATGAGGATTGAAGATCATCTATTTGCTGTGATCATGGCTGGTGGCAGCGGTACCAGGTTGTGGCCGGTATCGCGGAAAGATCATCCAAAACATACTCTTCCATTGGTCAGTGGACAATCATTATTTCAGATAACTGTTGAAAGATTATTGAAATTATTTAAGCACGAGAAGATCCTGATCGTAACCACGAGTGATCAATTTGATACGTTACATAAGCAGACCCCGGGAATTCCGATCAATAATTTTCTCATTGAACCCAACCCTCGCGGAACTGCATCGGTAGCCGGCCTCGCTGCTGCCGTTATAAATGCAAGGGACCCAGATGCTGTCATGGCACTATTTCCGTCTGATCATCACATTTCCAACACGGACCTGTTCATAATTTATATGAAATTGGCTTTTCGCGTTGCAGCGATGGGCTTTCTGGTAACACTTGGAATCGAACCGACCTACCCTGCCACTGGATATGGATATATTCAAAAAGGGAATACCATTAAAGGTGAATTTGTTTTTCCGGTGTTCGAAGTGGAAAAGTTTAAAGAAAAACCAGGAACTCAGCAGGCTGAAGAAATGTTGAAGAGCCAGGATTATTCATGGAATTCAGGAATATTCATTTGGCAAACCAGTAAAATCCTCGAAGAATTCCAAATTCACATGCCATTGTTAAGTAAAACGCTTGGCAGAATCGTTGGATCAATGGATACCGGGGCATTGGAAATAATTTTACAGAGAGAATGGGAAGATCTTGAAATACAAACAATTGATTATGGTGTTATGGAATCCGCACAGGACGTTGCCGTAATACCCACCTCTGGGTTAGGCTGGAATGATATCGGTAGCTGGGATTCTCTCTTCGAAGTATTGGAAATGGATAACGAGCACAATATTATATTTAACAGTGAAACAATTGGAGTGGATACCCATGATTCACTTGTGTATGGTGCAAAGAAAAAAAGACTTGTCGCAACGATTGGAGTGGAGAATTTAATAATAATTGATTCAGGGGACATTCTACTTGTATGCAAGCGTCATCAATCCCAGCAAGTAAAAGAAATAGTAAGAATTCTAAAAGAAAAAGATCAAGAGAATTATCTCTAGGAGGGTCTTCATGGAAGCATATTGTATGAAATGCAAACAGAAACGAGAGATTAATAATCCCGTGGCAACATTTAATAAAGTTTCAGCTCCAGTAACCCGTGGAGTTTGTGGAGAATGTGGGACAACATTATACAGGATGGGAAAAACACCTGCTCATGAAGGATTAATTCCTCCTCCCAAGAAGGATAATAGGAGCGGAAAATTAGTTATCGTTGAATCACCAGCCAAGGCAAGAACCGTTGGTAGGTTCCTTGGGAAAGGGTACACGGTTAAAGCGTCAATTGGTCATGTAAGGGATTTACTTCGTTCTCAACTTTCAGTGGATATTGATAACAATTTCACACCTAAGTATAGAGTTCCCAATGAGAAAAAAGAAGTAGTAAAAGAATTAAAGACCCTGGCAAAAAAAGCTGCTCAAATATATCTCGCAACCGACCCGGATCGTGAAGGAGAAGCGATTGCATGGCATCTCAGGGAAGCTGTCGGTATTGAGGAAAATATTTCGCAAAGAGTTGTATTTCATGAGATTACTGAAAGTGCAGTAGCAGATGCCTTTGCCCATCCCAGGGATATAAACATGGATCTTGTTAATGCCCAGCAGGCAAGGAGAATTCTGGATCGACTGGTAGGGTATGGGATCAGTCCCATCCTTTGGGAAAAGGTTAGGAGCAGGCTCTCAGCAGGTAGAGTTCAATCAGTTGCACTCAAGCTTATTGTAGAGCGGGAGAATGAGATTGAAGCTTTCATTCCAGAAGAGTATTGGAGCATTGAAGGAGAATTCCTGCCTGAAAGTGAGAAAAATAAGAAGAATGCATATTTGGCAAAATTGACAAAGGTTGATGCCTCAACCCCAGAATTTTCACGGGAAGATCAGGTTCAACCTTTATTGAATGATCTGGAAACCTCTAAATATACGATTGATAAAGTTAAACGTAGTGAGCGTCGTAGAAAACCATCAGCTCCATTCATTACAAGCACACTCCAACAAGAAGCTTCTCGCAAACTGGGGTTTACTGCAAAAAGAACAATGGGAATAGCTCAATCCCTTTATGAAGGGATTGATGTTGGTGAAGGTGGACAAACTGGTTTGATCACATACATGCGAACAGATTCTGTTAATTTATCTGACCAGGCAAAGAGGGAAGCCAGAAAGTATATTAACGAAAAATTTGGCAGTGATTTCCTTCCTGGTTCTTCACCGGAATATAGAACCCGTGCAAAAAGCGCCCAGGAAGCACATGAAGCGATTCGGCCGACATCGGCCTTTCGGGACCCGGAAAAACTTAAACTTTTCCTGGAACCTGCTCAATTTAAACTCTATCAATTGATCTGGCAAAGATTCATTGCCTCGCAAATGGAATCAGCAATCTATGATACCGTATCGATCGACATTAATGGATCAGGCAGAGAACATAATTATATATTTCATGCAGCTGGTTCAACAATAAAATTCCCTGGATATCTTGTTGTTTATGAAGACTCAAAAGATGAGGATGCAAAAGATAATAATGGGGAAAAGGATACAAAAATCCCTGTCTCAATAGTTGAGGGGCAGGTGCAGAATTTGCTCAAGCTTTATCCCGAACAGCATTTTACACAACCACCCCCAAGATATACAGAAGCCAGCCTTGTTCAGACTCTGGAGGAGAATGGTATCGGAAGACCTTCGACTTATGCTCCAATCCTTTCTACGATCCAAAATCGAGGATATGTATTCAGACAGGAAAAAAGGTTGTTTCCAACGGAGACCGGAATCCTTGTTAATGATCTGACTGTTAAATACTTTCAAGACATCGTGGATATTGGTTTTACAGCCAGAATGGAAAATGATCTTGATAAAGTTGCAGATGGATCATTGAACTGGGAGGAATTAGTAGGCGATTTCTATGAACCTTTTTCAAGATCATTGGAACATGCCCAGGAAGAAATGCCAGTCAACAAGAAAGAACCTGAACCTATTGGGAGATTATGCCCTGAATGCGGGAAAGACCTAGTAATCAGGTATGGGCGATATGGAAAGTTCATCAGTTGTAGTGGTTTTCCTGAATGTAAATATACTGAACCTTGGCTTCATAAGATCGGTGTAAATTGCCCCAAAGATGGAGGAGACATAGTTGAAAGGCGAACCAGGAAAGGACGAATTTTCTATGGTTGTTCCAATTACCCCAAATGTGATTTTACTTCCTGGAAGAGACCTTTAAGGACGGAATGTAAAAACTGTAAGGGTACTCTGGTAATCGCAAATAAACGAGAAGCTCAATGCCTGGATTGTGGTTCTTCTTATTTGCTCGCAGAATTACCGGTCGAGGAAGGTCAAGTTACATGAGCTTATTGTCTTTTCTTGAAAGGTTCTGTATAATCAATTTATCGAGCAGGTTTTTTTCAAGGAGAGAATTATGAATTCATTAATTTCCAATCTCAAGAAACCACTATATTTAGGGATAATAGTTGGAATTATTGGTTTTGCATTGGGATTGCTCTGGGGCTGGGTTATTCAACCAGTTAAATGGGTTAATGCAGATCCTTCCTTACTTCACCAGGGTTATCAGGATGACTTCCTGCGTATGTCGATCGAATCGTATGGGATTAATGGCGATAAACTCAAAGCATTGGAACGATATGATTCTCTTGGTGAATCAGCTCAAACAATTCTGAATTCAATAAAACAAACCCCTGGCACCCTCGATGTCACTCTAATTAACCAATTCTCAACATTGATGGCAACGAATGCCGGTCTCCCAACCAATCAGCCAGAATCGACAAGCTCTGGTGGAACTTCTGCCGGCCAAATTGGTCTGATCCTGTTGGCAGTGATTTTGATCTTTATCGTTATATATGCCGTATACAGGTTCCTAAAACCAACAAGTGGGAAAATAGCCACACCTGCACAACAAGCCAACCAATTATCCAGGCAAGTGGAAATGACTGATTATTCTGCCATGGGAGAAGAAACACCAATGGCACAATATGTCACAACCTATGTGATTGGTGATGATCTCTTTGATGATTCGTTCAGCATCGACTCTGCATCAGGCGAATTTCTTGGCGAGTGTGGAGTCGGAATTTCAGAAACGATCGGAGTCGGAGAACCCAAGAAGGTGAGTGCGTTCGAGATCTGGATGTTTGATAAGAATGATATTCAAACAGTCACAAAAGTTCTGATGAGTGAACACACTTACAATGATCCCGCTGCTTTCCAGCGTTTACAATCCAAAGGAGAACCAATCGAAGTCTCACAAGGATTGAAAATGACACTTGAAACTGCCACATTACAAATGATAGCTTCCGTTACTGATATAGAATATGGAGAAGGGGCTCTCCCTGAAAACAGTTTCTTCAACCGGGTAACTTTGGAATTGGCGATCTGGCAAAAAAACTCACCTATTGGGTGAGTATGATAAATGTTTTATTTTAGAAATAATTAACTCCTGGTTTAAAAACCAGGAGTTTGCTTTTCCTTAAAATTGGGGAAATAAATCGTTATTCGATTTTAAGAATTGTATAAGTTTCCTTACCACCAGGAGTTGTGACTTCTATCTTCTCACCAACTTTGTGACTGATCAATGCACTTCCTATTGGTGAGTCGTTGGATATCCTTCCATTTCGTGGATCAGCTTCTGATGCGCCAACTATAAGATATTCCTCCGGATTTTCGTTTTCGTTCTGAATTGTAACCTTGTTTCCTAGACCAACGACATTCATACTGATATCATCTTCATTGATGATAATTGCATTGCGAAGTTTGTATTCAATTTCTTGGATTCGCCCTTCAAGAAACCCTTGATCTTCTTTTGCTTTTTTATAGTCAGCATTTTCAGAGAGATCCCCCATTTGAATGGCATCCCTTAATCTCACGGCTAATTTATTTCTCTCCGTGGTTGTTAATTTTTTTAGTTCTGCTCGAAGGGCTTTTTCTCCTTCGCTGGTTAGATATACTTCATCATTCATTTTTATAAACTCACCTTTATTCCTTGTTCCCAAAGAGTGTAATATGTTTGAACTTGGATGTCAATTGGATAAGATTGGTAGTAATTGTAGCTATGCTATAATCTGGAGGTTGTAAGGACTGACAAATGGGTTTGGATATTCATACTGCCACGATCACGATCTCTATAATGTCTTTGATTGCCGCGATATATTTCATTTATTCCGGTATCAGATCCATCCAATCTGCGAAAGGATCAATTTTCTATCGGATCAGGCATGAACGAGAAGTCGCAGGTTGGCGATTGATAGCATTGGCGGTTGTTCTTCTTGTGCTTTCTTTTATATCACGTTTTTTTGGAGAACCGATCATATACACGGTTTATGAACCCTCACATGTACCAACAAGTTCCCCGACCATGACGCTAACACCCACAATTTCTCTAACACCGACAATCTCACTTACCCCTACCATAACCCTTACTCCGGCAATATCATATACACCAACACCAACGAAAACTCCATTTATACCTATGTCCATCCTGGCTGGGTTTGAGAGTTCAATTACACCGAACCCTGATGCGGTTTTTAGCCCCCTTGAGTTTTCAGACCGTATCGCCAACGGACAGGCTGTCAATCCTAAAACTCTATTCTTCAACCCTGTTGGACATGTTTATGCAGTATTTTCTTACAACAATATGATCCCAGGATCTCAGTGGACTGCAATCTGGTTGCATCAGGGTGAAATGGTACATTATGAGTCCATTCCTTGGGATGGTGTCGAAGGTGGATGGGGGTACACAGATTGGGAACCATCTCCCGAATTATGGTTGCCCGGTACCTATACTGTGCAGATCTTTGTTGGCGAAGTGTTTAAAGTTGAGAGTTCATTTTCAGTTGAGGGTACTCCTGAAGGTTCGAATTCCTCAACTCCCACAATTCAAGTGGAATTATCCACATCATCTCCTACGGTGACTCCTTAATGAAAAATAATAATAATAATGAAACAAAATCTTTCCAGGATTATTATCCAGACCATATGGCTCATTGCTTTGGGTGTGGCAAATTAAATGATTATGGGCACCAAATTAAGAGCTATTGGGATGGGGATCAATCGATTTGTCACTTCAAGCCTGAACCATTCCACATCGCGATCCCTGGATATGTCTATGGAGGTTTGATCGCATCATTGATCGATTGCCATGGAACAGGTACTGCTGCTGCTACAAGTTATCGGGCTGAAGGCAGAGATATGAATTCACTACCTGCATTCAGATTCCTAACTGCATCTTTGCATGTGGATTACTTGAAACCAACTCCGTTGAATGAAATCCTGGAGCTTAGGGGTATGGTGGAGGAAGTGAAAGGGCGGAAAGTTTCCATCCTTATCTCAGTTTCTGTGAATGGAGTGGTAACAGTAAAAGGGAAAGTGGTAGCTGTTCAAGTACCTGAAGAACTGATCACAGGTTTAATTCGCTAACTTAATCCTGTTAACTTCCAGAGCATGCAATTTGTGATGCAATTCTTGCATTATTTACCAATAGTTTAATATTTGTTCTTAAAGTAACCCCATCAGACAGACTAGATAACCTTGAAAGTATATAAGGTGTTAACTCCTGTCCATGAATCAGTAAATCTCCTGCTTCTGCGGATGCCTTTTTAACATACTCTGCAACAATTGTCGATGGAATTGCAAATTCAAGAGGTGGAGGTACTGTGACCAGGATCGAACTGGATAATCCCAACTCCCAATGGATAGCAGCAAATTCCATTACCTTTTTGGGTGAGTCAATTCTTGCACTGACAGGCAGGCCACTCTCGATTGAATAAAAGGCAGGTAATTCATCAGTCTGATATCCAATAACAGGAACCGATAGAGTTTCCAAAACTTCGATCGTTGCGGGAAGGTTCAATATTGCCTTTGCACCTGAACAAACGACAATCACAGGGTATTTTCCCAATGCAGGAAGATCCGCAGATATATCCTTGTCGCCATCGGGATGAACACCTCCGATTCCTCCTGTTGCGAACACTTTTATTCCAGATTTATGGGCGATATAGAGGGTTCCAGCAACTGTTGTACCTCCAAACTCTTTCTTCAACATTGATGTGGCAATATCTCTTAAGCTGACTTTCCTAACTTCTTTTTCACTGGTCAATGATGATAGTTGATCAATGGTCAATCCTACATGAACCTTCCCGTTAAGGATAGCAATCGTGGCGGGACATGATCCTTCCTTTCGGATCTGTTCTTCCATAGCGATGGCAGTTTCAAGATTTTGCGGATGAGGTAACCCATGAGTAAGAACTGTTGATTCCAGAGCAACAACCGGATGATTCGATCTAAGGTTATCAGCGACCTCTTCGGAATAATAAAAATCATGGAAAAGTGTTGACATGCACTCATTGTACAACCGGTTTCAATAACCATCAATGGAATTTAATATTGAAGATGTAGAAATGGCTGAGGAATAGAACAATTATATTTAAATGTGGCATTTATTTTGGTTGTAGATAAAAAAAAGGGTTGACGAATACAGGGTATTAGGTAGAATTAGGAACACGGGGCGGTGGCGGAATCGGCAGACGCAGTGGACTTAAAATCCACCGATGGTGACATCGTGAGGGTTCGACCCCCTCTCGCCCCATACACAGGTTAAAACTTCGGTTTAAGCCTGTTTTTGTCCATATTTGGGGGTATTTGGTTGGATGATATTATTAAAGAATCCTCTGGGTGCCAAATTGCTCCTGATACGTTCAGGATTTCTTTATTTAGTATACAACGAGAATCAACTTTTTGAATATGAGATTACACGAGAATTTTAATTAACTCGAAAAAACTACCTCCTTTGAATAATATGGATAAGAATATCTAAATACAAACAGCCTCCCAATCGAAGAGGCTGCTGTACAGGATGTTACTAATATTTATTCTTTCAATTGCCACCAAGATTGAATTACAAATCTGTAATGAATCTGAATCAACTCTATTTTTGGATGGTTTCTGAGAACCCTATGGATTTGTCTACTTGTTAGTGTCCTATATCCATGAAAACGGGGAGTGCCTATCAAATCTTTTGTTGGTAACCCATTCGGAAAAATCTTCAATATTTCTATCAATTCTCTTGCAGCATATTCTGCCTGGTTTTTATTCAGTCTCATTTTATATTTCCTTTCCATTAAATGATTATTGGGAATAACATATATTTTGATTTTTTTTCCAAACTTTTCATTTTCATAAATTCCTCAAGAAACAAAAGATCTTATTTAATCCCAAGAATTTTGAATTATCCACGAGTCCTGCTTTTCGATGTGCGGCTTCAGTATCGTTATATGTCTGTTTCAGATAACGCTGAAGCACTGTAATTCCTTCATGTCCCATCAACTTCGCAAGTGTATAAAGATCAGTTCTATTCCGAAGCATGGATAATGCAAAGGCACGGCGGAAATCATGTAGAGTAGGTTTCTATACATTGGCTGCAATTGCTCTCCTGCTGATTACAGCCCGTAAGCCATCATATTTAGAGGAAACAATAAAGAAAGTATTTCAGAGAAACATTAATAGAGAAGGATTTTTCATGAAAAGGTTCTTTTGTATATTTATCGCTGCCCTTTTTCTTTCCGCTTGCGGGCAAACACCTGAACAAGTGGTTGTGACAAGTCAAATTACTATATTGGTCACTGTTGAAATTACTCACCTTGTTACCCAAGAAGTTACCCGGATGGTTGTTGTGACAGCAAATTATTCTAGCCCCACGGAAACACCTGCTCCTAGTCCCACACCAAAACCTACTGAAGATCAAACCAAGACAGATATGAGAGATGGTTCTTATATGGTTGGTACTGAGATATCACCCTGAATTTGGCGATCGAGTGGTTGATCCCCAAGTATGAGTTGCGCTCTGCAAATCCAGACTTATAGTGGTGATTTAGAAGATATCACCTACACGTTACCTGGCGTAACAATTAGAATCCCCGATGGGCAGTTCATGGTCTATATTGGTGGTGGAACTGGAAACAAATGCATCTGGTCGTTCCTGATGCCCTAATTCATTTTTATTGAGACCAATAGTTAATGTTATCAAGGCGTGATGTAATATGATTGGTCAAGCGGGCGGTCTAGGTTGGAAAAGGGATAAAAAAAGCTCGGGTTGATCTCAAAAAACCATATTTGGCTTTGAGGACTAAAATTCTATTCCCAAAGATGATTTAATATTACCTTTGTCTCCTCCAGTACAATTGCCTCGCACGCAGCGCTGAGCCGGCCTGGGTATCGGTAGGCAAGGGGAGCGGTATCCACTTCATACCCGCCTTCTGGATGGGACTCTGCTGTGTGCAGGTAGCTGATGCAGCCATCCGTGATGCTGGTGAAAAAGGTGTGCCTGGCCGGAGAGATCTTCTTGACTTCCATTCCAATCTCGGTAAAGGTCTCGGCAGCGAAACTTACCAGGCACAGCTCCCCGACCCGTACTACATTGATCCGCATCGGTACTGACCAATACCCATCACGGGCTTCAATGCGAGGCTTCCATGGGTAACGCTGGTTCAGGAGTGGGTCAGCCAGGATGGACATCCATCCTGGCAGTTTGGCCATCGCCAGCAGTGACTTTGCGTAATTCTTCGGCGGATGGAGTCCGGTAACCTGAGCTTCGGTCGGCAACCAAACCTCAGATCGTTCGATAAGTAAAGGGTTTACTTTCAATGATTCAGACCCGGTTCGAACAGCTTGCACAACTGCCTCGGCGACACTTCGACCTTGTTCTGCGACCATCTCGAAAGCGCGTACATCCTCCCAGTACATGTCCGGGTTTAGGTTGGCGGTCGCTCCTTGAAGGAACAATACCATGCCTCCAAGTTCAGCTTCCGCAGTGGAGCGCATAGCGCCGATCCAATCTGCTGAAACTAGCAGATTATCAGGACCGAGCACCGTACCATGACAGGCGTAATTGACCAGGGTTGCCAGAAGCTGCCCGGACTCATCCAGAACTTTCACCACCTGCAACGAGCGGTCAACAACACCCTGTGGATTCCGCCCGATCTCAGTATGCCCGTCGGGCATTTTTTCCCGGCGGTTGATGGCAATACCGGCCGTTGAACTTCCGTATTCCAGCCTGACCGGAGTCAGTTTGGAGTCTGCCTCCAGCACAGCAGCCGTGATATTCTCGACCAGACTGTTGATGAAAGCCCGATTCTTACCAAACGAACCTTCACTGGCATAGGAGATAGGACCGGAATGGGTGTGTGAACAGCACAGCAGCAATTCGATTGGGGCTAGGCGGGTTCGCACCCGGTCCACCACGAATTCATTGATGGTCAGAATATCTAGGGCAACGATAGCGATCCGTTTCGTCCCAGACTCAATGACCAGGGCAGTGGCTGTCAGCTCATCATGAACACCGATATTTCCCTTCGTGCGGTCGCCGTAGCCGATCAGGAAGATACCCTTTAGCGGGGTAATGGTACGCCGGGCGACTCCTGCACGCAAAGTATGCATATTAGGCATGGCAGCTCCTTGCTTTTTACTCCAGGTACAGGTTCCTGCGGGTCTCTTCGAGGGTATCGCCGATACGATATTTCTGGAAGATGAAGTAACCCACGAAGATGAATACTGCCATGACCGGGAAAGCCAGCCTGACACCGAGTGGATTTGCCTGGGTATAGCCAAAATTCTCCAAGAGCAGCGGCAGGATTAGGGTTCCGACCGCTGTTCCCATGCCAATAGCAAAGGAAAATGTCCCATAATAGATTGCTTCACGGCGTCGGTTGGTCAAAAGTTCGTCATAATCCACTACGTTTCCCATCATGGCATAGATCAGGATCAGATAACCACCCAGAGCTGTCCCAACAAGGGCGACGAAGATATAAGTCTGAACGGAAACGGGAATACCCGGCACGGCGCTGACCAGGAAGCCGAACAGGAAGATGATACCCAGCAGCAGCATGCTGACATTCAGCAACTTTCGCTGGCTGATCTTGCGGTTGAACCAAGTCCAGACTGGTCCCGTGAGAGCAATGAAGACGATCAGCACGCCTTGGTAGATGCCCACATCTCCTTCGGTCTGACGGAGGACAAGGGTTACGAAATAGGGGAAATTGGCCAGGACCATCTGGTATGCAATATGGATGAAGAGTGTGGAAAAGAACAGAATAAGGAATTGTTTGTTCTGGAAGGTGGCCTTGATGCCTTGCATGGCGCTCATCGTTTCACCGACGGGGCGGTCGGTTTCACGCAATCCGAGCAAAGTGATGTAAATAGTTGCCACACCAACACCACCCACCACAGCTCCCATTGCCACAGGGCCTATCGTCCCGAATAGAGGAGCTGCCACAAGCGAACCGATCAACACACCAATGATCCCAAAGAAACCCTTCCAGTAACTCAAGCCGAGTCGGGCGTGTGTCTCGGGAGCCATTTCAGGCAGGCTGGCGTCATATGGAATTCCCACCAAACTGTAGCTGGTGTGATAAACCACAATGACCACCAAGAAATAAACTGCGTTGAGAGCATAATTCGTCGTACTGGGAGGTATCCAAAGCAGGATCGCTCCCAGCAGGATGAACGGGGCGGCAAAGATCAGAAAGGGTCTCCGCCGTCCCCAACGGGAGCGCAGTGTATCGGAATAATGACCGATGAACGGATCAATGGCAGCATCCCAAAAAGTGGCGACCAGCAGCAGGATGCCCATTGTTACAGCGGGTAAATAGTTGGTACGCCCGGAATCAGGAGGGGGAGCGTAGAAATATAACAGCCAGGTACTGATGGTGATACCAAGGATGTTCAATCCTGCGGACGCGCTGGAATAGAGTGCCACGCGCCAGAAAGGAAGTTTTTGGGGTGATGGAGTGCTCATGTTTTCTCCTTGGTCTATTATGTTTTTTTGTTCAATGATAAGCCAATTAAGTATCTTAGGTTCCCAACCAGGCTAAGTGCTGCAATGTCGACCGGCAGGTTCGAATTTATTTTTTATTTTCCCAGGTAAGCCTCATAAAAAAATTCGTGTATGGGTGATAGGATCTAATTATTCAAACGAGAGAAGATGAGCTTAATCTAATATCAAATCTCTTCGTCTTGACATTTCATTACGAAGTTTCAAGGCTTCGGGTGGATACACTTTGTAATATAAAAATGCCACTAGGAAGGCAATTGCCCAAAAACCACAAACCAAGATTAGCAAAGTTTGTGACAGGCCTTGTGCGACTGCAAAATTACCAAATAGTATGATCACGATTGATGCAATTGCACCTTGGAAGAATTCTGTTAAAGCCATAGCGGTTGCTCGCAACTCCGGACGAATTACATTCTGAACTAATGGCTGTTTTACCCCTCTGCGAGTCCAATCTAGAAAGAAACCCGCGATACTAGCAACCAAAATTATCAGTATGAGTTCTAACTTTTGGGTAAGCATGATATAGAGAGGTATAAAAGCGAGGACCGTGGATATCTGAGAAACTACCACCCGTCCCCTGTTAGGCCAATGTCCATCCGCCCAATCTGCTACGATCCCGCCAACAAAACTACCAATTGCCAAGGAGATAACAATTCCGCCAAAGATTAGAGGTGCTTCGCTTTCCGGGATGCCGCGATCATCAACCAGCCAGGTCACAAAAAAAGCCGATAAAGCATTGATCGGGGTTATAAGGAAAACGCCTTGTAGAAAGTTTACCCAGACCGTTTTACTGCGCAACACTTCTTTTACATCTTCCAATTTGAAACGGAACTGTTCAGCTTTTTTTTCGGTAATCAGGTTTTCCAGTTCAGGTTCTGCGCTACCGCGTACAGGGTCTTTAATTAGGATGGCAATCAATACTCCAGATAAGATACTGGCAGCACCTAAAAGGATAAACGCCCATCGCCAACCATCGCCAGAAGCACCGACCAGCTCACCAAAAGCAAATGCCCCGATCACAATCCCGAACATGCCGATGGCGCTGATGGTGCCCATCGCACGACCGCGGTGTTTTGGACCAAAAACATCAGCCAGCATACTGAATGATGCCGGATACAAACATCCTAATCCCAAACATGCGATCACTCTGACGACTAACAACTGGTGGTAGTTGGTCACCAAGCCAGTCCCCATTGTCCAAATTCCCCATAAACCAGTGCCGATCACCAAGATCCACTTGCGACTGAAACGATCTGCCGCCATTCCCCACAACGGGCCACTGAAAGTCTGGAAAATCACACGAATATTAAAAATTATACTTAAGGCAGCATAATCCAATCCTAAAGCTGTTCGAATTGCAGGAAAGAGCATTGGCAGGGCTTGGTCTTCTGCACTATCAATGAAGAAGCCGAAGCCTAAAGCGGTTAAAATTCGCCTTTTCTCACCTTTTTTTTTCTTTTCGGTGTCTATTGTCATTTAAGCTCCTCCTCGCGATTGATTAAGCCATACTTTTTTCGCAGGTCCGAGTAAGCTGCCTGGCAAACTCCTAATGCATAAAATTCACACTTCCATTGACCTGGACCGCAGAAAAGTTCCAGTTGTTCGTAAGGTACCTTCTTGGCTAGCTTGCGCTGCAATTCTTCCAGGCTGTTCACATCCCCGGGTTTGAGTCCCAGTTGTTTTAGCACGGCAGCATCCTTGCTGATCTTATTCTTCCAACCGGTCGAACAACGGCCTTCCTCCTCTGACCAGTAACCGCACTGATAGCAGAAAACATCGTAACCATAGATGCTCTCCACCTTCAGTTCTGGATCCGGGATGAGCTTATCGACCAGGTTGGCATATCCCAGGCGAAAGGTGGGTTGGGATAGAAGTGCATCGAAAGCCCCGGCGCACAAGTGATGGTGTCCCATCAGGCGGATGTGGGTTTGGAAATCACCCGGGATGATCTGCTCAAGTTGTTCTGCATCCCAGGGAGAGGTCTGTTCCTGTTCAAATTCCTTTCGTTCAGGGGAGATCTGTTCCACACCAGGCAGAGGTTCGGCCATCATCTGGAAGAGCGGCTCCATATCACCGAAGCGCACTAAGCGGAAGGATTCACCCAGGCAGGTCTCACTGTCCCACCCGGCTTCGATCGCCACGATTTTGGCTTGTTCCTGCATGAACATCCCCAATAATGGACGCAGGTCGCCTTCCATGGATTTCTCCAGCCAGGGTACCTGTTTACCCCAGGTGGCAAGTTGTAAGCGGGATTGGTTAATGGTATTGCGCATCATCTCCCGGTGGACGCAGACAGCCAGGATCTTGCGCTCGATTGAGTTTGAAATTTCTTCCACGTGGGTCACGCTTGGCAGCTGACGTGCAAAATACCAACGTTCGCATACCGAAAATGGCTTAAATCCTTCCTTGAAATGCTCAGGGTAATGCTTGTCAAAACAGGATACCCAGAAGGCTTCATCCACCGCCTGTGCCACGCGCACATGATCCTGATTGTTCTCATACAACCCGTCCGGATCAAAGCTGAAAACGGCATAAGGTTGGTACTTGCGAAACAGATAAACGATCCGTTCTCTCAGTTTTCCAAGCGGGATGTCCGCCAGCATGTCTGTTTCGAAGCCCAAATCAACGATCTCCTGGATCCCAAGAATGCGGGCGGATTCACGTAGTTCTTCGGTGTTTTTTAGGATGGTTTCTTTGATGGACAAACCAACCGAATCTTTACGATCATCGGTGACACGCACCAGGATGACTTTCCAACCCTGGTCTGTGAAATTTGCGATGGTACCTCCGCAAAAGGCTGCCGCGTCATCGGCGTGTGGACTGATTATCAAAGCAGTGTGCATTATCACCTCATATGTTGCAGATATAAGTCGCTTAAAATACTCACTGAAAATATCGAAGGGAAAGAATATCCTGATATCCTTTTATTGGTTCCTCTTGCGGAAAGCTTCGGCTAATTCAGGAGCATTTTTCTGGACCTTCTTGAGGGCGGAGATGACATCGTCGACACCTTCGGGACCTGCTCGAAAAATGGCTTCGTCCAGCGTGACAGCTTCATGTTCACAGGCTCGTTCAGCCTCCGGGAAGCTCATTTCCTTAAAATCAAAACACTCTTGAAAGGCATTTGGTACGGCAAGTTTAGAATTTCCAGGTTGGAAAAGGTCATAGCGATGCATGGCTTGGTATCCAACCTCTGCCATCACCCCTTCTGCTTCCAGAGCAGCACACAGAACATCGTGCTCCACTCCAAAGTTGGCTGTATCGATGGAAAAGATATATTGATAGAATGAACGGGTTGTGTGACGCGGGTCGCGCCGCAGGACACGCACACCAGGCACCTCGGAGAGGGCTTCATCCATGTAAGCCGCCATCTGCTCGCGCTCTCTGGCTTGTGCCGGGAATCGTTCAATTCCCACCAATGCAAGGGCGGCCTGCAGTTCACTTAATCTGAAGTTGCCGCCCATAATGGGCGAAGGACCCGCCTCTGTGCCGTTTTCACCTTCGTGTCCACGACCGCAGTCGATGATCGACATTGCCCTGCGGGCCATGCTCTCGCTGCGACATAGTAGGATGCCGCCTTCGCCGGCAGTGATTGTCTTGGAAGATTGTAAGGAGAAGGAGCCAAAGTCCCCGATCGTTCCTGCACCTCGCCCGTTCCATTTTGCGCCGTGGGCATGGGCACAGTCCTCGATCACCACCAGGTTGTGTTTTTCAGCCAGGTCCATGATGGCATCCATGTCGGTCATGTTGGATGCCAGGTGGACCGGGATGATAGCACGGGTTCTGGGAGTGATGGCTCTGGCAGCTGCATTCGGATCCATACAGTAATTGTTCGGATCAATATCGACAATGACCGGAATGGCACCGGCATTCATGGGTGCAGCCGCAGTGGCCTGGAAGGTGCAGGCAGGAACTAGGACTTCATCCCCCCAACCGACGCCGGCTGCACGCAGAGCCACCTCCATGGTGACGGTACCGTTGGCCATTACTACGGCATAACCGCCACCCTGCAACTCGGCAAATTTCCTGGCCAGTTCTGTTGTTTTTGGTCCGGGATATGGGTACCCACCCCAGCGACCGGACTTGATCACTTCGGTCACGGCGTCGATGTCGCGCTGATCCCAGACAGGCCAGGCGGGGTAGGGATTGGTACGGGTCTTTGGACCGCCCAGGATTGCAAGTTCAGACATTGGATCCTCCAAAAAGAATGTAGTTATTAAACCGATCCAAAAAAATTAACCCAATACCAGTTCCTTTGCTCCCTGGATAAGTGTCTGGCGGATAGGGTTTCCATCCACACCTGCCATTTTCATACCCAGCAGTACTGAGCCGACCACTGGCGGTCCATCCAGACGGGAAATTTGGGCATTGGGAATATGACGAAGGATGATCTGGCACATAGGTTCGCTGATCAAAGCACCTCCTTCAAAGATACCCCCCGATTGGACGATCTCGACTTCCTCATTCTCCATTCCGATCTGGCGGGTGACTGCCACGGTCAGCCAGCCTAATTCCTCACCTGCCCAGCGAATAACTTCTCCCGCGGCAGCATCGCCTGTCAGGGCGGCTTCAAAGATCTGGATGGCGATATAGGGGAATAGATGATATTGCTGGTTGGAGATACCCTCCATCAGGTCAAGTTCATCTTTTGCACCCGTCGCTTCGAGATAGATGGCGGTCAAGGCAGTGGGTGGAATGCGCTTGATCCAGGCATAGTTGACCATGTGCAGACCTTTCCAGATGATCTCATAACCACCACCGAATTCGCCAAATGACGTCCCGTTGCCAACGATGCGTCCCTGTTCGCCGTTCGGACCAATTCCATAACAATTGACTCCCGATCCAGCTGTGATGTTGACGCCGATACCATGGGTTGTGCCTGCCAGTAGGCCGTTAACTCCATCGTTTACCACCTCCAGTAGACATCTTAAGCCAAGGTTGGAAATAGTATGCAGGTGGGCTGCCCGGTCACTAGGGAAATCGTAACCTGCAATACCAAAACCAGCACCTGCGATCTGATCGAAAGTGATATTCGCCATATGACAGGCTTGCTCAAAGGACTGCTTCAGCACCTCCGCCAGACCATCATAACCAGCAGTCTGGTGATTGCCTCCCCCGCTTCTTCCAAAACCAACGCAGTCACCGGCTTTATCAGCGATCAGGGCGTGGGTTTTGGATGAGCCAACATCCAATCCGAGGAAGAATTGTTTTGCCATGCTTATCCTTCAGGAAGGATTGCTCTACTGGTTTCCCCTGCTCTTTTTTCCTCTAAAGCATCATGGATATCCACCAAGCGCTTTCCATGCAAAGGATACAACCAGAGCAGGTAGATCGCCAGCAGGAATCCGATCGTGGTAGGAACGGTCAAGAAGATCCGAAAACCAAGGTCGACCGTGGCAGGCTGAACCTCAAGCAGGGTATCGTAGCCAAAGGCAGGCATGATCAAGCCAAAGGCACTCGAGACCAACAATCCGCTCAAGGTGATGAGAAAACCGCTCATCCCAAAATACATCCCAGCTCGTTGATGACCTGTCTTGATCTCATCCTCGTCCACTACCTCGGTCATGATGACATCCCCGATCAAAACCAATCCGCCCAGTCCTATTCCAAGCACTACAGCAGCTGCATAGGTGAAGGTTATATTGGGTGAGAAGCCCATCGGGACAATGCCGATGATCATTACCGCGTTGGCAAGCATGAGCGTCCTGCGGCTATCGAGTTTGTTGGCGACCCAATTACGCCAGGGGTAGAGGGTAAGCATGGCTACCAGGAAGGCGATACCGAGGATGGCAGTTGCCAGGCCTTCGTCAACTTTCAAACTGTATTTCAGGTAGAAAAGGATGCCAACCTGGAGTGTGCCGGTGGCGAAGAAGCGCATGGATTGCGCTCCCGCCGCGGTGAGATAACTGCGATTGAGAAAAGTAGCTTTCAGAGCTAGCTTGAAGGGATAACTGGTATCGGTTTTCAAGGCTGCCTTTTCGAACAGAAAAGGGGAGCCAACATATATGGCAATAACCGAGACGACCGAAAGCACGATGGCCATCCCAGACCAACCGAGAATGCTCGAGAGAAGAGGCGGCAACGCCGCACCCAGCACAAGGGCGATGGTCTGGAAAATGTTCATCTTGGCCGCCACATCCGTTCGTTCACGATAATTTCCAAACATTTCGGGCAGTAGACCATAATATCCTGTGGCAATGGCCGTATATAGTCCTTCCCAGATAATGATCATAGTACCGAAGTAGACCAGCAAAGCTACCGGGTTGTCTTTGCCGTCGAATGGGGCGGTGAAGATGAGAGCAAATGCGACCGCATATGGTAAACCGCCAAACAGCACATAAGGGATGCGCCGCCCCCAGCGGGTACGGGTGCGGTCGGAGAGATAGCCCAATGCCGGGTTGTTGAGGGCATTGTAGATGGTGTAAAAGAACCAGAATGTGGAATACCAAGTAACAGGCAGGTTCTTTATATCCACGATGTAAAAGGCGACCACACCTGCGATCGCTTCAGCAAGTGTTGCTACTCCCAGGCTGACGAGGGAGTACATCATGCGGGTCTTGGTACTGGTGGCAAACTCGAATTTATCGGCAGTCATCTTATCTCCTTTGGCTAAGGCATGCTGGGTGATTGGTTACGGTTTGTCGCTCTGCATCAAGTCCCGGATTGGTTTGTATCCGATCACCTGGAATCCCTCATTCTTGATGAAACTTTTGATCTCCTGGCTCATGAAAGCGTTGTAATTGGCCACCCTGCATTCCCAGTCGGGTGTGATCGCCCGCAGTTCAGCGGTGTCAATGGCTGGATGCATTAGGAGGTGGGTTATCCCGACCGGGAGCGCACCCAGTTTTTGTTTGGCTATCTCGATCTGGTTGGTCGGATCTTCCAGCGAGAGATAGTCAATCCCATCGATCATTGGAAAACCTTGTTCTTCCAGCTGCCCGATCATACCAGCAAACATCCCAGCCTCCTCTGCGCTGAATCCCAGTGCTATGAATCCTTGCACATCCAAACGTGGCATCAAGCCAGGCGTTTTGAAGTGGTTCAGTGTTTGTAGGTAACCGGCGATGAACCTGGGATTGGTGATCGTACCCATGTGTGTATCGATATGAGTGATATTGATCCCGGCTGCCAGCGCTCGTTCTGCCTGGGTTTCGACTTCGATGCGGACTGCCTCTGGATCGGCGTTTTCCCAGGCGGCTGGTTCTCTCTGGTGAAAAAATCCGTCCTTATCCATCAAACCTGACGCCTGATCCCGTGTGGAGACAGGACTCCAGCGGTAGCCGTCCCACTCCGAATTGACTGTCCCATGGACACCCAGATCGACGTTTGGATTTTGACGTGCCCAATCCGCCACCGCTGGGAACCACGGACAGGGTACCATGACTGCCCCGGATGAGATCGTGCCGAATTCCCACAGGTCCATGAAACCCTGCAGGGAAGCATGGCACATGCCCACATCATCAACATGGATGATGACAAGTCTGTCATTGTTTGAATAACCAAGTTTTTTGAGTAGAGGGTTGGGAACCATGTTTTATCCTTTATCTTAGTATCATGGCTATTGGAAAAATCGTGGCAACCACTGACGGTTAGATTCCAGCATATCTTCCAAAACATTCTGGATCTTGTCAGCACTCGGTCCAAGCGGATGAGCCAGCAATGCCTGCTTAGCAGCGTTCCTATCCCCGTATACTGCAGCCTGGACAGTGAGAAGCTCGTACATTTTTACCGAGGCTATCAATCCAAAACAAGCTTCAGGCAGGGCATTAGCCTCGAGCGGGTGGATACCAGTATGATCTACGCTGGCAGGTATTTCCAGTACCCAGTCTTCAGGCCAATCCTTGATGGCTCCCTTGTTTCGCACGTTGACGGTGTGTATTTGACCGAGGTTGTTATGGTGAGAATCAATCAGCTGGGTGGCTAATGTCGAATAGAAGGCACCGCCTCTCTTCATCAGGTCATCGGGAGGAACAGTCATGGCGGGATTGGAGTATTCACGCAGCAGGTCGCTTTCAATTTTCATAACTTCTTCAGCTCGCGAAGGTGGCCAGTTATCCTGTATTTTGAGCTTTTTGTCGGTATAGTAAAAATACTTCAGGTACGGGTTGGGAATCATTCCGAGTGTTTCGAGCGTATAAATGTCCCATTCGGGTTCTGTTTCCTGTTTTATCATCTTGATGTAAGCCAGGAAGATCTGTGGCCACATGTCTTCATTATCCACAGTAAAACCATAATGCCAGGTGAGGTGATTAAGACCGAGTGTTTTCAGAACAGCACGCTCATTGGCGATCTTTTGGCCGGTATATTTCTCCAGGCTTGCCAGGATTTCCATTTTGGTGGTGATGCCCACGTTACAGACTCCCACTGCGGGAACATCCGGAGCATGGCGGGTGAGTGCTTCTGTGACCAGACCAACCGGGTTGGTGAAGTTTACCAGCAACGCTCCCGGGGCAACTTCAAGCATGTCATTGGCTATGTCCAGGATTACGGGGACGGTACGTAATGCTTTCGCCATGCCGCCCACACCAGTCGTTTCCTGGCCGATCAAGCCATGCCGCCTGCCCAGGTACTCGTCACCGCGTCGGGCAGGCATCATTCCGACCCGCAACTGGGTGATGACATAGGATGCACCGGAAAGAGACTCACGCTGACAGGTAGAAAGTACTACCTTGAAAGGCTGGTCTTTGGCCATCACCATTCGTTGAGCGAACTTACCAACGATATCCAGCCTGGCCTGATCAATATCCATCAAACACAGTTCCGTAAGCGGCAGGTGATCAACTCTGGACAGGAGCCCATTGACAAGTTCCGGTGTATAAGTTGAACCGCCTCCAATGACTGTGATCTTCAATTCAATCTCTCCAACAAATTCAGAACCCGCAATGCAATGCCATGGGATGCAGGATCTTGAGCGGTTCGCCATGCTCGAATCCGTTGTCCATGGCAACCTGGCGGGATTTCATTTCCAGGGCCATGACCAGCTCTTCCATGCCGTCAGGCTCGAACTGGGCCTGGTAGCTGCGGACAGCTGAGATCTTGTCATCCCAGGTTTGGGTGACGTCTGCGATGGTATTCGCTTCACGGGTATAGTAGAAAACAACTCCCTGGATGGCATGCCCCCGATATGCAGAATCAATTTCAGGATCGGAAGAGGCGATCTTCGTCATCCCGGCAAATATGACCGCTTCTGTAGTTGCCAGGCCGGTCTGGATGTGATCATGATGTCCCTCATAGGTCAGCCAGGGGTCAGCAGTGACAACAAGATCAGGTTGAATGAGCCGGATGTACTTTAGTAGATCACCGCGTAGCTCAAAAAAATCATATTTCCCTGCATCTGGATATCCCAGCCAGTAATGCTCTTTTACACCGATGATCTTTCCGGCTGCAAACTGGTCGCGTCTCAGGGCTTGTTCAGCAGCTTCTGTCGAAAGAGTGTTATCCACGACGCCCATCAGATCGTCGGTTACAGTGAGGTAGATCAGTTCGGCTCCCTTCTGTTGAAGCTGCTTCAGGATACCACCGGCTGCAATATCATTATCATCATAATGAGGTTGGATGCACAGGATCCTCCTGGCTGAGTAAATATCAGGGATGGGGATAAGGGATTCTATTGTCATTGGATCTCCACAACTTTTCCGGTTTTAGCGCTTTCATAGGCTGAGTCCACAACCTTCATATTTACCAATCCTTCCATTCCCCCGGGAACAGGTGTTTTGCCTTCCTGAATACAATTTATAAAATAAGCCATCTGGGTATCATACATGGATTGAGGGCAATGCTCTGCGCGAGGGAAGGGAAAACCGGCAGATATGACTTCTATTTTGTTTTCCTTTTCACCCGCCAGCTCCAGTTTGGTCGGGAAGAGTTGTCCGAAACCCTTCGTTCCATAGAGCTGGGTGGCAGCTTCGGGACCATCCATGTGCGGTTGCCACCAACCTGATTCTATATAGGATACCGTCCCGTTGTCCCAGTTGACGATGACAACACCGGTATCATCCACATCTAAGTCAGTGTAAAAAGTACCCAAATTGGCATATACCGAAATAGGCTTTGGATCGCCCAACAGAAAGCGGGCAGTATCTAGTGCGTGGATGCCCATGTCTGCCATCGCTCCGCCACCTGAATATTCCTTTATCGTGAACCAACCGGATGGTCCCCAGTGCGTATGTACTCCGTAGCCTTTGGTGCGGATGATCTTGCCCAACCTTCCAGCCTGCGCTTTTAACCACACCACATCCGGGTCAAATCGCCAGCAGTGCGCCACCATTAATACTGTCCCGGTTGTCTGACTGGCAGAAAGCATCTGTTCCGCTTCGATGGTATTCAAGGCCATTGGCTTTTCCACCAGCACAGGGATGCCGGACTGGAGGGCTGCCAGGGTCTGCGGGGCATGCAGGAAATTGGGTGTACCGATCACAAGTGCATCCGCGCCGCTATCCTGGAGCATGTCTGCCATGGTCGTATACTGCCTCCGGATCCCAAACTGACCCGCGAAGGCAGCAGATTTATCGAAATATTTCTCTACCACCGCAACAACCTGTCCACCGCAGTTTAACACTGCCTGGGCATGAATGGCTGCTATATACCCAGCTCCAGCTATAGCGAATTTCATCCTTCCTCCTTGGGAATATGTGCAATCCCGTAAGGGAGAGTATGTTCTCTGCAATAATCTGGGAGTTCTATAAATATTTGGGTAACCGTTTCAGATGGAATCCGGTTCAGTGGTATGGAACAGGCCTTGAGAGCAGCTTCTAATGCGTGTGTATCTTGCCCCTGGCGATCTGCCATCAAGAGGATGCCTGGACCCACCAGATCGCCATGCGGCCAGGCTGGACCGGTGTATTGTTCAGCACAGTAGGCAAAATAATGTTCGGAGCCTTCTTCGGGACGGGAATGTCCGATTTGGTTGCAGAGTTGGACTTCCATTGACAGGCAGTCATAAAGGCTCTTTATACCATCCCGATCACCGTGACCGGCAGCCTCAGCGCATTCGATCACACCTATTAATATGGTTTGAGCATTATCATAAACCCAGGGAATGAACTCCATTCCGACAGGGTTGCGCCCCAATTCATGGGCGAATTTCCAATCCCAGCAGCCAGTCGCGATAGAGAGAACGTCTGTGATCCCAGCAGCCCGGATCCATGCAGGGGCGCTGGCAATGACATCCAGATCCAATATGAGTTGTTCGGGAACCTTGGTTGGGATATATTGAACGCAGCCGTCGCGGCGGATACCTGATGCAGCTGTAAGAAAGGCATCCACAGATAAAGCAGTGGGTAGTACAACAAGTGGAAGGTTCAGGCAGGCAGAAAAATATTTAGCTGCATCAACAGTCAAACCTCCCCCAACAGAATAGACCACTTGTGCAGGAGAATCTACTATGCTGGCGAGCAGATTGTCCCATGCAACCAACGTTGCGTTTAAAGGTTCAAGTCGGGTTGTGACTTTCAGCCCAGAAAGACTATTCTGAACAGCAGTCCAGGCTGGGGTGGAAGTGACCAACAACACAGGTCTTTTTTCATCAATTTCAGAGAAAGGGATCATACTGACAATAGGTAGATTGGCGAGTATTTGAATCATCCCTTCCCTTGTTATTATTTGATGGTGTGTGATCTACTTTAGATCCATCTCTATATGGTTTAGTTTACAATCATAAAAAAAACTTGTCAACAGTTTTGTAACATTCTTTCTGTAATTTCATGAACCTTAACAAAAGAGGTGAGTCAGAAGTATCCTTAAAGGCAACAAAACCAATAAAAAAGAGGCTGTTAATGACTCACCACGACGATTATTCCTTCACGAAAGAGTTTGCGGAATGAAGGATTGGATGCGATACCTGAGATGCGGGGAGTTCTGATCAACCCGGGGGATGATCTCCATCCACCAAAAACCCGAATTTTGTATTGTCATAAAGCCAATGAGACCGGGCAGCCTGCTAGCCCTGTGTATCATTTAGACGAGGCCTGATCCAAGAATCGTTGGAGCAAAAAAAAGCGGAGGCTACCAAGTTTGGTAGCCTCCGATAATAATTCGGGTTTTTAGGGATCTCCCCAAAATTCCTCAATACTTTATTCGACCTCTACCAGCACCGCCCGGATGAGTATACGATAACTGTAGGAGTCGCTGGCTTCGTCGTAACCGCGGCAGGTCACCAGAGTGATCCAGGATAATTCCTGGTGCTTCATCATCGCAGCCAGGTTATTGGGCTGGACCTGCATCACCGAGCGCACCTCATACACGTACTTTCCACCCCAGGCATGAACGATGATCTTATCCCCCCACCATAAGCCATTCAATTTTACAAACGGACCGGGATTACCATAAGCATCATAGACATGGGCAGTGATCACCGAGTTGCCGCTCCAGGTGGGGAAAGCAGAACCGTCCAACCAGCCGGCATTATTGCCCAGCCAGGAGACGTCCCAGGTCCCATTGGTTTGCGGTACGCCCACGATGGACGTCTGCACGCCAAGGCTCGGAATCTAAAGCCATAAGTCGCCCAGGCTGGCATAGTCTTTTTCAGCAGGTTGGGCGGGGAGGACCGTTAGACGATATGGGGCAAAACCAATGGCTGGTATAACTTTAGCGGGCACAACTGTGGGGGTTGGGGTGGGGGTCGCGGTAACCGTCAACGTTTCAGCCGGTACATTGCAGGCACTGACAGCACCGTTGGTGCCGGTGCCTCCACTGTATACTGCCCTCCAATAATACGTTCCGGCCAAGTTGAAAGTCATGGAATTTGAATTCGGGACATTATTACCAACACCGGTCACTGTCTTGGTCCCAGCACTTACTGGATCCAATGTGCAGGCGCTGTCCGTATAATAAGTATAGGTGACTGTTCCACCCGCACTGGCGGCGGCTCCAGTCAAGGTTGCAGTATCATACACCGAACTACCGACTACAACATTGGTGGCGGAAAGGTTTGTCGTAAGGGTAGGAGTGACATTGGCAACATCGTTCACTAACAGTATTTCACTGGTGCAGGCACTTTTAGCACTGTTGTTGTTGACGTCTCCAGAGTATGCTGCCTGCCAATAATATATTCCGGCTGTAGCGAAGGAGATGGGATCTGAATTCGGCACAATACCGCCATCCACATTCTTAATTCCAGCTGACTGTGGATTCAAAGTGCAGGTATCATCATTTGTATATACTGTATAGGTCACTGTTCCGATCGCGGTGGCAGTGGCTCCACTCAAGGTTGCAGTATCATACACCGAACTACCTACTGGAACACTGGTAGCAGAAAGTGTCGTCGCAATGGTCGGAGAGAGTTTATTGACCGTTAATGTTTCAGCCGCTACATTGCAGGCACTGACAGCACCGTTGGTGCCGGTGCCTCCACTGTATACTGCCCTCCAATAATACGTTCCAGCCAGGTTGAAAGGCATGGGATTTGAATTCGGGACATTATTACCAACACCGGTCACTGTCTTGGTTCCAGCATCCACTGCATTCAATGTGCAGGCGCTGTCCGTATAATAAGTGTAGGTGACTGTTCCGCCCGCACTGGCGGCGGCTCCAGTCAAGGTTGCAGTATCATACACCGAACTACCTACTGCAACACTGGTTGAGGAAAGGTTTGTCGCAAGGGTAGGAGTAACATTGGCAACATCGTTAACTAAAAGCGCTTCACTGATGCAGGCACTTTTAGCACTATTGTTGTTGGCGTCTCCACTGTATTCTGCCTGCCAATAAAACGTTCCGGCTGTATTAAAGGGGAGGGGAGGCGAATCCGGCAAAACGCCAGGGGTGGTTATAGCTATGGGGCCAGTGGTCTGATCCAACGCAGTACAGGCAGTGTCCGTATATACAGAGTAGGTCACAGTGCCACCTGAATTGACGGTATCTCCAAGCAATACCGCACTGTCAGACACAGTTGCTCCTACTGTTACAGAGTCGGCGGAAAGTGTTGTCGTGACGGACGGTGAGCAAAGCGGGCGGGTGATATGGGTATTATTTAATGTAACCGCTGCAATTCTTGCTAAAAATCTCCCGGTAACCGTTGAGCCACCATTGTCTGTAATCGATTGGTCAGCCATGATGGTCCCAAAAAATTCAGAGTTGGTTCCGAGAACGGCTGAAGAGCCGACCTGCCACCAGACATTGCAAGCTTGCGCGCCACGAGTTAGGACTACTTTGCTTGTGGAGGCGGTTATAAGGCTGGATGCCATCTTGAAAATAAATACGGAGTTGGGGTCATTCGCGCCGTCGAGTATCAACGTCCCTGTTATCCCGAAAGTACCTGCACTGGAAGTGTAGACACCATCTGTCAGCGTTGACCCGCCGAGCTCTGAGGATATGGTGTTTGCTGGCACCCGTGCAGCAGCCTCGTTATAAGCAGTGGTTAAATCATTTTTTGCTATTGTGAGAAGGCTAGCATTTGTTACCCTGCAAGGAAGAGGACCGGAAGCATCCACTGAGTATACTGTCCCGGACAGCATTTCAGCGCACGTCAATGGTCCCGTAGATGCCCCCCAACCCGCTGGGCTCAAACCAACATCACCGTTGATTTGAGAAAGGTTATTGTCGTTGACTGCTGATCCAGCCAGAATGGCGAAATTGCTGGTTGTCCCCAAGCTTACCGGAGTGGTAGCCGCGAGCCGGCGTGCAGACACGCCAAGGGAGGGAGCTACCAATGATAAGGTTATCATCAGGATGATTAAAATTGGTAGAAACTTAAACTTAGGCATTTTATTCGTCCTCCTGACAAAAAAATCCCACCTAGGAATGGCGTAATGTATTACAAGTATTCAAATTTATTATACTACAATCGTATTCTAATTCAATGAGGAATTGAAAGGTTATCGCAGGGGAATAGTATCTACCATCCAGACAACCGTCATTTCCCACCTTGCTTTTTAAATGGTTCCATTTCACCACCCCCAGAATGCGGGTATTCCCGGTAAACCCCGCCCGGCTTTACCCTGGTCGCTTTGGCGGGGAGGTGGCGCTCTACCAGAAGAACTAAACGCCTGGCAACCCGGACCTGGTGCAGGTGGGCAGGTGCGAGGTGATAATGCTCTGGGCAGTGCAATCCAGGTTCAGGTTCAAGATCCCCCACCTTTTCAGCCATAATTAAATTGAATTCATAATCACATTGATATTTTGACCAATGCTGATAGTTATTCTTAAGATCGATATAATTGCTTAAAATCACTTTTGACAATTTTTGGGCAAATTTTCCTTTTTAATTTGTTTCTATCAGGATTTGACAGACTCCGTTAAGAAATTTAATATTAATCATTGTTCAACAATTATTATTAATCAAGAGTAAATTGATTTCTATAATATTAAGTATTATTCGGAATAACTTAAATCTTTTCTAATTCCTCGTGAACAGGTATAGCTTCAATTGTCCGAGGATTCAAGATCTTCTCGAGTGCTGTCCCCAACAAGGCAAAGGCAAGACTGGTCAATAATAACAGTGCAATTGGTTCCAGTACCCAGAAAGGTGAACCATATAAGGCACCTTTGGATAGCCCATCATAGATAATTCGACCCCAGGAGGGATAATTGGATTTGATATTAAAGAAACCAAGTGTCGCTTCCCAGAAAATAAAACTTGGTATCTGGGTGATCAATTGGGGAATCAATACTGGAAGAACTCTTGGGATTAAATAATGCATAATAATACGCATGTTCCCCGCCCCGTATGCTCTTGCACTCTCAATATAAGGTGCTTCTTTTGCCTGTAAAAATGCTGAACGAAATGTTTTCATTGGCGAACCCAGGGCATTGATCACAATAATAAAACCCAAAATGATCCAAATATCAATATTAAAAAGAACGTTGACAAGCACTGCAATGGTTAATCCAGGTATGATCATGTTAACTTCTGTGACCCTTTGGACAAAACCATCCAACCAGCCTCCAAACCACACTCCTGCAGCTGGTAAGAGCATTGCAATTAATGTAGTGATCAATGAGCCCAGGAAA
>Ga0209641_10000333_pt1 | contig 42967 bp, 30 predicted proteins | sample RifCSP16_1_FD_184022 | JGI IMG/M metagenome (GOLD analysis project Ga0209641, IMG submission 184022) | Soil microbial communities from Rifle, Colorado - Rifle CSP2_sed 16_1 (SPAdes) (version 2) | ecosystem: Environmental > Terrestrial > Deep subsurface > Rock core/Sediment | place: Rifle... | reverse complement strand
CGATGGCGCAGGTCGTCGCCGAGGCCAGGCGGCTCCTCGAGAGCACGAGCCACGACCACATCGCCACGGAGCACCGCCGGAAGATCCAGGGCCTGTCGGCCATGCTGGAGGCGGCCCGCCGGATCGGCGCCAGCACCAGTGAGGTCGAGCAACTCTTGGACCAGGCGGAGAAGGCGATCCAGGGGAACGATCTCGCCCTCGCGGACATCCTGGTCAAGCAGGCGGAGGTGTCCACCGGACTCCACATCCAGCAGTTCATCCAGAACAAATACCCCAACCTCGTCGTGAGGATGCCCACCAAGGGTCTCCAGGCGAACGCGTGGAACCGGTTCGTCGTGGAGATCGAGAACCGGGGAACGATGGGCGCGAAGAACGTGAACCTGAACATCGAAGGGGACGTCGAGGTGCGCGGCGCCGAGCCGATCTCCGAACTCGGCGTGGACGAGAAGAAGTCCATCGAGGTCGGTGTGCGGCCGCTCCACGGGGGCGACGTGCCCGTGAATGCGCGCGTGTTCTACAACCGCTACTTCGACGACAACAAGTATGAGATCGCGGACGCCCGCGAACTGAAGGTCGAGACCGCGGGCACGTACCTCGTGGAGGATGTGTTCCTCATTCACGTGGACGGCCGCCTGGTGGCCCACGAATCCCGACGATTCCGGCAGGAAATCGACGAGGACATCTTCTCCGGCATGCTCACGGTCGTCCAGGATTTTATCCGCGACTCGTTCCGCCAGAGGACGCACACGCGACTCAAGCGGTTGGACTTCGGGCAGTCCAAGATCCTGATCGAGCGCAGCACGCATTGCTTCCTGACCACCGTCGTGCTCGGCTCGGAGCCCGCGCTCCTCCCCCTGTACATGGCCGAAGTCCTCCGGGAAATCGAAGGGGAGTTCGGTACCACGCTCGGCGCCTGGTCCGGCATGCTCCATGAGCTGCCCGGCATCAACGATGTGATCCGGAAGCTGCTCCTGGCGACGGAAGCCCGTACCGCGGAGCGCGGCCTCCTAGGCGGCTCCGAGGTCGCGCAGATGGAACGTCTCCTCGTGGATGCGGAGGACTCCGGCGCGGAGATCAAGGAGGTCCAGGAGCTCTTGGCGAAGGCGGAGAGCTCGCTCGAAACGGACATGGACCTCGCCTGGCAGCTCCTGTCCAAGGCGAAAGCACAGGCAAGAGAGACCCAAGTGAAACTCCTCGGGCGCATGAAGCTCCTCGTCGACCAGACCGCGGATTCGGTCGACCGGCTGCGGGGCTTGGGGGTGGATGCGGGCCCGGCAGAGATCCTGCTCAAGGAAGCCCGCGAGGCGTTCGAGTCGGGGCGATTCGACAAGGTCGAGGAGATCGCGAACAACGTACGCGGGACTCTGGAGCGCGTCCAGGCCGATTCGATGGCGAAGGAAGTAGAGATGGAGCTGGGCACCCTGATCCAGGATATCGAGAAGGCCCGCGGAGAGGGCGTCGACACGAACCATGCCGAAGCATTTCTCGTCCGGATTGAGGATGCCCTGCAGCGGAAGGACTTCCCCGCGATCGACGAGTTCCTGCGCCGGGCGCGAGAGTCCCTGAGGGAACAGCGGCGCAAGACGATCCTCAAGCGCTCCCAGCAGGAGTTGGAGAGGCTCGGCGCCATGCTCGTGGAGGGGAAGGCGCTGGGGGCCGTGTCGCCGGAGGCGGAGGGCCTTCTCCTCCGCGCTCGGGAGGCGCTCGCGGAGGGGCGTACGGACGACTTGGACGCGATCGTCCGCCAAGCGAGCGCGATCGCGAAGGCCACGATTCAGAAGTTCCTGGAGGACAAGTATCCGCGGCTGTTCCTCACGATGCCCACGGCGGGTCTCCAGGCGGAGGCGTGGAACCGGTTCGTCGTGGAGCTCGCGAACAAGGGGAACCTCGCCGCGAAGGATGTGGAGTTCCGCGTCACCGGCGACGTCGACGTGCGGGGCCTTGAGATGGTGCCCAGAATCGAGCCGAACGAGAAGAAGCGCGTCGAGTTCGGTGTGCGGCCAAGATCCTCGGGACCCGTCCCGCTCGACATGGAGGTCCGATACCACCGTCCGCTGGACGAACGGGAGTACGAACTCACGGATTCGAAGCAACTCAATGCGGAACCGCCGGGAACCTACGTTGTCGAGGACGCGTTCCTCATCCACCGCGATGGACGCCTGATCGCGCACGAGTCAAGGACGTTCCGGGACCCCGTGGACGAGGACATCTTCTCCGGGATGCTCACCGCCGTCCTGTCGTACGTGAAGGAGTCCTTCCACCGCGCGGAGGAGGGGCTCCGGCGCGTGGACTTCGGGAACGAGAGCAAGATTCTGTTCGAGCGAAGCCCGAACACGTACTTGGCGACGGCGATCACCGGAGAGGAGCCCGTCGTCCTCCCGCTGTACATGGTGGACGCCCTCCGGGAGGTCGAGGGTCGGTTCGGGGACCGCCTGGACCAGTGGAATGGGTTCCTATCCGAACTGGCGGGCGTGGAGGACATCGTCCGGCGCCTGCTCTTCGTCACGGAGACCCCAAATGCAGACCTCGGACCCCTTGCACGGTCGCCGCTGGCGGAGACGATGCACCTCGTCGCGGACACCGAGCCGGGCGAGGGCAGGGGCTTCATCGAAGAGGCGCGAGAGGTCATCGAGTCGAGGGACTTCGCGGAAGCGTCCGAGTTCATCGAGAAGGCGGTCGCATCGTACACCGCGGGGCGGGAGCAGCTCCACGAACAGCTCCGCGAGGCCGTGATCACGCAGGGGGCGATGAGCGGGCTTCAGCTCTCGGACGAGCAGATGAAAAAGTACATCGACGTCGTCCACTTCGTCGTGGAGGCGATCTTCGCGGCCCGCGAGAAGGCGGGACTGGACCGCGTGTGGCCCGTGAAGCGCGTGGCGGTGAGGATGGACACGCAGGAAGCCCTCGATGCGGTCACCTCCTTCCGGAAAATCATCGTCAACCAGTCGGGCGCGAAGGAGCTGGACATCGTCCCGCCCGGGCAGACGTGGCAGGGCCTGAGCCTCGCGCTGAACTTGGACTCGGAGGCCATCGCGCGGGCCTACCGGCTGTGGGCGCGGAAGATTGAGATCCTGCTCCGCTCCCAGGACGCGTGGAAGATCAAGCAGGGGATCGACCGCGGCGAGTACAACGTCGGCGTCGAGGGCCAGAAGGTCCGGATCGACCCGTCCATGGTGTGGTTCACGGAGACCGTGCCGGACCACGTCGTCGAGCAGACATTCGACGGCGGCCGAGTGTACGTGGACACCACGATGACGGAGGCCCTCCTCGCGGAGGGGTACGCGCGCGAGCTCGTGAACATCATCCAGGACGTCCGGCGCGAATTGAGGCTGACGACGGACATCTGGATCGAGACGCGGATCCGGGCGAGCGAGACGCTGAGCAGGCTCCTGAAGAACTGGAAGGACTTCATCTCCAAGGAGACGAACACCCAGGCGCTCCGGTTCGTGCGGGGCGACCTCACGGAGGGGTACGTCGTCGAGTGCAACCTCGGGGCGGAGAGCTTCTCCGTGAGCGTGAAGCCGATCGAGGACCTCGTCGTCCAGCCGTGAAGCCTTTTAGGGGCGCCCCCGATTCGCGGCGCGATGGGAGTCGACCTTTCGGACCTCGTCCCCGCCACCCCGCGCACCCTGGGGGACTTCGCGAACCGCTCGATCGCGGTCGACGCGTTCAACACGCTGTACCAGTTCCTGAGCATCATCCGCCAACCGGATGGGACGCCGCTCATGGATCGGCAGGGAAGGGTGACCTCCCACCTCAGCGGGATCGTGTACCGCACAACGAACCTCTTGGCAGTGGGCATCCGGCCCATCTTCGTCTTCGACGGCGAACCTCCCAGACTGAAGGGACGGACGATCGCGGCGCGCGCAGAGATCAAGGTCAGGGCGCAGCGGGAATGGGAGGACGCGCTCCTGAAGGGAGACCTCGCGACCGCGCGGACAAAGGCGATGCAGACCTCGCGCCTCACGAGCGAGATGGTGAACCAGAGCCGACGGCTCTTGGGGCTGCTCGGAGTCCCGTGCGTCCAGGCACCGGGCGAGGGCGAGGCGCAGGCCGCACGGATGGCGCAGACGGGCGATGCATGGGCGGCCGCGAGCCAGGACTACGACGCGTTCCTTTTCGGCGCCCCGGTGCTCGTCCGGAACCTCGCCCTCAGCGGGAAGCGGAAGCTGCCACGGAAGGACGTCTACGTGGACGTGACGCCGGAACAGTCGGACCTGGCGGCGACGCTGGCGAAACTCGGCCTCACGCGCGAGCAGCTCGTGGATCTCGGAATCCTGATCGGAACGGATTTCAACGATGGCGTCAAGGGAATCGGTCCAAAGAAAGCGCTCGCTCTCATCAGCAGGCACGGCACCATCGAGGCCGCGCTCGGCACCATCGGCGCGGACATCCCGGACGCTCCGGCGATCCGAGATCTCTTCCTCCGTCCGAATGTCACGGACGACATTGAGGTCCGCTGGCGGGACCCCGACGCCGAGGGCGTGCGGCGGATGCTCGTGGACGAGCACGCCTTCTCGGAGGAACGGGTGCAGAGCGCGCTCGATCGGGTCGCCGGGGCTCGGAAGCGGGCCGGGCAGCGGGCACTCGACCAGTGGTCGTGAGGCGCCTTGGCGGCATACCTTCTAATACGGTCGCCCGAATCGGCGCGCCATGGCCTTGGCGCCCGAGGTCTCGGTCGCCACCACGGTCGTTCTGTGCCTCGCGCTCTCCGGGCTCGCATACTCCCGAAATGTCCTCACCTGGGACGGCGCCGTGGCGGCGTTCGTCGTCGGCCTCCTCATCGGGGTGTTCGGGGACGTGACCTGGCTCCTGTTGCTGTTACTCTTCCTCCTCAGCTCGTTCGCCGCCACGCGGTATCGATTCGCGCTCAAGGAGGCAATGGGGGTGCAGGAGGGTGCGCGGGGCGAGCGGCACGCCTCAAATGTCCTGGGGAACGGCCTCGCCGCTGCGGCGATCTCGGTCCTGGGCTTCGAGGGCTTTGGCCCCGTGATCCCCAAGGAGGTGAGCGGCCTCCTGTTCGTCTCCGCGCTCGCCGTCGCGGGCGCAGACACCCTTGCAAGCGAGATCGGCGTCCTCTCCCGCAGGGTCTACCTGATCACGAACGGCGCGAGGGTCCGCCCGGGTACCGACGGCGGCGTGTCCCTTCTCGGCCAAGGCGCCGCGACGGCGGCGGCGCTCTACACTGCGCTGTTCAGCTTCCTCGTCCTCGTACCGTTCGCCGATTGGGCGGGGTTCGCGGTCTCGTTCCCGACGGACCCCCGGTTCCTCTTCATCCCTGCAATCGTGGGTTTCCTCGGTTGTCAGATCGACAGCGTCCTCGGGGCAACCCTCGAGCGCCGCCGGTGGCTCGACAAGAAGACGAACAACCTCGTGTCGACGAGCCTCGGCGCGGCGATCGCGCTCGCGCTGTACGTGCTCATTCGCTGAGCGCCTCGCGCACGAGGGACTCGCCCAGCGCCCGCATCGCGTCCGCCTGCTCCGGCGTCCTCCCCTCCGCGTAGATGCGCAGGATCGCCTCCGTGCCGGAGGGACGAAGGAGGACCCAGCCACCCTCCCCGTAGACCTTCACCCCGTCCGTCAGGTCGACCCTCCGGCCCGCCGCCAATTCCGCGAGACGCGCGAGAACGGACTCGCGACGGTCTCCCGGGCAGGGCACGCCCGCCTTGCGCAAGTGGTATCGCGGCATCAACGCCAGCATCTCCGACAGGGGTTTCCCCCGCACCGCCAAGAGTTCGACGATCCTCGCGGCCGTCATCCCGCCGTCGCGGGCGAAAAGGTGCTCGGGGAAAATCATGCCGCCGTTCTCCTCCCCGCCGAAGACGGCACCCTCCGCGTAGATCGCACGCGCGACGAGGGGGGCGCCGACCTTCGTGTACTTCACCCGTCCCCCGCCCGCCCGCACCACGTCCTCCACGCAACTCGACGAGCTCACGGGGGTGACGACAAGTCCCGGAGTGCGACGCACTGCCTCTTGGGCAAGGAGCGCGAGCAGGCGGTCCCCGTCGACGAACTGTCCGCGCTCGTCGATGACGGCGGCACGGTCGGCGTCCCCGTCGTGGGCGATCCCAACGTCGGCCCCGAGCGACGGGACCAGCGTCCGGAGGTCTTCGAGATTCGCAGAAGTGGGTTCCGGCCTCCGCCCCGGGAACGTCCCATCCGGCTGCGCGTGAATCGTCGTGACGCGGCACCCGAGATCGCGCAGAAGGAACGGGGTGGTCCCACACGCGGCTCCGTGCCCCGGGTCCACGACCACGTGGGGTCTGCGCGTCGCGATCGCGGCGCGGTCAACCTTGGCGGCAATCCCGCGGACGTACATGTCAGCGCCGTCGGTGGCCACGGAGACGTCGCCGAACTCCCGCCAGGACGGCGTCGCGAACGCCCGCGACTCCACGAGCGCCTCGACCTTCTCCTCCTCCGCGCGGGGGATCTCCATGCCTTGGCCGTCGACGACCTTGATCCCGTTCCACTCGGGAGGATTGTGCGACGCGGTCACGACGACGCCGCCCGAGAGCTTCCGCTCCTTGACGTAGTACTGGAGCGCCGGCGTCGGCAGGATCCCGAGGTCGATTGCGCGGGCGCCGCATGCGAGGAGCCCGGACAGGACCGCGGCCCGGATCATCGGTCCCGACCGGCGGGTATCCCGACCGAACGCGACGGTGACGGGGCCCCAGAGCGTTGCGATCGCCCGTCCCACGTCCACCGCCAACTCCAGGGTCAGGTCCTGGCCCACGACCCCGCGGATGCCGTTCGTCCCGAACAGCCTCATGCCCTCACCCGCGCGTCCACGACGCGCGCGTTCTCCGCAACAAGCGCGCGGTCCGCGACGATGGAACCCCGGACGACCGCGCGGGGCCCGATGCGACACCCTTCGCCGAGGATACTCCCCTCGACGCGAGCGCCCCGGGCAACGGTGACGTTCGGGAGCAAGACCGAGCGCACGATCCGGGCGTCCTCGACCACGCACGACTCGCCGATCGTGACGACGGGACCGACATCTCCCCCGACCTGGGCGTCCGCGGCCACCGCCAAGGGTTTCGTTAGCCTGGCGGCGGGGAGAATCGACGCCCGGCGGCTGACCTCGCTGCCACGGGCGAGGAGCAGGACCTCGGTCGCGTGGAGGAAGTGCTCGAGGGTCCCGGCGTCCGCCCAGTACCCCGTGAACGGGAACCCGTACAGGCCTTTGCGGACGAGCTTGGGGAAGACGTCGCGTTCCAGCGAGATCGTGTCGCCCTCGGACATCGCGGCGAGGACGTCGGGCTCGAGGGCGTATGCGCCCGCGTTCGCAAGGTTCGACGGCGCTTCCCCCTTCCCCGGCTTCTCGACGAACTTCGTGATGCGGTCGCCCTTCATCGCGACGACTCCGAAGGCGCTCGGATCCTCGACCTCCCACAGCGCGATCGCGCCCACGCCGCCAAACCGGCGGTGCGCCGCTACGAGGTCCGCGAGCGCGACGGAGGAAACGACGTCCGCGTTGAGCGCGAGGAACGTGCCCCCGATGCGGTCCTCCAAGTTCTTCAGGCACCCGCCAGTCCCCAGGGGTCGTTTCTCACGCACAATCTCCACGGGACGCCCCACGTCCTCGCGTGCGAAGAAGTCGCGGAGCTTGTCGACGCCGTGGCTCCCGGCCACGATCACCTCGTCCACGAAGGACGGCATGCGTTCAAACAGGTGGAGGATCATGGGCCGGTTGAGGAGGGGCAGGAGCGCCTTCGGACGCGTGAGCGTGAGGGGGCGCAGGCGGGTGCCCATCCCACCGGCGATCAGGACGGCCTGCACGCCCGCGGAACGGCAAGTTCCGGTAAGAACGTATCCCCGTTCGCGGTTACTTCGGGACGATCGTGACGACGTTGTTGCCCCGGAGGACGACGGTGCCGATGCGTCGCACCTGTTCGTCCCGCGTCTCCTCGGTGTCCTCGAGGACCATGTTCATGTATTCGTCGTAGCCCACGAGCTTGCCGTCGAGGATTCGGTTGTCCTTGAGGAGGAGGGAGACCCGCTTGTTGATGGACTTCTCTAGCACGTTGAGTGGCATCACCATCGGCTTCCCCGGCCGCTCGAATCCGAATGAGGGTTTAAAGGTTTCCGTGGGGAACGCTTTTCGGCCGGAGGCCCTTCCAGCCTCGATGCGAATCCTTGAGAGATGGCGTGCGGGCCGGCCGGAGTTCGTCGTCCTCGCGGGAAGCGTGGTCGGATTTGGCAGCAACGTCGCGGGGCTCGCATGGGTCTTCCTCTCGGGAAGCGAGGTTCAGATCCTTGGTTCCGCGGCGGTGACGACCGCGGCCCTGGTCCTCTGCGTCCTTGCGCCGCTCCCGCTTCGAGGAGCGCACCCTCGCACCGCCAGGAGGTTCGGGATCGCGGGGCTCGCGGCATCGATCATCGCGCTCCTCACGGCGCCAGGTGTGATCGGGGGCGGCATCGCGCTCGCGGGAGCGATTTGGGGGCTCCTCGTGACGGAGGGAGGCGGCGGCGCCTGATGGACAACGTATTTATCGCGCCGAGCGCATCCTGACGCGGGACGGGCATGGAGAAGGTCAAGGCTGGCGAGGTGTTCCACTTCTTCGCGAAGCCGATGGTCGCCGCGATCCGTGTGACGGACGCGTCGATCGCCGTCGGCGACACGCTCCTTTTCCAGGGGCCGTCGACGAACTTCGATCAGAAGATCGAGTCGATGGAGATCGACAAGGCGAAGGTCCCGGAGGCGACGCCCGGGCAGAGTGTCGGAATCCAAGTCCGAGAACGGACCCGCCCCGGGGACCTCGTGTACAAGATCGTCAGCTAGCTTCGTCGCGAAGCCCGTGAAGCTCGATGGGTTCCTGGCGGCAGCACACGGAGCAATCCTTGCACAGCCCGTCCTCCGCGCACAGGACGTGCACGTCCTTCCCGCACGAGCGGCAGCGAGGCATCCATTGGTGCACGAGACAAGGGCATTTCAAGGTTTGGCGGCGTCGGCGTTCCGTCCCGCAATCACTTCGTGCACCTCAAGCACGTTCGGCCCCGCGAACGCCTCCCTCGGCGGCGGGTCCGCATGCGCCTCGTGGAATGCCTCGCTTTCCGTCCACCGGTCGAAGTCCTCTTGCGACCGCCAGTGCGTCATCACGACGTAGTAATCACCCTTCACGGGTCGCAGGACCTCGGTTCGGATGAACCCGGGGAGTTGCGCGATCGACCACTTGCGGTTCGCCCACCGGCGCTCGAATTCCACCTCCCAACCCTTCGCGACGGGGATGCGGTTTGCGACCACGACGACCATGCGGCCCGGAGACCGCAGGACGTATTTGGCGGCTACGGCGTCCCCCACGTCTTCTCGCCCGCGCGGATCGGCACCGTCAGCCAGTTCTCCGGCGGCGGGAACGGGCACACGTAGTCGTCGCTGTACGCGCAGTACGGGTTGTACGCGCGATTGAAGTCCACGTCGTAAACGCCCGAAGGCTCGAACGGGAGGTCGAGGTACCGCCCGGCGCCGTACGTCTCCTTCGCGCTCGTCGCGTCGCGGAATGGTACGAACAAAAAATCGTGCGCGCCATGCCCGTGCGCCGGCCGGTACGCGTGGAGCCGAACGGCCTCCCCCGCGACCGGAAACTCGAAGTACCCATAGCGGAGAAAATGCTGCTCGGTCCCCTTGCTCGTGGGGAAGGTCAAGACCTCCTGCTTCGGGTACTCGGCGACGCTGAGCGAGAACCGCAGCGTCAGGTCAATCCCGTAGTAGTCCAGCCCACGGAACGCGTGCCGGACCTCATGGGGGATCGGGGAATCGTGCCCCGCACGAAACCAGTGGTCCTTTTCCTTTCGCTCCTGCTCGATGCGGAACGTGTAGTCGTCGACCATTCCTCAAGTCGAGAGAATCGGCCCCGGATAAACGTTGCAGTCATCCCGGGCCCTTCGCGGTGGGGCGCGCGGCCTTGAGAGCGGCCCTCCACGCCGTTACGTAGCCGACCCCGCCGATGAAGAAGCCCAAGAGTGAGAGGCCGATCAGCGCGGCGATCGGGACGACGAGGGGTCCGAGGATGAACTCGTGCACGTATGCGAAGTCCTGGCCGCCCCCGCCGACCGAGGCCGGTTGCATCGCGGCCCCCGCCACATAGCCGCCATAGGCCGTCAACAGCGCCGCGGCGGAACCGACTCCCCCGCCGAGGATCAGATGGGCCCACGCGGTGTAGTTCCGCCATCCCTTGTACGGGAACCCGAGCGTGGACTCGACGTGATGGTAGAAGAGCGAACTCACGGCGACCGCGAGGATCCCTACGAGGCCGTATCCGATCACGCCGACGACGAACCACGTGCCCGCCCCGCCGCCCGCGACGATCCGCGACGCCGCCGGTCGGCCGAGAACGGCCAGGTAGAGGAGGACGCTGGCCAGCACGAACCCGATTGCGCCCTGCACGACCGCCGCCGCCAGGAACCGGGATGCCCACTTGCCTTCGGTCATGCGCGGCGCATGCAATCCCCGGCTTTCAAGGTTGGTGGGTGTTGTGGCGCCCCGGCGAACAGCGGCGAGTTGATGTCGGGGGCGGGATTCGAACCCGCGGCCTCCGGATTTCCCAGGAGCGCACGTCACCGTCGCAGAACCCTATGAGTCCGGCGCTCAACCAGGCTGAGCCACCCCGACGCCGCGCAAATCCCGGAGGACTATAGGAACGTTGTTGCGCCACCGAAAAGCGCCTCGCATTCCTCGTGAAAGCCGAATGGAGTTCGATCCGACCGCATGGAGAGACGATAGGAACCCAGCCACGACCTCACCATTTGAGTACGGGGCGACGGCAGAGGCGTTTCGCCGCCGACAACGGTCCCCACCTTGACGCTCGCAGGTTATCCCGCCACCGCCCGGAACGTGAACCCCGGACCGAGGGCTTCCACGAGCGTAAGCCACGCGGAATCCGATCCGGGCTCTTCGCGGTCATCCGAAGCAGATTCCGGGGACTGCGTTCTCGAGCCGATGGCGAGTCGTAGGGTACTTATTCTAAATGCCTGGAAATGAAGTATGTATTCCCGAATCCGTCGTTCCGGCAGGTAGCGACATGCCGAAGTCGGCGCGTCCGGGGGTTGTTCTGTGAAAGTCACACGGCGGGACGCAATCAAGCTAGGCGTCGCGGCGGGGGTGGCGGGGTATGCAGCCTACCGGTTCGCCGGACTTGATTCGCTCCTCCGGCCCGCCGAGACGAGCGGCTACTCCCTTGGCGGGACGGAATCAAGGGTCGCGAGCGTGTGCCTGCAGTGCCCCGCTGGGTGCGGGATTCTCGTCCGGGTCGTCGATGGTCGGGCGGTCAAGATCGAAGGGAACCCGAAGCACCCAATCAACCTTGGGCGATTGTGCCCGAAGGGTCAGATCGGTCTCCAGATTCTCTACGATCCGGACCGAATCAAGGAGCCCTACGTGCGCGAGGAACTATGGCAGGCGTTCGGCAGCGGTTCCCTGGCGGCCTACCTCGCCGCACCCCTCCGAGACCGAACTCCGGAGAGTTTCATCCCGGTGCCGGGTGCTACCGCGGACGAACGGTGGGACAATGCCCTCGGGCTTGCCGCGGAGGTTCTGCGCACGATCCGCGAGAGCACAGGGCCGGGGGAAGGCCCCCACCAAGTGCTTTTCCTGAGCGGACGAAACCGGGGTCAGATGGGCGGATTCATCGACCGGTTCTGTGCCGCGTACGGCACGCCGAACCACATCGGGCACAGCAGCATCTGCGCGGACGGATCGCCGATGGCGCATTGGGCGACCCAGGGATGGAAGGCGTACTCCGGGTATGACTGGGACAACACGAATTACGTTCTCTGCTTTGGCGGCGCTTTCATCGAGGCGTGGCGGCCCACGACGCGCCTCCTCCGAGCGCATGGCACGATCCGCAGGGGCCGCCCGATCCGCGGGAAAATCGTGCAAGTGGACGTCCGGTACTCCGTGAGCGCCGCCAAGGCGGACGAGTGGATCCCCGTGAAGCCCGGAACGGATGGCGCGCTCGCCCTTGGCATCGCCCATGTGATCATCCGCGATGGCCTGTACGACGCGACGTACGTGCAGGACCGCACGTTCGGCTTTGACGGGTGGACGGATGCGGGTGGCGTACCCCACGAGGGCTGGAAGGACGTCGTGCTCCGGGAGTACTCCCCGGCCACGACCTCCGTAATCACGGGCGTCCCAGCGGAGACCATTGAGCGGGTCGCGCGCGAGTTCGCCACGGTTCGACCGGCGATCGCGGCGGGCGAACGAGGTTCGAGCATGCAGACGAACGGCGTGTACAGCCGGATGGCGATCCACGCCCTGAACGCGCTCGTGGGGTCGCTCGGTCGCGCCGGCGGTCCGATCCGGCAGCGCGATCCGCCGCTCGCTTCCGTGCCGGCCGTCGTCAAGGACGCGATCGCAACGTCGGGGGGAGCCCAACCGCCGTTCGACTTCCGCGGGACGAAGTACTATCCTCTCGCGGCAAAGGTGTACCAGGGGGTCCCCGATTTCATCCTCGGCCGACCGGATCCCGCCGGCCGCACCCTCCAGCCGCCGTACCCGGCCAAGGCGATGCTTTGCTACTACACGAACCCCCTGTTCTCGACTCCCGACAGCGCCCGGTGGGACGAGGCGATTCGCCAGATCCCGTTCGTGATGACGTTCTCCCCATTCATGGACGAGACGACCGCGCTCTCGGACCTAATCCTCCCGGACAGCACGTACCTGGAGCGGTGGCAGGACGACGTGATCTACCCCAGCTTGGGGTACCCGGTTGCGGCCATCCGTCAGCCGGTCGTGAGCCCCGTCTACAACACCCGCAACGCAGGGGATGTGTTCGTCGAACTGGCCCGCCGACTCGGGGGGACCGTCGCGGACTCGTTCCCATGGGCCGACTTCCGCGAGTATATGCAGGCCCGGTACCTCGGGATTCACACGACCGCCGCGGGCCGGGTCGGGGAGACGCCTGTGTCGTCGTTTTCCACGTTTGAGGAATTCTGGGACGCCTTCACGCGCATAGGGGTCTGGTCGAGTCCTCCATATGCCTTCGAAGACTGGGCATACACATTTCCCAGCCCCTCGGGGCGCTTCGAGTTCTACTCCCAGCTCCTCCACGAGAAGCTTGAGCACCTCGCAGAGGAGGAGGCGAAACTGATCCAGGACCCGCCGCCCCCCCAGCTCGTGGAGCAAAAGCTCGAGGAAATCCTGGTGGGCTTGCGAATCACGGCGCGGGGAGACATGGTGTTCATGCCGCACTTCGAGGCCCCGCGGTACGTGGGCGACGCCTCCGACTATCCCCTCCATCTGATCACGTACAAACTCATGGTTCACGCGGAAGGACGGGGGGCGAACGTGCCCCTCCTGCGCGAGATGACCACCCCCCACCTCCGAAGGGCGATGAACTGGAACACGTGGGCGGAAATCCACCCGGAGACCGCCCGCCAGCTCCGCGTCGCCGACGGATCGCGCGTGTGGATCGAGTCGCCTCCTCGCGATCCGCAGGGGACACCGCGACGCGTCCTCGTCCCGGCGGTCTTGTACGAGGGGGTCCGGCCCGACACCGTGGCGATCCCGTTCGAACTTGGGCACACGGCCTATGGACGGCTTGCGAAGGGGGCGGGGACGAATCCGAACCTGATCCTCGCGAACGAGTACGATCTCCTAGGAGGACTCGCCGCCTTCTCTCCGACCCGCGTCCGCGTCTACCCCGAGGGGGGTGGGTGACTTGCCCCGCTGGGGAATGGTCATCGACCTCGACAAGTGCACCGCGTGCCAAGCCTGCATCGTCGCCTGTCGGATTGAGAACAACGTGCCCGCCGCGGGCGCGGAGGAGACGGAAAAGGGTCGCGCCATTTTCTGGAACCAGTTCTTCTCCGAGCTGCGGGGTTCTTTTCCCGATGTGAACCTTCGCATGTTCCCCCGACCCTGCATGCATTGCGAGGATCCCCCCTGCGTCCCCGTATGCCCTGTCGAGGCCACGTACAAGGATGAAGAGGGGCGCGTCCTCGTCCGCTACGACAAGTGCATCGGGTGTCGATACTGCATGGTCGCCTGCCCGTACGGCGCGCGGTACTTCAACTGGTTCCCGACGCGGGACATCGAAGGCCAGGTGAATGATCGAAACCCGGACGTCGTCCGCGATTCACAGGGATGGGCCGTCGGTCCCTCCCCGCGTCCCATGGGGGTCGTCGAGAAATGCACCCTCTGCATCCAACGGCTCGAGCTGGCGAAGGAGGAGGGCGCACTCGTCGGGTCCGAGCATCCCGATGGCGTCGTCTCCGCGTGCGCCGAGACCTGCCCCGCCTTCGCGATATCCTTCGGGGACCTGGAGGACCCGGCGAGCGAGGTCCACCGCCTCTCGCTCGACAAGCGTGCGTTCCGCCTCCTCGAGGAACTGGGGACGAAACCCCAGGTGTACTATCTTACGGAGGGATGAGATGCCGGAGCGCGCGAAACAGAAGCCACGAAACGTCGACATGCCGTTCGCCATTGTGGTCATCGGGGCCGCGGCCCTCTTCGGGGCGGCCGCCTTCATCCGCCTCCAGGAGCTCAGCGTGGGGATTGACGCGGGCACCTCAGACGGTGTGCCGTGGGGCCTGCTGGTCGTGAACTACGTCGCCTTCATCGGCCTGAGCGCGGGGGGAGTCATCGTCTCCTCCCTCGTACATATTCTGAACATCCGCAGATTTCGGCCGATTGCCACGTTCGCGGAGCTGCTGGCGATCATCAGCATCCTCCTCGTCCCGGTTTTCATCTTCCTGGACCTTGGACGCCCGGAACGCGCGGTGAACCTGATTCTTTTCGGACGAATCGAGTCGCCGCTCGTGTGGACCGTGGTCGTCCTGTCGACGTATCTCGTCGTGTGCGTCGCCTACCTCTATTACGGTGTGCGCCGCGAGCTCGTCGCCCTCTCCGAGAGGCCGGGGAGGCTGCGTTGGCTCTATCGCCTTGTGCTCGCGGGCTACAAGGACGTTACGCCTCACGCTCTCGCCCGCGATGAGCGAGTCGTACGACGCCTTGCCTTCGTCGTGCTCCCCCTCGCCGTGGTCCTCCACTCCATCACGGGGCTCATCTTCGCGGTCGTGGTCGGGCGGCCCGGCTACAACACGGCGATCATGCCGCCGCTGTTCGTCGTATCCGCGGTCGTATCCGGCATTGCGCTCGTCGCCCTCGTCATCGTCGTCGCGGGGAAGCGAGTCAAGCTGCCGGTGGAGCGGGGGACCGTCGAGGAGTTGGGGCGCATTCTCGCGATCCTCCTCCCCATCCTCGGTTACCTCCTCCTCATGGAATGGACCGTCGTGTTCTACGGCGCGGAGCCCGGTCCCCTGAACGTCTGGCAATTCATCACGTCGGGGTCCTACGCGGCTCTGTTCTGGGCCATGGTCATCTTCGGGCTCCTCATGCCGTTCTTGATCCTCGCCCCGCGCCGCACGCGCACACGAAAGGGAGTCGCGGTCGCTTCGGCACTGATCGTCTTCGGCGTCATGCTGGAACGCTACCTGATCGTGATCGCGCCGCTTCTCTTTCCCTCTCTGCCCGGAGACGTGAGGGCGTATGCCCCCACCTCCTCAGAAGCCGTCATGGTCGCGGGCGTCTACGGCCTCGGCATCCTCCTTCTCGCCCTCTCGACCAAGCTCTTCCCGATCGGCGATATGTACGTGAGGTTGCGTGCACGCGAGGCCGGAGCTCGCGTCTCCGCCGCGACGGGCGCCCCGGAGGGCGGGGGCACGGCTGGGGGACGCGGTTGACCGAGCCGTCGGACCCCCCGCACTGGCGGCGGGCGCAAGTCCTTTCCCTTTTGGCTGCCGCCCTGAGGCCTCCGATCGATTCGGACTCCTTCCGCAAGACCGTCGAGGATCTGTCGCGCGCCGTCGCGGGTGACAAGGACCTCGAAGGCGCGATCCACAAGGCGGCGGTTTTGGCACGAGACCTGCGAGCAGATCGAGAGTACCACCGACTTTTCATGGGCCCGGGAAGGCCGCCCGCCCCGCCCTTTGAGTCCGTGTACCGCGGGGGCCTTGTGTTCGGTCCCGCCGCCCGAGACTTTCTCCTGGAACTCCGCCGCGACGGCCTCGAGCCCGTACCTGACTTCCGACTCCCGCCAGATCACATCAGCCTTGAGCTGGAGTACCTAGCGCATCTCGAGTGCAGGGCGGTCACAGCCCGAGCGGAGGGACGACCCGACGATGCCGCACACTGGGACGGGCGTGCACGGGAGTTCGTGGACCGTCACCTCGCGCGCTGGATTCCTGACTTCCGAAGGCGGTTGGACGCGGCGGCGCCGGACAGCCCGTATGCGCTGATCGCCCGCGCGGTCACTGCAGTCGCGGGACTGGAGCCGGAGGGAAGGTGACGGGCCTGCGCGTGCTCGTCCTCGGATGTGGACACTGTGGCGTCCCGGAGACGCTCTCGCGAATCGCCGGAGGCTCTGATGTGTCCGTCGTCTGGAGGAGGTCCTTGTGCGACACGATGGAACCCCTCCTTTCGACTTGCAGGCCGGATGCGGTGGTCTTTTTGGCGGCGAGGAATGTCGAGCTGCAAGCGCGGGCGGCAGAGGGCCTCATGCGCGGCGGCGTTCACCCTCTCCGAATCCGGTTCCTGGATGCATGGCGGCTGTTTCCTGACGCCATGACGGTTGGGACGCACGTCCACGCCGCGATCGCCCGCCTCCGGGCCGCCGAGCCCGTCGAACGCGCCCCGACCCGGCCGACGAACGCGTTTCGCGGTGCCGTGCCCCGGCGGTCCCTGATCTACCCCGTCGCGCGATTTCGGGCTCCGGTCCCCCGAATCGAGCCGTCGCGCTGTCGAGCTCCGAACTGCGACTTGTGCGTCAAGGCGTGCCCCGAGCAGGCGATCGCACGAGGGGTGCCCCCTTCGATTGACCCCTCCGCGTGCACATCGTGCGCGATGTGCCTTGCCGCCTGCCCAACTGATGCCGCGGGCCATCGCGTCCTCTCGCGGTCGACCTTGGAAGCAGAAGCGCGTGCCCTGGCGGACGCTCCGGGCCTCGGTCTGCTCGTCGCGTGCCCTTCCTCGCTCTTGGAAGACAGGATCGAGGGCTTGGGACTTGCGCCTGGAGGGTGGCGGGTCCTCGAAGTGCCCTCCGTCGGCGCCCTCCGGCCGGTGGACGTCCTACGGTTCCTCGCCCTCGGATTTAAGACCGTCGTCGGTCTCGGGGCCGGGGAGTGCTGTCCCGAAGCTCCAGGCCCGTTCGCCGTCGCGTCCGCGTTCCTTGTCGGTATCGGGGACCCAGGAAGGGTCGCATACTGGGATCTCAGCGCTCCGCCACCGGACCTTCGGGAAGGCGCCACGTCCCACCACCAGTCCATCCCCATGGTAGAGTCCCTCCATGAACTCGCTGTCAGGATTGACTCGCACGCCGACAGAATCCCGCTTCCGGGCAGGGGGGCGGGTCTAGTCACCGTCGACCCCGCGGCCTGCACGATGTGCGGTCTCTGCGTCGAGCGATGCTGGTCCGACTCGCTCGCCATGGAGGAGCCCCGGCCCGGAGCCCTGACGCTCACCTTCAACGTCCAGGCATGCGACGGATGCGAGCAGTGCGTGGAGGCGTGCCCCGAGCGTGCAGTGTCACTCCAGCACGCCATCGAACCTCCCTCGAGAGACCGGACGGTGCTGAAGCGAGACGAATGGGTCCTCTGCACTGCCTGTGGGAACCGAGTCGCCCCGCGCGCAATGGTCGACCGAGTGGCGTCGCAATCGACCCTCCGGGCCGGCCTAGACCTGTGCCCCGCCTGCAAGCCCGTGAGGCTCCTCGCGGGAGCCCCCAACGCGTCCCCCTGACGACAAGTCCGGTGGCCCGCTACCGGCGCGTTCGCGTTTGGGTCCCTCGAACGCCTCAGGATCTCTTCCGGCTCGGCTCCGCCCGCGGCAGCCTGGGCTCGCTTTGCTGCCGAGGTCGGTCCGCCCTACGTCGTTCCCGCACAAGCGCCGCCGCCCGGGGAGGCCCTGCCCGCGCCCCTTCCTCCCGGAGTCCGTTTCGACGGTATCCGTTCAGCTGGGGGATCACTCGGAGGACTTGGGCACCTCCGTCTTGCGACGCCGGAACCAGGCTATGGCGAATCCGCTGACAGCCGCGACGACGAGCAGTGGCAGCGCGACGGTCAATGGCATGTTCGCTTCGTTCGACGGAGGGGACAACGGTCCCGAGGCGGGCGCCTCGATCGTGAACGCGAACCGATACACGGGCTCCCAGGGCCATGGGGACTGGTGCATGTTCAGGTACGGCCAAGCGTTCGAGCCTTCGTGGATCTCGATCGTGTGAAGCCCCGGAGCGCCGACGACCGGAAGGGAGACATCGACTTTCCCCTTCCCCGTGAACGCGGATACCCATCCGGACAGGCCCCCGTCGTACAGGATGTCCCAGACGGAGGTGTACTTCTCCCATCCGAGACCGGTCCCGTGGATCTCGATCCGGGTTCCGTCAGCGCTCAGGCCAGCGGTGAACTTGGGGATGATCCACCATTCCGCGCTGGCGAGCGCGTTGCCGCTCACGACGGCCTCGACCATGTGGAGCCCGCCGAAGTCCATCGGGGTCGCGAGAGTGCCGGATGCCTTCCCGGTCGCGTCGACCGGGACCGTGGCTAGGATCTCGGTAACCTCGGTCGCTTCCCACCCGTTGAACTTGTCCGCGAGGGCGCCCCCGATTGTCGTCTCCATCGTAACGGTCTGCCAGCGGATCTCGATCTGCGAGTTCGCAGGGAACCCGGCGAGTGCGTAGGGCATCTGCCCTCCCGCGACGGCCTTCCCGCCGTTCCCGAGGGTGAAGTGCGGGGTCCCGTCAAGGATGGGAACGGCAGCGAGGTTGGGGATGGCGAGGCTGTCCGGCGCGGTCACGTCCCTGAGGTCCGTCCCCGCGTTCCGTGAGATACCGGCGCCCGAGGTGACGGTGAAGGTGAACTCCTCGATCGCGTACGGCGTCGGCGCGTCCTGCGGGTTCATCATGGGGTGCTTCCAGGGGGTGGGTCCGTCGCTCGGCCCGTAGTATAGCGCCGGGTAGACGCCGAGCACATGGGGCCCGACGCCACCGACCGCCTGGACCCAGACCGAGATGTTCCCCTGAGAGTTGAACGAGCAGGCGAAGCCAAGGAACCGATTGTCCCACAGGATACCGATGTTGTTGTCGAACTGCGTCCAGCCTCCCGCGACGAGGCGCACTTCGATCAAGGTCCCTTCCGGACCCTCTGTAGGCGTGATCCAGGCGTCGCGCATTAGGACGAAAGACGACTCAGCGACCGCGGCCCCGGCGACGACCGCCTGCACGCGGTGCGCCGGTCCTCCGAGGTCGTAAGGTGCGACGAAGGGGATCGAGTAGCGGCCCTGCGCGTCGGCAACGCCCGTGGCGATCGTCTGGTTCACCTCGACGAAGCCGGACCCTGAGACCCGGTTACCCTCCATGGTGAACCACAGGATGCTCACGGTGGCCCCCGGGGGCACCCCCGCCCCCGAGGCGGTCACAGGGGTCTCCGGCGGCCCCTCGCTAGGCGTGAGGGCCATGGTCGCCTCCGCCATTGCCGGCGAGGGGACCGCAAGCACGGCGAGCAGGGAGGCCAGGGCCACGGCGAGCGCCAGCCCGGCCGACATCCTCTCGCCGCTCGTTCGCAGTCGCCGGCTCACACGGTGTTCCGCATCCTTGATTTTCATTTCGATTCCTCCTCTTTCACTTCCCATTCCTCCTCGATCTCCTCCTTGGCTTCGGCCTTCGAGGGCGTCCCACCACGCCCACGGCGCCCCAAGAGGACGCCCGCCACGACACCTGCCACGAGGAGCAGCAGGGAGATTGCCCCGACGACCGTTGCGTCGAGACCCGCAGGCGTGGGTGGCGGCGGCGAAGGGGGTGCCGCCCGGAACGCGAGCATCGTCGTGAACGCCTTCCCCGTGTTCGGGGGCGAGCCCGCGCCGTCGGACGCGCTGATGTACACCTGGAGGTCGGCCCGCAGGGGGTCTGTAGACTTGACGACGTAGTCGGCAGACCAGTTCTCCGTCGCGGCGTTGTGCGCGAGGGTGAGGGTGGCCACCGTGGTGGCGAACAGGCCCGACGTCGCGTTGAAGGCGCCGTGCCCCAGCACCGCGGTGACCTGGCCTCCCCGCGTCGCGTTCAGGGGGCCGGGGAACGCCCGGTTGTGGGCGTTGTGGGATTCGTAGGTCACCCGGGCCTCGATGCGGACGGTGTCGCCCCGCTCGAAGACGACGGTGTCGGCCCCGCTCTCATTGAGGATGCGCGGGACGACCTTCAGGACCGCAGGGGTGATCTTCCATGCCGTGAGGCCGAACGGGAAGGAAGACCCCGTGCCGGTGTTCCCGCGCCCGTCGCTGGCGTCGGCGGTGAACACGATGACTCCGGTGGACTCGTTCCACGTGGGGAAGAACGCCGCGCGCCAGAAATGGTACACGTTCTGCCAGGTGAGGATCTTCGTCAGCCCGAAGAGCGTGCCGGTGATGTTCCCCCGGGCGGAGGGGACACTCGTTCCGTTCACGAACTCCCCTGTGGAAGCGTACCGCACGTAGGCCCGCGCGATGACCTCTCCGCCCCGCTGGAACTCCTGGGCGATCGGGCAGTTGTGAACGTCCGTGAACTCGTTCGACGCCGTGGCGGCCTCTGTGACGACGAGGAGCTGATCCGTGGCGGAGAACTGGGCAAGCGCCGCAAGCAAGAAGGCGGTGCCGTTGAAATACTCCAGCTGAAGATCATACGTCCCTACGAGATTCACCGAGGCATTGAAACCGGAGGTCGCGTTCCCATAGACCACGGACTTCGATCCGACCGCGGTGAAGTTGTACCAGGCCGTGGCCGTCCCGCCGCCCGGCGCGATCGCCGTCGCGAGGTAGGCATCCTCGGCCCCGTAGAGGGACCCGATCTCGACCGTGACGGTGGTCATCATGGCCAGATTGATGTAGGACGGCGAGGCCCCGAATGCAAGCACATTGGGGTCCAGAACCCCCGCCGTGGCCTGGCGCGCCAGGTACGGCGTTCCCGCAAGGCCGACCGCCAAGAGGATCAGGGCCGCTACCGCGCCGCGCCGCGTTCTCCGCCGCATGCCCACAACGCTCTCCTCGAACTTGTCGCTCATGTTTCTCAACCTCGGTCTGCCTTGCTGCCGCGGCGCCGGCCCCGGGTCCGACGGGGGGCGACGCCGACGCGTCGAATCAAGAGGATTTGGATGACGACGAAGGCGTAGACGGAGGCGACCCCCGTTAGGGTTGCGAAGATCAAGGCGCGAACCGCAAGGTCCCCTGTCGACAATACCGATGGCCCCGTCGAACGCGCCGCAACGAGGGTCGTGTTCGCCTCGGCGGGCACGTACTCGAAATCCCCCTCGAATCGCGCGACGAACCGGAAAGGACCCGGCGACAGGAACGTGTAGTTGAGGCGAGCGACCCCTTGGGCATCCGTGTCCACGGCTCCGAGGAAGCCTCCCCCCACGGACGTGTTCACGAAGAAGTCGAGGACCGCCGAGACTAGGGGGAGCCCATCGTCCCCCAGGAGCCGGGCGACGAGGGTGACGTTCGCCGCCTCTCTCGGCTCCCCGAGACCCTCGAGCCCTAGGGATGCCCGCCGCGTCGGGATCCTGTTCGGGTCGCGCTCCAGGATGAAGGATCCGGCGGAGGCGCTCGTGTGGAGGGTGATCAGGTCGTCCGCAGTGTCGTGGTAGGCCAAGAGGAGCGAGAACGTCTTTCCGGTCCGCAGCGCGATGTCGTAGGCGTCGCCGCTGTCGAGAGGAATGCGGAACTCCAATGTTGTCCTCCCTGAGGCCTCACTCCCCGCGCGTTCGAGGATGTCGTCGCGCCCCCCGAGGCCGATGTCGGCGATGTGGTTGAGCCCCACCCCGTATTCGTCCGAGATCACCGTCGCCGCACCGAGGACGTATCCGATGATGATGTTCGACCCGTCCATCAGGATGCCCTCCGGGCCGAACCCGATGCCCGCCCACCCCGTCCCCGGGCTCACGAAGCCAACGCTAAGGTTCACGTCGTCGTGGACCCACGAGACCGCGATGCCCGTGACTGGGTCCGTGAAGGAGCCCGCGTACTCGCCGGGACGCACGACCCCGTCGACGATGGCGGTCACCGGCCTCTCGAAGGGGACAGTGGCGGGCTGCGCGGCGGCCGGTGGGAGAGGCAGCATCGCCGCTAAGGCGAAAGCGACGAGCATCGCCACCCGCGGCGAGCCCTTCAGTCCACCACCTCCGCTGTGGGCGGCTCCGGAATCGGGGACGGCTCGGAGAGCGGGGTCGGCGCCTTCTCCGCGACCTCCCACATGGAAATGACGGGGAAGAACCGGCAGAACGCAAGCAGGAGGAGCCCGAACGCTGCCACGGCCCCGGCGAGGATGGACCACTCCACCCAACTCGGCCAGTACGGGGCGATCACCGAAGGGGTCTGGGGGGTCGCCATCGTGGGAACGACAATCAGATACCGCTCGATCCACATCCCGATGTTCACGAGGATGGCCGCAATCACGACCGCAGGTACGCTCTTCGCCTTGGTGACCGCGACGAAGACCGCGGGGACGATGAAACCCCCGATGACCATCCACCAGAACATCGGGGCAAACTGACCGGAACCGAGGAGGGTGAGCCAGGCGACGTCCTGCGTCTCGCCCGGGTAGCTGGCGGTCAGGTACTCACTGAGGGTGAAGTAGAGGAGGACAATGTCGAGGGCGAGCAACATGAGGCCGAGGTTCCGGAAGTGGATGGGTTTGATGATGCCTTCCAAATGGAAGAGCTTGCGGACGGCGGCCATCACGATGATGAGCGTCGCGATCCCGGAGAAGATGGCCCCCACCACGAAGTAAGGTCCCAAGATCGTGCTGTGCCAACCCACACGCAACGTCATGCCGAAGATCCAGGAAACGACGGTGTGGACGGACACCGCCACAGGGATGATCAGGATGGCCATCGCGCCGAGAGATCGCTCGAGTCTGCGACGCTGCTCGGGGAGGCCCTGCCACCTGGCGGCCAACCGGGTGTAGAGCCACCGCCGGAATCGGGCCCTCGCCGGCATCTTGTCCCGCAGCGTCGCCAGGTCCGGGATCAGCGGGAGGTAGAGGTAGAGGAGGCTCCCCGTGAGATAAAATGAGATCGAGATGAAGTCCCACAGGATCGGGGATTCGATGCGTCCGAACTGGACGATGAACTGGAGCCGGTCCGGCCGGCCGAGGTCGATGATCACCATCGAGGCGCCGATGATGAGGGCAAAGACCGTGATCGCCTCGGCGAGACGGGTGATCGGCTTGCGCCACTCCGCGTTCGTGACGCGGAGGATCGCGGAGACGAGGGTGCCCGCGTGGCTGATGCCGATGAAGAAGACGAACGTGCTCACGTAAAGGCCCCAAGAGATCCGGTCGCGCATCGCGGTCACGACGAGGCCTTCCTGGAGCTGGACCGTGTAGGCGTAAGCGGCCCACACGACGATAGCCGCGAGGACGCCCACGATGGCCCAGTACCAGCGGCCGGGCCGGACGAGGGGCAGCATCACCGTCTTCTCGACGCGTGTGACCACGATCTTGGCCACGACGTTCACCTCCGGACCGGCAGGTAGTATACCCGCGGCTCCGTCCCCAGCTCTTCCTTGTACCGGAACGTCTGCTGCGAGGAGAGCACCGTGGAGAGTCGGAGCCGCTCGTAGCCGTTGGACACGAAGTCCTCGTTCGCGTCCCCGAAGTAGATGGCCAGCATCGGGCAGCCTTCCACGCAAGCGGGGAGGCGACCTTCCTTCAGGCGGTGGGCGCAGAACATGCACTTCTCGACGACACCTTGGCGGTGATCACGGTGGCCAAAGGTCGGGTCCGGGGGGTGCACCTCGAGGGGTTCCGGGGGGTTCGGCTTCGACCAGTTGAACACGCGCACGTCGTACGGGCACGCCGCCATGCAGTACCGGCACCCGATGCACCGATCCTCGTCGATCAGGACGAGGCCGTCCTCGGTCCGGAACGTCGCCTTGACGGGGCACACCTTCACGCACGGCGGGTTCTCGCAGTGCATGCACGGGCGCGGCAGGAAGAACGTGCCGCTCGCCGCGGTCAGGGTGAACACCTTCAACCAGTTCTGTCCCTCCGGGACGTTGTGCTCCTTGCGGCAGGCAACCTCGCACCGCTTGCACCCGTCGCACCGCCGAAGGTCGATCAGCATCGTCCACCGGCGCCGCCGGGCTGGAGACGCCGAGGCCGGCTCCGGCGCCTCTGCGAGGACGAACGGGACGCTCCCCGCGGCGGCGATTGCGACGCCTGCGAGCCCGGTCCACCGGAGGAACTCTCGGCGCGACATCTCGAACGCTTCCCGTTCGCTCGAATCAGCCATCCGACACCTTCCGGACCCTTCCGAGCGTCCCCGCGGCCCATGTCATCCGGTACTCGCAGTACGGACTCCCGTGACCCATGCACTCCAGCCGTTCCGTTCGCACGCCGCCAAGAAGGGCGTCGATGCCCTCGTGGAACCCGCGGTCCAAGGAGTCGCAGACGAGGTCCGGCATCCGCTCCGCGAGCTCCAAGAACGGGCACGTGAAGAACCGGTACCCTAGGGCGTCCGGTCCCCGGGAGATGACCTGCGTCGCGATACCGAACTCACGAAAGTACCGGCCTAGGACCACGCGCTCGAACGCCTCGGGCGTCCACTCAGCGGGATTCGCCCGCTCATCCCATGCGGCAGCCATCGCGAGGGCGACCTCGCGACCCTTCTCGCGCAGCCGCCGTGTCGCCTCTTCGGGGCCCACCGCGTCGACCAGGGTCTGCAGCGCCGCCCCGGCGAGGAGATCGAAGTGACGGACGGGGAATCCGGGCACGGCCACGTGCGATGCCGCCTGGTATGCGACCGGCGGGCGACCCGCAGACCCCGTGGCCAGGACCCGCACCTCCTCCACGAGGTGATGGCGCGCGAGAAGCGACACGTGATACCGGACGGACGCGGGCCTGAGGCCTAGCTCGCGCGCGATCGCGGACACCGTCTTCGGCTGGGAGGCGACGGCGCCGAGAATCTGACGGCGAAGCTCACTCCCGAGGGCCCCAAAGACCCGGTCCGCCGTATCCCGGCCCTTCAATGCAGGCGTCGGCGGCGCCCCGATCGCAGACAACGGCGTCTTTCTCCGTCGGACCGCTCGGCGAGGTAGGCGGGAGGGTTATCCTCGTTTGGTAGATACTTTTCATATAAACCTATATAACTCGGGTCTTGGACGGCGCGGCAGGAGGGAGAGGTACGAACCCACGGGTGACCGCTGACCCGGTTCTCGGCGCTCAGGGCACGCCCTCGGGGTCCGGAACCTCATCCTCGGGTGCCGCGGCCACTGGCGGCGGGGGGAGTTCCTCCTCCACAGGCCCTGGTTCGGGCGGGGGGGCGGGGGCAACGACCTCGGGCGCGGGGGTCGTCCCCACCGAGAGGACCTCGGATTTCCGGACTTCGACGCGCGACACCGGGTGGATCGGCTTGCACGCGCCCGCGATCTCCTTCGCGAGCTCCCCCGAGATCGTCGTGCGCACGAGGTCTCCCACGGTCGTCCTCGCCGCCGCGTCCCGGATCACCTTCCTCATGATCCCCCGGATCGCGCGCTGCTTTGAACCCTGGATGCGCTGGTCCGTGATCGCCATCGGCTTCATGCGGATCGTCCACCCGTCCTTCGTCGTGATGTCGATGACCGCGTCCATCCGCGTGCGCTTCCGGCGCGTCAGGCGGCGGATGTAGTCCGACGTCATGTCGTGGCCCACGAACTGCGTGTGGGCCTCGTTGCCGCGCACGTCCAAGACGCGGAAATGGAGCTTGATGTGCATCTTGCTGAAGTCGCCAGTGATATCCTGCGCCGTGACCTCCGTGATCCGCCCCATGACCTTCCCCGGTTCCTCGCCCGGGGTCTCGCCGATGGCCTGGCGGTTGAACATCTCCGGCGCGATGAGGTTGTACCACCCCTTCGCCTTCCACTTGTCCTTGACCTTCCGTTGGGATGGCTTCCCGGGTTGCTTCGCCATGGCGCAGCCGCTGACGAAGAGGAGGTCCGTATATAATGCTTCGGAGCCCTGGACCTTCAACATCCTTCGCCATCGGGCGAGTCGGACCGGACTCTTTCACAGCCTCGGCACAGGGCCTCGACGGTGGCCCTCCGTCGCGGCCGACGCGCCTGGACCCGCAGGGAGAGGAGGGCAGGTTCGATAGCGATTGGCAGCGGCGATGGGTGCGACCGTTGCGGCGGCGTTCCTCCTCCGCCATCTGCTGCCGGACACTCGGACGTCCTGATGACGCGGCTCCGGCCCCACCCGTTGTGCCCTACGCGTTCGGCCCCGCGGTCTTCAATGCGGGGGAGCCTCGTAGTGATGGTCTGGACGGCCCGCGCTCGGGACGCGCGTCACGAGTGGGACGCCGCGAGCGACACGACCCCATCGAGCGGGATGAACACGTTCTGGGGCCGATGAACGAGCTCGTACCGCAGCTCGTACAACGCCTTCTCCATCATCCATCCGCGGATCGCGCGGACCGCGTGTTCGGCATCCATGTCCGGGTATAGGGCAGAGGCCTTCAGGTACGCGAGCGAGCACCGCTCGGAGGCCGCGCGTTCCCATGCTAGGAGACGCTCCGCGACTTCCGACTCCTCGGACGTGAGCGCGTCCCTCGCCATCAGGCGAAACGCCGCCGAGGCGTCGCCGCCGATGAATTCCCTCCAGGCATAGTGCACGACGTAAGAGAAGGAGCGCCCAAGGGTCGCGATGTCGCGCAAGGGCGGGAGTTTCTCGTGGCGCTTCTCGGGCAGACGCTCCGGCTCCCCTTCGAAGTCGATGAACAGGAGCCGGCCTTCCGTCGTCCGGAGCACCTGCCCGAGGTGCAGGTCCGCATGCGTCACGCACTTGGCGGTGCCGATCCCCGCGAGGATGCCGGCCAAACATCGCTCGATGTGCTCCCGTCCGGAGAACACGAGCTCCCGCGCCCGCGCGGCGAGCCCCCCGGCCCTCGCGTCCGGTCCGTTCGCCAGCACCGCGAGCCGCCGGAGGGAGTCACTAAGGTTCCCGAGCGCGGCCCTCGTCGTCGCCTCCGCGTCCTCCTCCGTGAAGACTTCCGGCCGGAATGGCCCGGCATGATGGTCGGCCAAGGCGTCGTGGAGCCGCGCGGTCGCCTCGCCGAGTCGGGCGGAGAATTCAAGGCTCGTCCGTTCGAAGTCCCCGTCCGCGTCCCGGGCGCGTTCGTCGCGCCATCCGGCGGTGAGCCACGAAAATGCGTCCGTGGCGTCCACGTGGTCCGTGGCGACCCCGAGCACGAGACGGTCCGCGCCCACCCCGAGCGCGAGTTCCCCCCGGTACCGCGCCACATGCGGGAACCCCTTCTTGTGGAGCCGCTGGAGGAGGTCTGCCTCCCGGTTCCCGACCTCGAGCCGCTTGTACGACTTGAACGCGAGCGAGCCCGTCGTCGTCGCAATCCGGACCAGGACGCTCGAACGGTCGTCCGCGAACGGGTCGACGGATCGGAACGCCCCCACCGGCTCGCCGTGGAACCGAAGGGAATCGCCCGCCCGCGTGCGGACCGAGAGGCGGTCGCGGAACCCGTCGACGAGGAAGCGCGCGTACGCATCGCCCCGCTCCGCCTCCGTCACGTAGAATCGCTCTCCGCCCGCGGACAGCTCGAACGCCTCGGGCTCGGGTTTCTCCATCGTGATCGAGAGCGGGACGTGCATCGGGTGGGACACGCCCCCCTCCCGGGCCACCGCGAGGAAGAACGCGACGACCTCGGCGGGCGTCTCCACGAGGAGGGCACGGTCTTTCACCGCCAGCTCCGTGCGGGGACCGACCGTGTCTCCGCACCACCGGCGCGTGTGGAGCCAGTTCCGGAACGTGAGGGATTGCCGGAACACCGCCTCCAATGCGTCCAGCGCCGCCGTCCCGGAGACCTTCATTCACATCAACGTTCGATACAGGTCGAGCGTCTTCTCCGCGATGCGGTCCCACGTGAACTGCTCGAGCACACGCGCCCGGCCCGCCTTCCCCATCCGCTGCGCGAGGTCGGGATCGACGAGCACCTTGGACAGCGCGGCCCCGAGGCGCTCCGGGTCCGCGGGGGGCACGAGGAAGCCCGTTTCCCCGTCGACGACGACCTCCTTGATCCCCCCGACCGAGCACGCGACGACCGGCGTCTCGCACGCCATCGCCTCGAGGTTGATGATCCCGAACGGCTCGTAGACCGACGGGCACGCGAAGACGGAAGCCTCATTATACAGGTTCACGAGGTCGGGGTCCTCGAGCATGTCGTGGATCCACACGACGCCCTCCCGCCCGTCGATCACCGAGCGCAGCTCGTCCAGCAGGTCCGGCGTGTCCGGCTTCCCCGTCGCGAGGACGAGCATCGTCCCATCGGGAACGAGGTCCATCGCCTCGACAAGGTCGAGAATCCCCTTCTGCCGGCTGAGCCTCCCGCAGAAGAACACGAACGGCTTCCGGACGCGGAACTTCGCAAGGCTCGCGGACCCTTCCCTCGGGTGGTACTTCTCCGGGTCGACGCCGTTGTGGATCACATGCACGGCCTCGGCGGGGATGCGATAGAACCGCCGGATGTCCCGCTTCATCTCCTGGCTCACCGCGACGACCGCGTCGCACGCCTCAAGGCCCTCCTGCTCCATCCACGAGCTGAGCTCGTAGCCGGCGCCGAGCTGCTCCTTCTTCCAGGGCCGCAGCGGCTCGAGAGAGTGGACGGTCGCGACGAGCTTGCACCCATACGTCTTCTTCGCCAACGCGCCGGCGAAGTTCGTGTACCACGTGTGCGTGTGAACGATGTCCGCGTCAATCGGGTCCGAGACCATGTTCACGTTGAACGAGAGGACCTCGAACGCCTTCGCCAACCTCGGGTCGGGCGCGGCGAGGCCGTGGACGCTCGGGCGATACCGCCAGACCTTGATCGGGAGACTCGGCGGCGGACCGGACTCGAGCGTCCGGACGTGCACGTCAATCCGTTTCGACAGCGCGAGCGCGATGTACTTCGCGTGGACGCCCGCACCGCCGTAGATGTTCGGCGGGAACTCATACGTGAAGATCGTCGCCTTCATCGTGGGCCGCAGGTAGCCGGGTAGCGGCGATGAACGTTGCGGTCTTGGGGACGCCCTCCGCCGTTTCACGATCTCCTAAGAATCGCCGTCCGGGTCATCGGGCGAGTGCGATGCGGCGGTACCGTGCCGAGCACGGCGGCCCATGCGCGACATGCATTTCCTTCGCGTCGAGGTCCATCACGACCGAAACGACGGTCGCGAATCGCTCCTCCGGCGGCTTCGTGTCAATCCCGTGGCGGCAGATGCAGTCCGGGGCACCGTCGTGGTCACGGAGCATCGCCTTCAGGTCCCCTATGCCGACCTTGTGTCTCCGCTCGATGAGCGTTCTCAGGAGTGACCGTGATCGGGCGAGGCGGTGGAACGTGGACCTCCGATCCTCCGCGAGCGGCTGCCAGATCCCCAACGAGTCGGGGTTCAGGAAGTGGTTCGTGTGCGTCAGGAAGCCGTCCGTCGCTTCGAGGCGGCACTCGCCCTCCGGCGCGGTCTCGACGTCGAGGATCCTCGGGGCCGATCCCGCCTCCGCGAGCACGAAGTTCGCGGAGCACGCACGCGACTCCCCGGCGACCACGTCGGTCGCCGTCTTGAAGTCCCTCGCCGCCAAGATCTCCCAGCACCGCACATGGAACGGCTTCCGGAGGCGGGACCAGGAGTCGACGTTCGAGACGAGTCCGTTCACCGCCAAGCCGATCCCGTGGGAATTGAGTCCAATCTTCGCACCAACGATCCCCGCCTCCGTGAATGCGAGCTGCCGCGTGCCATCGGGTGCGCTCGTCCGCACGATCAGCCCCTCGACCTCGGGGAGCCAATCCCAGTTCTGCCCAATTAGGAGGTGGCCGTTCGCAGAGTGCGAGGGGGCGACGGCGAACGACGTGCACCCCCCGACGGCCTCGACCCCCGCCGCGAGCTCCATCCCGCGGTCCGCGAACCCGCTGTACAGGATCTCGTACCGGACGTTCAGGGCCACGATGTCTAGAAGATCCTGCCCGGAGCCCACGGCGAGCCCCTCCATGGCTTCGTAGTACGAAGGATTCGAGCGCGCGATGACCTCCCGATACGCTTGCGCGCGGGCCCGCAGGTCCTCCTCGGACGCTTTTGTCCAGTACGCGAACCGCTGGCCGTACAGGGAGACGTTGCGCGCGACCTGCCTCTTGGCGGCTCCTCCGTGCTGCTCGCCCCACGTGCGGGGCCCACCTTCGAGGTCGACCACAGGGAGCGCTCGGGTCATCTCGAACCCTCGAAGGAGTCCTTTCCGAAGATAATCCACGCCGGCCGCTTGACGAAACCGAGGCCGACGTTGATTCCGAGCATCGGCGCGTTCAGGGAGCTGTTGAAGGTCCGGATCTCTCGGTATCCATGCCGCATGCCGTACTCCACCGCTCGCAGCTTCAGGGCGTACGCGATCCCGCGGTGGCGGTACCTGGGATGCACGCCCGTGAAGCCCGTGTACAGGACATCGGGCAACGCCTCGGCGCGGCCGAGACCCGAGACGCCGACGTAGGCGTCCCCATCTTTGGCGAGCTGGACGGCTTCGGGGAGCGCGCCCGGCCGCTCCAGGGCGTGGTTTCGGTACATCTCGAGGCTCCCGCGCGTGAACGGGTCGACGTGGGGCTCGTCCAGGGATGCGAGGCAGTCGAGCTCATACAGCTTCTCCACCGCCTTCGGGTCCTCGCGCATCTCGTCCGCGAGGGTCGTGAGCGCGATCCCCGGGGGTGGGTCCCGCCGGTGCGCGAACCGGGCCATGTCGAAGGTGCGGATGTCGAGGCGGGACTCCCAGCTTCGCATCTTCTCGTGGAATCCGCGACGGCGGAGGAAGGCGACGCTCGCGGGCCAGGACTCCTGGATCCCCCAAGCGCGCAGCTGGCGGGCTCCGCGGGCGAGGAGTTCCTCCTCGAGCCCGTCGAACAGGAGCGCCCCGAGGCCGCGGCCTTGCGCCGCGGGGTGGACGGCGCCCCACACCCCGTACCGGTCCGGGTCGAAGGACCATGCGAGGTGGAAATACTCGGATTCCCCGAGGACTTCGTCCGTTTCCGGGTCGACCGCGACGTACCGGCGGCGCACGTACTTCGTGGCCCGGTACTCCTCGTCCGCGTGCCGCCGCTCCTCCACCGTCGTAGGGTGCGCCTCGTCGACGGCATTCCGAATCCGCACGATGGCGGGATAGTCCTTCGGATCAAAGGGCCGGATGTCGACGGTCATCGCTTCCGGGGGCTCCTGCGCGTGCGCCATGGAGGGGGATGCGACGGGCCAGTGGCCCATATATCTTCCGGCGGGGACGGGGACACACCGAGGACACATCGTTATGTAGCGAACCCTCCGTTGCGCCGAAGGATGCGGGTCCTGTTCGCCGCCGCGGAAGCGTATCCGCTCGCGAAGGTCGGAGGACTGGGCGACGTCGCGGGGAGCCTCCCCAAAGCGTTGGCGGCGATCGGGCACGACGTGCGGATTGTGCTGCCGCGGCACGGCGTCATCCGGGACGTGAGGGACGACCTCGGCGCCTTTCCCGTCTCGATCGGGGGCAAGACGCGCGAGGCCCGGCTGCGGACGAGCGCGATCGACGGGGTTCCGGTCTACCTCGTAGATGCCAAAGAGTGGTTCGGTCGTCCGCAGGTCTACGAATACGCGGACGACGGGAAGCGGTTCGCATTCCTCGGCCGGGCGATCCTCGATCTCCTGCCTGCGGCCGGGTGGTGGCCCGACGTGATCCACCTGAACGACTGGCATACCGCGCTGGCGGCGGCCTACCTCAGGACGACGCACGCCAAGGACGCCCGGTACCGGGGAATCCGCACTGTGCTCACGATCCACAACCTGCAGTTCCAGGGAGTGTACGACCGCGACTTCTTCATTTGGACGGGCCTTCCGGCGGAGACGTGGAACCCCGAGGGCGTCGAGTTCTTCGGCCGGATGAATTTCCTGAAGGCGGGAATCGTATACGCGGACCGCGTCAACACCGTGAGTCCGACGTACGCGAAGGAGATCCGCACGGAGACGCAGGGAGAGCGACTCGAGGGCCTCCTGCGGTCCCGCGCCTCGAAACTGTCCGGCATCCTGAACGGAATCGACTACGAGGTGTGGGACCCCGCTCAGGATCCCCACATCGCGTGGCGGTACACCCGGAAGACGGTCGCGGCGAAGGCGGCGAACAAGGAGGCGCTCCAGCGGGAGGTCGGGTTGGCGGGGGAGGCGGACACCCCACTCCTGGGAATCGTCTCGCGCCTTACCGCCCAGAAGGGATTCGACCTCGTCTTGGACGCGATGGCGGACCTGCTCCGTCTCGGGACCCAGGTCGTGCTCCTCGGGACGGGCGAGAAAATGTACGAACAGCGGTTGGCGGCGATGGCCGAGGAGAACGACTCGCTCGCGGCGGCCCTGAAGTACGACGAGGGGCTCGCGCACCGGATCTACGCGGGCTCCGACCTCTTCCTCATGCCCTCCCGGTTCGAGCCGTGCGGCCTCGGGCAGATGATCAGCCTGCGGTACGGGACGGTGCCACTCGTGCGCGCGACGGGCGGTCTCGCGGACACCGTGAGGGATGTCACCGCCCATCCGACGGAGGGGAACGGGTTCGTGTTCAGGGAGTACACCGCCGAGGCGTTCCTCGCCGCCGCACGGCGTGCGGTGGCGCTCTACAGGATGAGACCCCGATGGAGCGCCCTGCGGGCACGCGGGATGGGGACGGACCTGTCGTGGGCCGCGTCCGCGCAATCGTACGAGAAGCTGTACGGGCAGGCCGGGAAGGCCTAGAACGCATCCCCGGGGGACTGGGGCCTGCGCTCGGATTGCGCGGACCGCGCGGTAGCGGATTCCTGGGGCGTCCCCATGACGACACGCATGAGGAGTGCATCGACGACCTCGTCCGCGATCGGTGCCGAAGGATTCACGAGCCCTAAGGCCAGGGCAGGATTCGCGGGGCGTCGTTCCGGCATCGACAATGGAATGAGCGCTCCCGCACGGGAATGGGCCGACGTGTGGGGAACGCCCCGAAGGGTCGCCTCGCCGAGCGGGTATCCGCACTGCGGACACCGTCCCTGGGTGAGGGGTCGCGACGGGGGCCCTCCCGCCACGAGGACCACGGTCCGCACGAACAGGTATATGGCAAGCGTGGAGACGGCGTACGCGGTCCATCCCGCAGAACTCGGGGGGCTCCCGTCGAAGTAGAGGACCTGGTGGTTGAGGAACAGGACGGCGCCCGCCACGCTCAGCACGACCAACGTCGCCTCGCGCAGCGCCGCGCGGGCCACCACAACCCTGTCGATCATCGCCACTGGCCGGCGCCGGGCGGCGCCGCGGACCTCCTCCTCGGGAGGAATGGCCGGAACGCCAGATAAAGCTGGGCATCGGGGGACGGTCTGCTATCGAGGCTGAGACCAAGGGTCGCGCCCAAGAGCCGCCTAGAGGGGGACTTCCTTGCGCAGGATCTGCGCCGCGTCCTCCGGCATCACCGGGTTGATGTAGAAGTCCGTCCCGCGCTCGAACCCCGCAATCTCCGTGAGCCGCGGCGTGATCTCCAAGTGCCAGTGGTACCGCGTCTCCGTCCGGTCGCACGGCGCCGTGTGGATGTAGTAATTGAAGGGCGCGTCGTCCAAGACGTCATCCATCCGGGCGAGCACCTCCTTCAGCATCCGGGCGAACGGCGTGCGCTCTTCGTCCGTCAAGTCTTCGAACGCCATCTCGTGCGCCCTCGGCAGGATCCACGTCTCGAAGGGGAACCGTGCTGCGTATGGGGAGATCGCGACGAACTTGTCGTTCTCCGCGACGACCCGCTCCTCCTTCTCGATCTCCTTGGCGATCAGGTCGCAGTACAGGCACGAGCCGCCGTACGCCTCGTGGTACCGCTGCACCGCCGCGACCTCTTCCATGATCCTGCTGGGGACGATCGGCGTGGCGATGAGCTGCGAGTGCGGATGGGAGATCGACGCGCCCGCCTTCTCCCCGTAGTTCTTGAAGATCAGGATGTACTTGAATCGGGTGTCCTGGATGAGGTCCAAGTACCGTTGCTTGTACGCGGTGATGACCTCCTGGACTTGGAAGTCGCTCAGGTGCGGCAGATTCGTGTCGTGGTCCGGCGTCTCCACGATCACCTCGTGCGCGCCGATGCCGTTCACGCGGTGGAACAGCGGGGTCTCGAGGCGATGGAGGTCACCCTCGATCTGGAGCGCAGGATACTTGTTCGGGATGCAGCGGACCCACCAGCCCGGCCCGTTCGGGTGGCCGCCCCTGCGATACGCGAGAACTTCCGGCGGCGTCATGTGTTCGTGGCCGGTGCAGAACGGGCACTTCTCCGCGGGCGTCCTGCGCGCGCTGGCGGGCGCTTCTTGGGGCCGCTTCCCGCGCACCGTCGAGAACACGACCCACGTGTCCGTGACGTAGTCCTTCCGGAGTTCGGGCATGAGAAACCTGGGGGGCGCGCGCGGATGCGAGGCACCGTATTTCAGCGTTGGCCCCGGATTATCGGGAGGGCCAGGAGATACGTTCATATATCTGTAAAACAACGCACCAAACTCGACTTGACCCTCAAGTTGGATGGGAGGCTGAGGTGGCCACGATCGGAGCGCCGGAGCGGGTCCGCGTGATCCCGAAGATGTTCGCCCTTTGGTTCGCGGGGTTCGCCGGCCTCTCGCTGGCGGTGGGCCTCGCCCCGCGCGCGTCGGCCCCATTCACGACCTCCATCGATTCTCCCGTCGGCGGCGAGGTGTGGACCCGCGGGTCGACGCACGATGTCATCTGGACGGACGACATCGTCGACCCGGGCGAGATCTTCCCGGAGGTTCTGTGGTACCTTGTCGCCGGCGTTCCGCAAGCGGTGCTCTGGTCGGATATCTACGGCTACGGGGGGCAGAAACAGTACACATGGACCGTGCCCGCCCAGGACCTCGCGGACGTGACCGTCCGGGTGTGCGTCGACCCCGGTGCGGGGCCCGTCTGTATCGATTCGAATCCGTTCCGCATCGAAGGAGTCTCCCCCGTCCTGCTGGCCCGATCCCCAGAGGGCACGAACATCGAATGGCGCCCCTACGTCAACCTCAGCTTCTCGGAGGCGATGGACGAGGCCTCCGTCCGCGGCGCGCTGTCCATCTTCCCGCCCGCGTCGATCTTCCCCGGTTGGACCTGGAGCGCGAACGATTCGAGCACCCGCGTGGTCCTCGCGCCCTCGACGTCGTATACGTTCACGCTCTCGTGCGCGGCCGTCGATCGGAGTGGAACACCCGGGAATCCCCTGGCGGGTTGCCCCATCAGCTGGTCGTTCACCACGTCGGCGGCTCCGACGATCTCGCTTACGTCGCCCCTCGGCGGCGAGGTGTGGTCGGGAGGGAGCACGCACTCGGTCGCGTGGCTCGCGTCCGACGCGGAGGATCTCCCGAGCGCGCTGCGCATCGTCCTTTGGTACTACGCCGGTGCAGGCTATCAGCCGCTCGCGGGTCCGTTATGGGGGAATGCGAGCTACGACTGGACGCTGCCCATGATCGACTCCTCGAACGTCCAGGTTGGCGCACGGGTTCGCGACACGGCAAACTTCCTCGCGGAAGCCTACAGCGGGATGTTCGCGATCGACAGCACGCGACCGGCCGTGTTCTCCACGGTGCCCGCGGACAATGCCTCTGGAGTCGACTGGGCCTCATCGATCCTCGTGGACCTCACGGAGCCAGCGACCGGACCCCTCGATGGCACGACGTTCGGAGTGCGCACGTCCTCCGGCGAGTGGGTCGATGGCGCACTCGTGTGGGAATCGTCGTCGCGCTTCCGGTTCACGCCGTCCTCGCCGTACCTGGCCGGCACCGAGTACATCGCCTCCGTCAACGCGACCCTGACGGACCTCTCGGACCCGGGGAACGCGCTCGTCCCGGTTTCGTGGCGGTTCTTCACGAAGGTGAACACCCTCCCCTCCGTCTCGCTCGACTGGACGCCTGCCGCCGTGCTGTCCGGCGGGTCGATCTGGTCCGTTTCGTGGACCGGGTCGGACGGGGAGGACGATCCCTCGCAGCTCGAAGCGTATCTGGAATTCTCCGACGTTGGCCCATCCGGCCCGTTCGGCCTTGTCGCGGGATCCCTGAATGCCTCGGACACCTATGCCTTCACGGTGCCCTTGCTGGACGTCGCCTCCGCATCCTTGCGGGTGCGGGTCGTGGACAGCCAAGGGGGCGAGGCCTCCTCATCCGTGTCGTTCGGGATCGATTCCACGCCGCCGACGGTCGAAGACGCATCCCCGCCGCCGGGGGCGACGGACGTCCTCCCGAATGCGGGCTTTGCCGTCACCTTTAGCGAGCCAATGCGTCGACCCGGTTGGTCCATCGGCCTCCGGGAGGCGGTCTCCGGCGTATGGGTGGAATTCGGGATCTCGGCATGGTTTGGGCAGACGTTCGGCGCGGTCCCCGCCAACTTGCTGCGCGAGGGGCTGGAGTACGAGGCCGTCATCAACGGGACCCCGAGGGACATGTCCGCACCGGGGAACCCGCTGGCGGGAGCGACCTCGTGGACGTTCCGCGTCGGGGTCTTCCCGCCATCCATCACGATCGTCGACCCGCTGCCCGGCGTGCGGTGGACGGCCGGCGTGTCCCACCTGATCCGCGTGCAGGTGGCGGACCCCTGGGATTCCATGCTCGCCGTCCGCGTCGATTTGGCGCTCGACGGCACCAACTTCGCCCCGTTCCTGGCGGCGACATCGGTGGCCCTCGGCGAGGTGTCGCTTGCCGCGACGCCGCCGCTCGTCGAGGCTCCGGTCGCGGTCCTGCGAGTGTGCGCGACGGACGCGGAAGGCACGGAAGCGTGCGCCCTGCGGCCGATCTCGATCGACGCGACCCGACCGAACCTGCTGTCCGCGACGCCCGCCCAGGGGGCGTCCACGGTTCACCCGGGCGCCCCCCTCCTCCTCACGTTCTCGGAACCCATGGACGCCGCCGCGGTCGAAGCGGCCTTCCGGCTGGACCCTGCGACCGCCGTCACGTTCCAGTGGGGGCGCACGTTCGCGGACAACGACACCCTGCGCGTCGACCATTCGCGGTTGCTCGAACAGGAGGAGTACACGGTCACGATCGGCTGCGGGGCGCGCGATCGGAGCGACCCCGGACTCACGATCGGCGGCGCATGCCCGCTCACGTGGAGATTCACGACCGCCGCCACCCCGAGCCTCGACATCCTATACCCCCTGGGCGGGGAACGGCTGTCGGGCGGCGTCCCCCAGACGGTCCGTTGGATCGCGACCGACGACGAGGACGATGTCCGGCTCGTCGTGGAATTCTCCGAGGACGGAGGCAGCAGCTTCTCCGTCCTGTTCGACCGGGTCACCGCCACGAGCTGGTCTGGCTCCGCCTCCGCGATCACCCTCCCGCCCGTCGACACGCCATCCGCGGTCCTGCGCGTCACGGCGACGGACTCGATCGGGCTCTCGACCACCGCCACCACACCGCCGTTCGCAGTCGACTCGACCCCGCCAACAATCGTCGACTCCGACCCGTCGGACGGGGCGATCGACTTCGACTCGATGGCCCCAATCCGCATCCTCTTCAGTGAGCCGATCGACCCCGCCTCGTTCGTCGCGGTCCGTCAGGACTCCATCTGGTCGGAAGGCTCGGCCTTCTCCTCCGTGGTCCTCGTGGACACCACGGCGCAACCGTTCGATACGGTCGTGATCGAACACACGAGCATCAAGCATGCCAGCGTCACGACGGTTCAGCTCGATGGGATTCGGGACCTCTCCTTCCCGGGAAACGCACTGATCACGTCGCTGTCGTTCACCGTGCGGGACTACATCTCGCCCGTCGCCAACCTGCTCGTGGACGAGGAGACGATCGCCGGGGAGGCCGTGGTTCTGGACGCCACCGCCTCGACGGACAACGATGAGATCGTGAACTACACCTTCACCGTCCGGGACGGCTCAGGCGCAGAGGTCTCGAGGCTTTGGGGCGAGCGGGCGGAATTCCGGCCGCCGTCCCCCGGCTCGTACACCGTGTCCGTCACCGTCTTGGACGCCGCGGGGAACCAGGACGTCGGGAGCGCACCCCTCCGCGCCCACGCGGCCGGCCAAGACCCGGGAACCCTGACGGACATCCAGGTCACCTGGCTCGGGTGGCTCGCCCTCGCGGGGGCCGGGAGTTCCAGCACGTACGCCCTCACGGACCGCGGCCGGTCGCTGCTCTCTCGCGTGTTCCTCCTGCCCCTGTACGTGCGCCTAAAGCCGTCCGCCGTCATGGACCAGGAGACGCGCGGGATGATCCGGGGGTACGTCCGCGTGCACCCGGGGGACTGCTACACGGACATCAAGAGGAACCTCGGACTCGCGAACGGGGAACTCACGTACCACCTGTCCGTGCTCGAGCGCGAAGGCGTGATCCACAGCGTGACGAAGGGAGCGAAGCGGCTGTACTATCCCGCGGACATGCCAATCCCGGAGAATGGCGGCGGACTCCACGAGGTCCAGCAGCGGATCCTCAAGCACGTCGGGGAGGTGCCGGGCATGTCCGTGCGGGACATCTCCGGGCTCCTGGGCGTGAGCAAGCAACTCGCCCTGTACCACGTCCGGAAGCTCCGGGAGGACGGGTACGTGCGGTTCGAGCACCACGGCGTGGGCCTCCGTGTCTTCGCGACGGCCCTGGGAGAGCGCAGCACCCGGTCCCAGGGGCGAACGGGCGACACCTGAGCGCCGCGTGCACCAATCATTTGATATAGCCGGAAAATCGCGTTCAAGATTCCCCAAATAACCCCCGACCCTTCGTCCCGGCGGTGGATTCATGAGGGGACGGTTGCCCATTGGCGCCCTCGCCTTGGTTCTGATCGTGAGCTTGGCCCCGGTGGCCCTGGCGGACGAGTTTCCGCACCTGGTCATCAACACACCCGACCACGGGTCGACCGTGAGCGGGACGATCGACGTCACGGGAAACGCCTGGGACGACGTGCAGGTGCTCGGGGTGAAGGTGCGGATCGGGGACGGGGACTGGCTGTCCGCGCAGGACACGTCCGGGAACGACACGTGGTGGTCCTGGTCGTACACGTGGGACACGACGACGGTCCCCGACGGCTGGCGACACATCGGCGTCATCGCGTGGGACTCCTCGAATCAGCACACGGACGCGTCGATCGAGGTGTTCGTGGACAACGAGCCGAACGAGAACACGCCTCCGTGGGCGGCGATCGACGAGCCTGCGCACGGGAGCACGGTCCGCGGGGTCGTCACGATCCGGGGCCGCGCGGGGGACGAGGACGCCGGTGACGCCGTCGAGATGGTCCAGGTCCGGATCGACGCGGGCGAATGGACCAACGCGACGCCGACGGGGGACCAGGGGTCCTTCAACCACTGGGCGTTCGAGTGGGACACGACCGCGTACGACGACGGCTGGCACGCCGTGAAGGCGCGCGCGTTCGACGGGGACGTCTGGGGCGAGCCCGCCGTCGCGGAGTATCTCGTCGACAACCAGCAGGACGAGAACCGGGCGCCGTTCGCGGAGATCCTGCACCCGAAGAACGGGGAGACGGTCCACAACATCGTCCTCGTGCACGGCGTCGCGGGAGATCCCGACGACGGGGACCGCGTCGAGCTCGTGCAGGTCCGAATCGGCGACGGGGAGTGGCGGGACGCGGTGGACACGAGCCACCACGACACCTGGTCCACGTGGGCGTACCAGTGGGACACGACCCAGTACGACAACGGGGACGTCCGGGTGTGCGCCCGCGCGTACGACGGCGAGCTGTACTCGGAGCCGAACTGCCGCGAGGTCAAGATCGCGAACGAGCACGAGAACGAACCCCCGACGGTGAAGATCCTCCACCCGGCGAACGGGGAGACCGTCCGGGGCGTCGTGCTCGTCCACGGGCGAGCGTGGGACGACCGCGGCGTCGAACGCGTCGACGTCCGGTTCGGGGACGGGGACTGGCGGCGGACGACGGACACGTCGCCCGACGACTCGTGGACGACGTGGGCGTACGAGTGGAACACGCGGGAGCGGGACGACGGCTGTCTCGTGGTCGCCGCCCGCGCCTGGGACGGCAGCCTCTTCTCAGAGATCCACCGGATTGAGGTGTGCGTGGACAACGAGGACGCGCCCCCGGTCGTGACGATCCTCCACCCGGAGGACGGGGCGGTCGTGCACGGCCTCGTGCTCGTCCACGGGACCGCGCGCGACGACCACTACGTGAAGCGGGTGGACGTGCGGGTCGACGACGGCGAGTGGCACCAGGCCCACAACACGGGCCGGGACCGCCCCTGGTCGACGTGGGCGTTCGAGTGGGACACGACGAAGTACGACAACGGCGAGCACGAGGTGTGCGCGCGGGCGTTCGACGGTCGGCAGTACTCGGAGCTCTCGTGCGTGACCGTGATCGTCCACAACGTCGGGCACGACGACCGGGCACCGCCCTTCCTGCCCGAGGGCGCATCGCCGCTCCTCGCGTTCGGCCTCCTCAGCGGGCTGGGCGTCGCCATCCTTATGTGGCTGCGCTCCCATGGTTACCTGAGGAAGTGACGGGGAGGATGGACCGCCGGGCCGCGCTGCTCGCACTCACGGTCGTCGGACTCGCCGTCTCCCTGTTCCCGACCGCGCGGAGCGGCGGGCCCACGCCGGTCGAGGGACCGGTCGTGGGGGTGTGGACCCTCGACGGGAGCCCGTACGTCCTCGTCGCGAACGCGACGGTCCCCGAAGGGGGGAAGCTCGAGATCCAGGCGGGGGTCGAGGTGCGGGCCCATCGCGGGGTCGGGCTCGACGTCCTCGGGACCCTCCTCGTCCTCGGCTCGCCGACCGGGGTGGTCCGCTTCACCCCCGACGAACCGGGGGACGCGGGGTACTGGAAGGGGATCGGCGTGCAGACCGGCGTCGCCTCGCTGTCGCACGCCGCCATCGATGGCGCCGAGACTGCGCTCTCCGTTTCCGGGGGGACCGCGGGCGTCGTGGGGTCCCAGTTCTCCGGAAACCTGCACGGGCTCCGCGTCGAGGATGGGGCGGCCGATCTCATGGAGACGTCGATCTCCCACAACGCGTTCGCGGGCGTGATCGCGCGAAACGCGGCGCTCACGATCGGTGGCGGGAGCCTCCTGGCGGGGAACCCGATCGGGATGCGGCTGGAATCCGCGGACGCGCTCGTCGAGAACACGACCTTCCTCGGCCCCGTCACGAACGACCTGGTGCTCGACGTGTCTTCGAAGGTGCGGCTCCGCGCGTGCGAGCACGAGGAGCCCCCGCGGATCGAATTCCTCGACGGGCTCTCGCGCGTCGACGTCGAGGGGATCCTGGCGGTGTCCGTGCTCGATGTCCACGGGAGCCCGAGGGCGGATGCCCGCATCGAGGTGAACGACAACGCGAACGGCACGGGCGGGGTGGTCACCACGACGGGCGGCGACGGAGGCGTCCCAGGGGTCGTCCTCCGGGAGCGGACGGAGACGGCGGCCGGAGCGGTGGACTTCAACCCCTTCACGGTGGCCGCGGAGGCGAACGGGTGGCGGGATTCCGCGGACGTCACGGTTCATGGGGCGACGGAGGTCGCGCTGCGGCTGTCGGTCGACCTCGCACCTCCCGAGCCCGCCCGCCTCGGGATCCTCTTCGTCGACGAAGACCAGGAGTTCGTCCTCGACGCCTCCGGCTCTAGAGACAACGATCCGGGCCTGGCAAGCACGGGCTCGTTCCTGTGGTCGTTCCCGGAGCTCGCCCTCACGCTCGTGGGGATCCAAGTGACGCACACGTTCCCGGACCCGGGCCTCGTCGAAGGGGTCCTCACGGTCACCGACGCTGCGGGGAACTCCGGCGACGAGCCGTTTTCCGTCCGCGTGCGGGACCGGACCCCGCCGGTGATCCTGGAACCCCGGGTGTCCGGCGGAGGTCTCGTCGGCGAGACGATCACCCTGGAGGCGTTCGCGAGCGACAACGATCCCGCGTTCGATGCGGGCGCCGAGTACTCCTGGCGGTTCTCCCTGGGATCCGCGATCGCGGAACGGCGCGGCCGGACCGTGACGTTCGTCCCGGACCGCGCGGGCACGTGGGCGATCTCGCTGACCGTCACGGACCCGGAAGGGAACCCGGCGTCCCGCGAGCTGACCGTCCGGGTCGTCGCGCCGACTCCGCAGCCGGACTTCCTCCCCGCGATCGTCGGCGGCTCCATCCTCCTGGCATCGGCCGCGGCTCTCGCGACGGAGCGCGGGAAGGTCGGCCTCCTCACGCTGCTCATCCCACTGTACACGCGCCTGAAGGACGGGGAGGTGCTCGACCAGTTCACCCGGGGGCAAATCTACGGGTACGTGCGCGTGCACCCCGGGGACACGTACACGGACATCAAGCGGAACCTCGACCTGAACAACGGGACTCTCACGTACCATCTCGACGTGCTCGAGAAGCAGGGGCTCCTGCGCGCGGTGGCTCGTGGGCCACGGAAGATGTTCTATCCCATCGACGTGCGGCCGCCGGAGGACGGCGGCGGCCTCCACGAGGTCCAGCGACGGCTCGTGAAGGGGCTCGACGAAGCGCCGGGGATCGCGGTCGCGGATCTGGCGGCGAGCCTCGGGATCAGCCGCCAACTCGCGCTGTACCACCTGCGCATCCTCGTGGGACGCGGGATCGTGCGGCTGGAGCGGCGCGGGTTCCGATTGTGCGGCTCGCTCCGCGGGCGCGAGACGCTCGCGTGACCCTCACGCGCGGAGCGTCCCGTACGCGACCTCGCTGCCGCCGCCGAGGAAGCGGCCGATGTCCTCCGCCTCCGTTGCAATCCCCTCTCGCTCCTCGCGCGCGAGACGGCGGAACGGCTCGACCGTGATCCTCCACCGATCGCCGATGTGGCGGTGGGACCAGATCGCCGCCACCCGCCCGTCGACGAGCACGACCGGGGTCAGCCAGCCCGCCTTCCGGTACACGCGCTTGTAGTGCGCCGCGTCCACGAGATGGCTCTTGTCGCGGTGCCCGAGCAGGTACGTCTCGAAGTGCGGGAGGAGGCGGACGACGGAATCCGCCAAGGGGGCCCGCCGAAGAGCCTCCACGTCGTCCGCGAGGAGATGCGCGGGAGCGCCCTCCACGGACACCGCCGCAAGATCATCCCCGA
>Ga0209641_10000332_pt1 | contig 42985 bp, 29 predicted proteins | sample RifCSP16_1_FD_184022 | JGI IMG/M metagenome (GOLD analysis project Ga0209641, IMG submission 184022) | Soil microbial communities from Rifle, Colorado - Rifle CSP2_sed 16_1 (SPAdes) (version 2) | ecosystem: Environmental > Terrestrial > Deep subsurface > Rock core/Sediment | place: Rifle... | reverse complement strand
CGACAGCAACGAGCGTCCCGGTGTGACCGCGACGTGGAAGAGCTCCAACCCCTCGATCGCCACGGTGAATCGCTTCGGCGACGTCACCGGCGTGCGACCGGGCCCGGTGACGATCACGGCGGAGGCGGAAGGCGTGACGGCGACGCAGCGGTACACGGTCGCCGCCAATCCCGTCGCCACGATCGAGATCGGGATCAGGGAGTCGAGCATCAAGACAGGCGACGTGGTGCACCTCACGGCCACCCCGAAGCGCGCGAACGGCACGCCGGTGACCGACGCACGGATCACCTGGAGCTATACCTACGTGCCGGATGACTCGCTCGTCCCGGGCGGCGTCAAGGGCGGACCCGGGATCATCCAGTTCGGCCGATTCGCGGCGAACTACCCGGGCCGCTTCGACCTGATCGCGCAGTCGGGAGCCACGAATGCCCGTACCACGATCGCGGTGGCGCCACGCGACGCGCGCCGGCGCATCGTCGTCACGGGTCGCGGCACGGTCCACAACACGCACACCTCCGACCTCTGGCCGTGGACCGGGAAGGACGGACGCGACTACTGCCTCGTCGGGACGTGGGGCGGTGACGGGTTCGCGCTCGTGTTCGACATCACCGACCTGAACAACATCGTCAAGACCGACTCCGTGCAGGTGAACGCGCGAACGATCAACGACGTGACGGTCTCGCCGGACGGCCGCTACGGCGTGCTCTCGCGCGAGGGCGCCTCGGACCGCGTGAACGGCGTCGTCATCCTCGATCTCGCGAACCCCGCGCACCCGAAGGTCGCCTCGACGTTCAGCCAAGAGCTGACGGGCGGCGTGCACAACATGTTCGCGACGAACGAGTACCTGTTCGCCGTCTCGGGCGGGTCGAAGTACGTCATCATTGACGTCCGGGACATCTACAATCCCAGGTTCACGAGCGAGTACCGTCATCCGAACGCGCGGCTGCACGACCTCTGGGTGCACGACGGCATCGCCTACTCGGCGCAGGGCGGCGTGGGCACGGTGGTCGTGGACGTCGGCAACGGGAAGTACGGCGGCTCCATCCAGAACCCGAAGCTCATCACGACGTACCCGGTGAACAGCGGCCACGAGATCTTCCCGTACTTTCAGAAGGCCACCGGGAAGGTCTATCTCTTCATCGGCGACGAGGAGATGAACCGCCAGAACCGCGTGTGGGGCGGCTCGGGCTACTCGCTCAGCGGCCCCGACGGCAGGCCGCCGAAGAACAGCATCGCGCAGACCTCGGGCGGTTACACGCACATCATTGACTTCACCGACCCGCTGCATCCGATCCCGGTGGGGCGGTACCAGCTCGAGGATTACGGCTCGCACGACATCATCGTGCAGGACGACATCCTGTATCAGGCGTACTACGACGGCGGCGTCCGGCTCGTGGACGTCTCCGGCGAGCTGATGGGGAACCTGTACGATCAGGGCCGTGAGATCGCGGTGTTCAAGTCGTACGATCCCGACGGCTACACGGCGAATGCTCCCTTCGTGATGAACGCGATGCCGTGGAAGGGCAGGGTGCTGTTCTCGGACTTCAACAGCGGGCTCTGGGCCGCGCGGCTCGAGCCGAGGCCGATCGTGCCGTAGAGAGCGGTCTCGATCCCCGGCTGCTCAGGGTTCGCCGGGCAGGACGGCCCTGCGCACGCTGCCGCGGCGGCCGGCGGCGCAACGACAACGCCTATTGCCCGAAGGCGAGCGCGGAACGCAACGCCTGGAGCCGCTCCGGCGAGCCCACGAAGAGCCCCTCCGGGTACCGGCGCAACCGGAGGATGTCGGAGTAGATCGTCGCCTGCTCGTACTTGTTGAGGCCGAGGCCGGCGAGGTACTGCAGCCGGAGATTCCGGTCGGTGTTGATCTCCGCGTCCGCGAGCCAGGGCTGGAGCATCGCGCCCTGTGACGCGAACGTGCTGAGGAGGTCCGTCACCGAGTAGAAGCCGATCTCGCTCAGCGACTGGCGCACGAGGCCGAACTCCGGGCCTGCCAGGCGTTGCTCCATCTCATCTACGTTGATTCGCGTCGGCTCCACCTGTCCCAAGAGGACGAGGTCGTAGCCCGAGCCCTGATATGTGTTCCCCCAGACGATGCCGTTCGGGAACGCCTCCAGGAACGTGGCGATCTCGCTCTTGACGGCCGGCGTGCCGCTTTCATAGAGCTGCACGAACACGGTGACGACGCCCCCGGGATTCAGATGGCGCTTGACGAGGTCCCAGAACTCGCGCGTATACAGCGTGGCGGCGCCCTTCACCCACGGATCGAACGGGTCGGACGTGATCGCGTCGAACTTCTCGTCCGTGGTGAGCAGGTAGTGCCGCGCGTCGTCAATCACCACGCGCGTCTTCGGGTTGCGGACGACGTTGTAGTTGTGCTCGCCGAAGTACTCGGAGACCACCTGCGGCACGAGCGGCTCGATCTCGGCGACGGTCAGTCGCTCGACGCGCGGGCTGATGCTCACCGCGCCGGCGGTCACGCCGGCGCCGCATCCGATCACGAGCACCGAACGTGGATTCTGGGACACGAGGGTGGTGAGGTGCCCGAGCATCCGTTGCAGGCGCATGTCCTGCGGCTCGCTGGAGGCCTGGACTTTCCCGGCGTTATGGTAGTTCAGGACGCCGTTGGAGAGACGCGAGACGGCGGGCGAGGAGCTCATCCCCTCGCCCCAGTAGATGAAGTCGCCGTGGTTGTAGAAGCGCGGCGCCGAGAAGCGGCCATAGGCGACCAGCAGCGCCGGGATCGGCGCGATGCTCCAGGCGCCGAGTCCCCCGAGCACGAGCACCGCCACGCCCACCGTCGCGCCCCGCGCCGTGAGCCGCAACCGGTTCGACTCCGCGGAGAGAACGGGCCCCAGCATCAGCAGCGCGGCGACCACCGCGAGCGCGACGAGCGCGCGCTGAGCGTACTGCGTGCCGATCGCCGGGACGACGAGGAGCGCGAATCCGAGGGACCCGACGATCGCTCCCACCGTGTTCGCCGCGTACACGCGTCCGACCAGCCGGCCCGGGTCCTGTCCCGGGCGTGCGACCGACGCGAGCGCAAGCGGGAAGCTCGCGCCCCAGAGCACGGCCGCCGGGAGCACCGCCCACATCGTCCGCGCGAGATCCACCTGGAACTGGACCCACGGAGTCGAGGCCAGCTCGGGGTTGACGGGCCAGAAGGGCAGCGCCTTGGCGACGTTCCAGGCGGTCCACGCGACCGCCGCGACGAGGCACAGCTGGGCGAGGCCAAGCGCCGCGCGCGGCCGCTCGAGATGCCGCGACGCGTACGAGCCGATGCTGCTGCCGAGCCCGATGCCCATCAGGAATACGGCGAGAATGATCGAGAAGGTGTACGTCGTCGCGCCGAGCATCAGCGTGAGCAGCCGGGTCCACACGACTTCGGCGCCGAGGGCGCTCATGCCGGAGAGCGCGATGGTGACGTAGACGAGCGCCGCGCCCGGTGCCGCCGCGACGGACGTCGCACGCGCAACCTCCGCGGGCGGGGCGTGCGACGTGAAGCGAGCGAGCGCGAGTCCGGCCGCCGCCACCGTCACGTTGAGTGCCACCGCGGCGTACGTCGCGATGAACACGTCGTGTACGCGGAGGAGGTAGAAGCCCGCAAGCAGGCAGCCAAGTACGGCGCCGGCGGTGTTGCCCCCGTAGAAGAAGCCGAGCCACGAGACGCCGCGCGGCGTCGTCTCCACCCACCGCGCGATCGCCGGAAGCGTGGCGCCCATCAGCAACGTCGGCGGGAGGAGGCAAATGCCGGCGAAGAGGCCGCGCAACAACAACCCGCTCAGGCCCGGACCGCCCAGCACGATGTACGCTCGGCTGAATAGCGGCATGCCCCAGATGATCAGCAGGCCGAGGGCACCGATCCCGAGCTCGAGGAAGGCGTAGACGCGCAGCGGATGCGGCCGGGAGGAAATGATCCGAGAGAGGAAGAGGCTGCCGACGCACATTCCCCCCATGAAGGTTCCCAGCAACACCCCCAGCGAGATTGCCGACGAGCCGATGACGAGCTGCAGGAGCTGGAACCAGACGATCTCGTAGATGAGCGCCGCGCACCCGCTCCCGATGAAGAGGAGTAACAGGAGCGGGAGGAAGCGGGGCGACGCCGCCGATGCCGCAGAGGAGCTTTCAGGGGTCTTGGTCATGTGTGTCGAACGCAGCTGATGGCGCAATCGTTGGGCGGTTAGTATAGAACGCGGAGAGGGAACCCACAATGAAGAGATCGCACCGTCCGCTGGTGATCGGGCTTGCCGTAGCGGGCGCGCTCGCGGCGATGCCGTGGCGCGCGCCGGCGGCACAGCGGAGCACGCGCACCTCGGGGATCGAGCTCAGGCCCGGGCTCGTCATCACGACATCCGTGCGCGTGGTGCCGCGCACCTACCGACTGGCGCCGGGCGCGTCGCCCGACTCCGGCGTGATCGTCGTGCGCGGCGACGACCTGACCGTGGACTTCGCCGGCGCGACGCTCGAAGGCGCCGCGCCGTCTTCGGATCCCGACCGCTTCAGCGGCGTCGGCATCCGCGTCGAGGGCGGGCGCAACGTCCGTCTCCGGAACGCGCGCATCCGGGGGTACAAGGTCGGCATCCTCGTCCGCGGGACGCACGGGGTCGAGCTCGCGAACAACGACGTGAGCCACAACTGGAAACCGCGCCTCCTCAGCGTCGTCGAACACGAGAGTCTCGCCGACTGGCTCTCGTTCCACCACAACGAGAAGGGCGAGTGGCTCCGGTATGGCGCGGCGATCTACCTCGACGGCGTACGAGGAGGCGACGTGCGCGGGAACCGCGCCGAACAGGGGATGAACGGCCTCTTGATCGTGCGAAGCGACAGTCTGCGGATCCGCGACAACGTCTTCGCGTTCAACTCGGGGCTCGGCATCGGGCTCTACCGGTCGAGCGCCAACACCATCGTACGCAACCGGCTCGACTACAACGTCCGCGGCTACAGCCATGGCTTCTACCGGCGCGGCCAGGACTCCGCAGGGCTGCTGATGTACGAGCAGAGCTCCGGCAACGTCGTCGCCTTCAACTCGGTCACACACGGCGGCGACGGACTCTTCCTCTGGGCCGGGCAGAGCACGATGGACACGGGCGCGGGCGGCGCCAACGACAACTGGTTCATCGGAAACGACTTCAGCTACGCGCCGGCCAACGGCATCGAGACGACGTTCAGCCGGAACCGTTTCGTCGGCAATCGCGTCGTCGGGAACGACTACGGCGTGTGGGGAGGCTACAGCTACGACTCGGACATCCGCGACAACTGCTTCGCGAGGAACCGCATCGGGATCGCGATCGAGCACGGCCAGAACAACCATATCGCGTCGAACCTCTTCGATCGCGACACGACGGCGATCAGCCTGTGGGCGAACGCGATTGAGCCGTCGGACTGGGGCTATCCGAAACATCGCGACACGAGGAGCCGTGACTACCGGGTCCGGGACAACACGTTCACGGGGAATCGCGTGGGAGTGCGCGTGGCGAATACGAGCGGCGTCGCGGTCACCGACAACCGCGTCGAAGCCGTGGACTCGTTCGCCGTGCTCCGCGACGCGTCCGGATACCAGGCGACGGGGAACGCGGCGGCGCCGTCGAAGCCGGGGGCGGGGACCGCCGCGGCCCCCTGTGCATCGCCGCCTCCGTTGCGCGGCGTGCCCGCGGACGTTCGCTCGCGCGCTCTGATCGCGGGACGGACGATTCCCGCGACGCCGGAAGCGCGCTTCGATCGCTCGGCGATGATCGTGGACGAATGGGGTCCCTATGACTGGCGCTCGCCGAAGCTCTGGCCGCTCGACAGCGCGCGGGCCGTGCCGCTCCGGCTCCGCGTGCTCGGCCCGACGGGTTCGTGGCGCGTCGCCACGCGGCGAGGCGTCGCCGCGCTCTCCCGCACGTCGGGCCGCACGGGCGACACGATCGCGGTGACCCCGGCACCGGGCTCGACGGGGGACTGGGAGCTGCGGCTCGAATACGCCGGCGCCGGAACGGTTACGCCCCGCGGCGAGCGCGCCGGCGCCGGCGCGCGGCAGTCCTTCGCGTTCGGGCGCTTCGAACCGCCCGCCGAGTGGAGCGTGCGCTTTTTCGCGTGGGCCGACAGCACGGACCCGCGCGACCGCACGGGCGCGTTTGCTGCACTCCTCTCCTCGGCGCCGTTGCTCACACGCTCCGAGTCGCGCCTCGACTACGAATGGTACCGGCCGGCGATCCGAGGGCTCCCCCAGGCACGCTACGCCCTCGAGGCGACCACGACCGTCTCACTCGCGCCGGGTGACTACTCGTTGCGCGCGCTGAGCGACGACGGCGTGCGCGTGTGGGTGGATGGCGCACTCGTGATTGACCGGTGGACACTCCACGAGACCGCGCTCGACACCGTCGCTCTGGCCGGCGGGCGGCACGCGCTGCGCGTGCAGTACTTCCAGGTCGAGGGCTGGGCGGAGCTGCGCGTGGAGATCGTGCGAGGCGCGCCGCGCCTACCCTAAGCGGTAAACGCGCGCGGCGTTTCCGCCCGCGATCGCTTCGCGGTCGCTGTCGGACACTCCGAGCGACGTGAGCGCGCGCACCATCGAGGGAATGCTGCCGATCGCGTGCGGGTAGTCGCTCCCCGCCAGCACGTGCCGGGCACCCGTGAACTTCACGGCCAGCGCAATCGCGTTCGCGTCGAAATTCACCGTGTCGTAGTACCACCGCTTGAGGTACTCGCTCGGCGGCCGCGGGATGTTCGCCCGACACTCCTTGAAGGCGTGAAACCCGCGGTCGAGTCGTTCCGCGATGTACGGGATCGCGCCGCCCAGGTGACTCAGGACCCAGTTGATGCGCGGAAAGCGCTCGCCGACGCCGCTGTAGACGAGGTGCGCCGCGGCGACGGACGTGTCGAACAGGAACCCGACCAGCGGCATGAGCCAGTACTCCTTCATCGCCTCGACGTTCACCGGATTCGTCGGATGGATGTGGAGCACGGCGCCGACCTCGTTCGCCGATTCGTAGAGTGGCCAGTAGCGGGCGTCGGCGAGTGCGACGCCGTTCACGTTGCTGAAGAGCATCGCGCCCGGAAGCCCGAGCTGTTCCACCGCGCGGCGGAACTCCGCGACGGACGCCTTGGGGTCGTTGAGCGGGAGCGTCGCCAGCGCCGCGAAGCGCGGCCCGCGCTCCGCGACGATCTTCGCGAACGCGTCGTTCACGAGACTGGCGAAGCGCGCGGCGCGCGCCGGCTCCTCGACGTGCGTGCCCGGTGTCGTGAGCGTGATGACCTGCGTGTCCACGCCTTCCCGCTCGAGAACCTCCTGGCGGAAGGCGATGTCGCGATGCCCGGGCACCGCGGTGTTGTAATCACCCGGGTAGTGCAGCTCGGGGTTCCCGTCCGCGTCCATCCGCACCGTGACGGCACTCCCGCCCGTGCGCAGTGCGTCGAGGTACTCGGGGGGATAGAAGTGGTTGTGGACGTCTACGACTCTCACGGACCAGGCCTCCGTCCAGGCGTTCGGCCCCAAAGGTAGTAGATGGGGAGGCCGACCAGGACGAGGCCCAGCCCGATCGCGGCGTCGCGCGGCTCGGAGACGAGCTGGTTCGCGACGATCGCCGCCGTCGAGACGATGAAGATCGCGGGCAGCACCGGGTAGCCCCAGACACGGTAGACGGGCGCGTACCCGGCCCGGCGCCGGAGTACGAACAGGCCGGCCGCGAGCAGGGCGAAGAAGATCCACTCCGTGTAGACGACGCGCGTGAAGAGCGCCCGATACGTGCCCGTCGCCACCAGCACGGAGGACCAGAGCGCCTGCAGCGTGATCGCGCGGTGCGGCGTCCGGAATGCGGGATGCACGCCGCCGATCCACCGGAAGAGCAGGCCGTCGTTGGCCATCGCGAGGTAGACGCGCGGCCCCGCGAGGATGACGCCGTTCATCGCGCCGAGGGTGGAGAGCACGACGAGCGCCGACATGATCGGTGCGCCCGACCCGCCGACGGTGACGTCCGCGAAGTCGGCCGCGACCCGCGTGGATGCGGCGACCCGCTCGAGCGGCAGCACGTGCAGGTACGCGGCATTGACACCCACGTAGAGCGCGGTCACGAGGAGCGTTCCGACGAGCAGCGCGCGCGGAATGGTCCGAGTCGGGTTTTCCGTCTCCTCGGCCGCATACGACACCATGTGCCAGCCCCCGAACGCGAAAAGCCCGGCGATCATCGCGAGGACAAACGCGCGCGGAGAAGGGAAGATCACGGAGTCCTGCCCCACGCCCGCCGCGGACGAGAGCGCGCCGCCGCCGTGCGCACCGATCGTGAACGCCACGACGATGATGAGCACGAGCGCCAGCACCTTGATGGTCGTGAGCACGGCCTGGACCGCGCTCCCCTCACGCACCCCGCGGTAGTTCACCGCCGAGAGCGCGAGCACCGCGCCGATCGCGACGCCGCGGGTGCCCGCGTCCCCGAGCGGCACGAAGGCGCCGACATAGCGGGCGAAGACCATCGCGATCACGGCGAGGATTCCGGAGTGCATCGTCCAGAACATCGCCCATCCCCAGAGGAAGCCCAGCGCCGGTGAGTAGGCCTCCTTGAGAAACACGTACACGCCGCCCGTCCGTGGAAACGCGGACGTGAGCTCCGCGATGACGAGCGAGCCGATGAGCGTCAGCGCCCCCGCGGCCCCCCACACGACGAGGACGCCGGCGACCGACGGCACCTGCGCCGTGACGGCGGACGGCTGCACGAAGATGGACGCCCCGATGATGATCCCCGCGACCATCGCCGTCGCTCGGAAAAAGCCGATGGAGCGGCGGAGTTCGGTCGCCGGGCCGGCGGGCGCCAGTGAGCGGTCGTGGTCGAGCGGCGAGGACAGGGTTCGAAGCTCCGGAGAAGGGCTTCGTTAATAAGTCGCGTCGCGCCCGGGGCGCCACTTCGTCTCGCGCGCTCCGCGGACCGCGCTCCGCGCTCTTGCTCCCGCTCGTCCCGCGGGCCAACTTCCTCGCGCCTCCCTCGAAACCCGGCAAGGAGTTATCCACCGATGGCCCACGCGCCGCTCCCCCTCGCGCCGCGCCGATTCCTGCACACCGCGCGCACGGACGCGTGGTGGATTCAGCCGACGGGGATCTTCCTCTCCTTCGCCGTCTTCGTCGGCTACTCGACCTGGGCGGCACTCCAGGGGAATCACTACGCCTTCGGATCGTATCTGTCGCCGTTCTATTCGCCGGAACTTTTCGGGGATTCGCCGCACGCGTGGTTCGGCCCGAAGCCCGCCTGGTGGCCGTCCCTCCTTCCGTTCTCACCCGCGTTCCTCATTCTCTGGGCACCCGGCGGCTTTCGCTTCACCTGCTACTACTATCGCGGGACCTACTACAAGTCGTTCTGGCACGACCCACCGAACTGCGCCGTGAGTGAGATGCGACGGACCTACTGGGGCGAGCGACGGCTGCCGCTCCTGCTCCAGAACGTGCACCGCTACTTCCTCTACCTCGCGTTCCCGTTCCTGGCGATCCTGTCGTACGACGTGTGGAAGGCGATGTGGCTCACCGACGCGAGCGGCCGGGAGAGCTTCGGCATCGGCGTCGGCACGCTCGTGCTCGCGGTCAACGTCGTCCTCCTCGGCGGCTACACGTTCGGCTGCCACTCCTTCCGCCACCTGATCGGTGGCGTGCTCGACCGCCTCTCTGAACGGCCGCTGCGCAAGAAGACGTATGACTGCGCGAGCTGCCTCAACCGCGTGCACGAGCAAATCGCCTGGACGAGCCTCCTCACGGTCGCCTTCGCCGACCTGTACATCCGCCTCTGCTCGATGGGCGTCTGGCACGACGTGAGACTCGTCTGATGGCGGAGTACGAGACGTTCGAGCACGACGTCCTCGTGGTGGGTGCCGGTGGCGCGGGGCTGCGCGCCGCGATCGAGGCGGCGGCGAGCGGCGTCACGGTCGGGCTCGTCTGCAAATCGCTCCTCGGCAAGGCGCACACGGTGATGGCCGAGGGTGGCGTCGCCGCCGCGCTCGCGAACGTGGACGAGCGAGACAACTGGATGGTGCATTTCGCCGACACGATGCGCGGGGGCCAGTACGTCAACAACTGGCGGATGGCCGAGCTGCACGCGAAGGAAGCGCCCGAGCGGGTGCGCGAGCTGGAGGCGTGGGGCGCCGTGTTCGACCGCACGGCGGACGGCCGCATCCTCCAGCGGAACTTCGGCGGCCACCGGTACCCGCGCCTCGCCCACGTGGGTGACCGCACGGGGCTCGAGATGATCCGCACGATGCAGGATCACGCCGTCCATCTCGGCATTGATGTCCACATGGAGGTGACACTCGTCACCCTGCTGAAGGACGGCGACCGCGTCATCGGCGCGTTCGGTTACGACCGCGAGCGCGGGCGCTTCCGGCTCTTCAAGTGTCGCGCGGTGGTGCTGGCCACCGGCGGCGTGGGGCGCGCGTACAGCGTCACGAGCAACAGCTGGGAGTACACGGCCGACGGCCATTCGCTGGCGTACCACGCCGGCGCCGCGCTGCAGGACATGGAGTTCGTGCAGTTCCATCCGACGGGAATGGTGTGGCCGCCGAGTGTGCGCGGCATCCTCGTGACCGAAGCGGTGCGCGGCGAGGGCGGCGTGCTCAGGAACAGCGAGGGGCGCCGCTTTCTCTTCGACGACATTCCGGAGAACTACCAGAGCCAGACCGCGGACACCGAAGAAGAGGGGTGGCGCTACACGCAGGGCGACAGGAACGCGCGACGCCCGCCCGAGCTGCTCACGCGCGACCACGTCGCGCGCTGCATCATGCGCGAGGTGCGTGCGGGGCGGGGAAGCCCCCACGGCGGCGTCTGGCTCGACATCGCGTGGATCGCCGGGCGGTTGCCGCACGCGGCCGAGCACATCCGGAAGAAGCTCCCGAGCATGTACCACCAGTTCAAGCAGCTCGCCGACATTGACATCACGAAAGTGCCGATGGAGGTCGGCCCCACCACGCACTACATGATGGGCGGCATCCGCGTGGACGGCGACTCGCAGATGAGCACGGTGCCCGGCCTCTTCGCGGCGGGCGAGTGCGCGGCGGGACTCCACGGCGCCAACCGGCTGGGGGGCAACTCGCTCTCGGACCTGATCGTCTTCGGGAAACGCGCGGGGGAGTACGCGGCGCGCTACGCCAGGAACCACGCCGACGGGCGCGTCAGCGCCGATCAGGTGGACGCGGCTGCGCGCGCCGCACTCGCCCCGTTCGACCACGGCGCCGCCGGCGAAAGCCCGTTTCGCGTGCAGCACGACCTGCAGGTGATGATGCAGGACCTCGTGGGCATCGTGCGCCGGGAAGGCGAAATGCGACGCGCGCTCGACGCACTCGCCGGGCTCCGGGAGCGCGCCGCGACCGTCGGGGTGGCCGGCAACCGCGAGTACAACCCGGGCTGGCACACGGCGATGGATCTGCGGAACCTGCTGACTGTCTCTGAAGCGATCGCGCGCGCCGCGACCGAGCGGACGGAGAGCCGCGGCGGGCATTACCGCGACGACTTCCCCGGCAAGGACGCCGCGGCCGGCACGTTCAACATCACGCTGCGCAGGGGCGCCGGCGGCGAGATGACGCTCTCGCGGGAGCCGATCCCGCCGATGCGCGACGACCTCAAGCGGATCATCGAGGAGCAGAAGTAATGGCGACGGCCGAGAACGCAACGTTTCGCATCTGGCGAGGGGAGCTGGGCGCTGGACGATTCGAGGATTTCCGCACCGATGTTTCGGAGGGGATGGTCGTACTCGACGCCGTCCACGCCATCCAGGCCGGGCAGGCACACGACCTCGCGGTGCGCTGGAACTGCAAGGCCGGCAAGTGCGGCTCCTGCTCGGCGGAGATCAACGGCAAGCCGCGCCTGATGTGCATGACGCGCCTCAACCAGCTCGACCTTTCCCGACCGGTGACCGTGGAGCCGATGCGCGCATTCCCGCACGTGCGCGACCTCGTGACCGATGTGCGCTGGAACTATGAGGTGAAGAAGCGGATCCGGCCGTTCACGCCACGCACGCCCGACGCTCCCGACGGCACCTGGCGCATGCAGCAGGCGGATGCGGACCGGGTGCAGGAGTTCCGCAAGTGCATCGAGTGCTTCCTCTGTCAGGACGTGTGCCACGTGCTGCGCGACCATCGGATGCACGACGCGTTCATCGGACCGCGGTTCCTGGTGTACACCGCGGCGCTCGAGATGCACCCGCTCGACACGCTCGATCGCCGGGAGGAGCTCAAGGAGGCCCACGGCATCGGCTACTGCAACATCACGAAGTGCTGTACAAAGGCGTGCCCGGAGAGCATCGCGATCACCGACAACGCGATCATCCCCCTCAAGGAACGCGTGGTGGACCGGTTCTACGACCCGCTCGCGGCACTGGTGCGACTGGTGCGCGGCAGGAAAAGGGATTAGTTGTTGTGCAGTCCGCCGTCTGCCGCCCGAGGTGCGCATGACTCCGCTCAAGCAGCTCTCCCCCGCGGCGATCCCCCGCGCGCTCGAGAAAGCCGAACGCTACCGGCTCCTGAACCAGCCGTGGGCGGCCGAGAGCATCTGTCTCGACATCCTCGCCACCGAACCTGGCCACCAGAAGGCCATCCGCATGCTACTGCTCGCGCTCACGGACCAGTTCGGCGTCCAACTGGCCGGCGGGGTCGAGCGCGCGCGCGAGGTGCTCGCGCGGCTCAGCAGCGACTACGAACGCGCCTATTACGCCGGGATCATCTGCGAGCGCCGGGCAAAGGCCCAACTCGACCGCCGCGCGCCGGGCGCCGGCTTCATCGCCTACGAATGGCTCCGCGAGGCGATGAGCTGGTACGAGAAGGCGGAGGGGATCCGCCCCGAGGGGAACGACGACGCGCTCCTTCGGTGGAACACCTGCGCGCGGATGCTCAGCGACTCCCCGCACATCGTGCCACGACCCGAAGAGACGGCCGCGCCGGCGTTCGGCGAGTGAACGCGGAGCCCTGAGCGCGGAGGAACCGCGCTCAGGGCTCAGGGCTCGCCTGCGCGTCCGATCAGCGCTCGAACATCCAGCGGTCCTCGAGCACCTGCACGGGCTTGGTGAACTCGCGGCCGCCCACCGACAGCTTCGCGGTGTACGTGCCGGGCGCAACGCCGCCGCCCCCGCCACCGAACCCACCGCCACCACCGCGCCCACCGCCCCCACCGCTGCAACTCGGGTTCGGCGGCTCGGCTGCGGCCCCGCCACGGCCGCCCGCTCCGCCGAACGCGCCACCCGCGCCCGCCGCTGCAGGCGCGAGCAAGGGCGCCGTCAGGTTCCACTGGACGCGATTGACCCCCGCGTTCTTCGACCCGTCCGACGTGCACAGCGGGCGCCCGAGCCCGTCCACGATCGAGAGTTTCACGTCGCCCGTGGCGGCCGACTTGAGATAGTAGCTGATCGCCGCTCCCCGCGGTGCGTTCTCCCCCTCGAAGAACTTCTGGCCGCCCGTCTGCTGGCCGAGCTGCCGATCGGTGAGGTACGCGACGGCCGGGCGGACGTCGAACAGGTACGCATCCTGCGTCTGCACCTGCGGCGTGAGCTGCTGCAGCGGCGTGATGTCGTCGGCGATCCAGATGCTGCGTCCGTGCGTGGCGATGATGAGATCGCCGTCGCGCGGATGGACCAGGATGTCGTCCGTGCGCACGGTCGGGTAGTTGTTCATGAACTTCTGCCACCGCGCCCCGGCGTCGAGCGAGACGTACAGCCCGAACTCGGTCCCCACGTAGAGCAGGTTGCGGTTCTTCGGATCCTCGCGAACGACCTGAAGGTTCCCGTACGCCGGGAGGTTGTTCGTGATGTTCGTGAACGTCGCACCGTAGTCTTTCGTCACGAACACGTACGGCCGGAGGTCGCCCGACCGATGACCGTCAATCGCGATGTAAGCCGTGCCGGCGTCGAAGTGCGACGCGTCAATGCGCGCGATCCAATAGGCGTAGTTCCCCGTGAGCGCGCCCTGCGGCATGCCCCGGATGTTCTTTCCGACCTCGGTGAACGTCGTTCCGCCGTCGCGGCTCACCTGGACCTGGCCGTCGTCGGTGCCGGCCCACACCACGCCCGGCATCACCCGCGACTCGGAGACCGCGATGATGGTGCTGTACGACCCGACGCCGTCGTTCTTCGTGAGCTGCGTGTGATTCCCCGGCACGCCCATCATCTCGACGTCGCAGCGGTCAATCTGCCGAGTGAGGTCCGCGCTCGCGACGTACGTGTCGCCCTGATTGTACGACTTGAACAGCCGGTTTCCGCCGAGCCAGAAGATGTTCGGGTCGTGCGGCGAGAGGATGAACGGCGTGTTCCAGTTGAAGCGATAGGCGTCGCCCGGCTGCGCGTTGACCACGTTGCCCGCGCCGCCGCCGCGCCCGCCGCCGCCGCCCCCACGACCGGCGCCGCCCGCGCGGCCGTCCACGCACACCGGGGGCGGACCACCCGCACCCGCGGCCCGACCGCTGGCCGCCGCCGGCCGCACGCTCCGCGTCTGCCCCGTACGGAAGTCGTAGCGATTCGTGTTGCCGTCCTGCGATTCCGTGAAGACGATATTGAAGTCGCGGGGATCGGCCGCGGTCTGGAAGCCGTCGCCGCCGCCGATGCCGTAGAAATCGGAGTTCAGGATGCCGTCCCCGCTCCGCTTCGAGCTCGGTCCGCCCCAGCTTCCGTTGTCCTGGAGCCCAAAGTAGACGTGGTACGGGCGACGCATGTCGGCGCTCACGAAGTACGCCAGCCCCGTCGCCATTGTGTTCACGTAATCCCACGTCCGGCCCTGGTCCCAACTGACGTTGATGCCGCCGTCGTTCCCGATGATCAGGTGCTTCGAGCTCTTCGGGTCCACCCAGATGGCGTGCTGGTCCACGTGTCCCGGCGACCCGTTGCCGCCGGCGTTGTCGAGCGTGGCGAACGTCTTGCCCCCGTCCAGCGACTTCGCCACCGGGAGGCCCGCCACGTAGATCGTGTTCGGATTCTGCGGGTCCACGCGGAGCTGGCTGAAGTACATCGGCCGCGCGTCGCAGTTGCTTACCACGCGCCAGGTGCGGCCGCCGTTGTCGGAGCGGTAGACACCACTGGCGTTGCCGTCGGCGGCGGGAGGCGTCTGCGGCGCGGCGCCCGGCGCGGCTGCCGCCGCGCCACCGGCGCCGCCACCGCCGCCGCCGCCGAACCCACCGCCCGGCCCGCCATTGTTGCACCAGTTGAACCCGCCTCGGCCGCCGCCGCCACCTCCGCCGCCGGGCGCGGCCGGAGCTGCACCCGGAGCCGGCGCAACCGCCGCTACGAAGGGCGTCCCGGAGTTCCCCGCCTCGACCTGCGCGTACACGACGTTGGGGCTCGACCGCGAGACATCCACGGCGATGCGGCCGAGCGTCCGGTTCGGCAGCCCATTCGTCAGCTTGGTCCACGTTCGCCCGGCGTCCTCCGACTTCCAGAGCGCGCTCCCGGGACCGCCGCCGTTGAAGCAGCACCCGCTGCGGCGTCGCTGGTAGCTCGCCGCGTACAGCACGTTGGGGTTCGCGTAATCAATGGCGATGTCGGTGAAGCCCGTGTTCTCGTCCACGAACTTGACCTTCGTCCACGTCTTCCCGGCGTCGGTGCTCTTGTAGACCCCACGGTCGGGATTCGGCGCGAAGAGGTGCCCGGCCGCGGCGACGTAGAGGACGTTCGAGTTGCGCGGGTCAATCACGATGCGCGCGATGCTCTGCGTCTCGCGGAGGCCGATGTGCTCGAACGTCTTGCCGCCGTCGGTGGACTTGTACATCCCGTCACCGAACGACGAGGTCTGGCGGTTGTTCGCCTCGCCCGTGCCGATGTAGACGACGTCGGCGTTCCGCGGGTCCACGGCGATGTCGCCGACGGACGCTGTGGTGTACGTGTCGAAGATGGGAACGAACGTCGTTCCGTTGTTCTCCGACTTGAACACGCCGCCCACCGCGTAGCCGACGTAGATCACGTTCGGATCGGTTGGCGCGACCTCGATGTCGTCAATGCGGCCTCCCATCGAAGCCGGCCCGATCGAGCGGAAGCGGAACGGCGCGAGCAGCGGGTCCGTCGTCTGGTTGATGACGGCGGCCGCCGGGCCGCCGCGACCGCCGCGCCCCTGGCCGGCGAGCGGCGAGACGGCGAGGGCGAGCGCGACCACCGGCACGGCGAAAAGCGCGAGCTGACGAAGTGCGGTTCTCATCGGACGCATCCTGATGGGGGTAGGACGACCGGAATCAGCGAGGCGAGGCCTGGCGGCGCCGTCAGCAGTCCTCCACCACGACCGCGCCGCCCTTCATATCCCAACGCACACCCCGCACCACAACGTTGATGTCGCCCCGCGGATCGGGAGGCGACTTTCCCCTCCGCGCTCAGCGGATCGGTCCGCCTTTGCGCACCTGCGGCACTCCGTCCGTCATCCACTTCGGCGCCGGCTTCCCCATCAGGTAGTGATCGAAAAACTGCTTCATCCGGATCTGGAAGTCCTTCTGGTTGTCGCGGTTCGCCAGGTGGTGCGGCTCGTTCGGGTATGAGAGCAGGATCACCTGCTTGCCGTTGCGGCGCGCCGCGTTGAAGTACTGCAGTCCCTCGATCCAGTCCACGGCGCCGTCCGCGGTGCCGTGCAGGATCAGGAACGGTGTCTTGATGTTCCGGACGTTGAAAATCGGGGACTGCTGCTCGTAGAGGTCGTGCGCCGTCCACGGCGTGACGTTTTCGCCCATCCGCACCTGGCCGAGCTCCATGATGCCCTGCTGGACCGTGCCCGTCTGCTTGTAGAGCTCGTCGTAGAAGCTGATGAGGTTGGTCGGGGGCGCACCGGTCACGACCGCGGCGAACATGTCGGTCTGCGTCACGATGTACGACGACTGGTACCCGCCCCAGCTGTGCCCCTGCAGTCCGATGTGCTTCGGATCGGCGTACCCCAGTTCGATCGCCTTCTTCACCGCGGCCGTCACGCAGTCCACGGCCGAGCTGCCCGGCCGCCCGATCTCGTAGACGACGTCCGGCTGCAGCACGAGATAGCCGTTGCTCGCGTAGGTGGACATCTGCGGGCGGTCGTCGAACGCGGGGATCGAGAACTGGTGGTGCGTGTTCGACATGATCTCGTAGAAGTACACGAGCATCGGGTACCGCTTTCCGGCCTCGTAGCCGGCCGGCAGCGTCAGCGTCGCCTGGAGCTTCTTCCCCTTCGAGTTCGTGTAGTCGAAGAGGACCTTCTTTCCCCACGCGTATTCCGCGTGGAAGGGATTGGCGTCGGTGACCTTCTTTGGCGACTCGAACGCCGCGTTCGCCGTCCAGTAGTCGGGGAACTCTTCGAAGGTCTGCTGCGTGAAGATCACGCGGTCCGCGTGCTCGGCTTTCTGCGCCTGGCCGATCGCCTTGTCGCTCCAGATGAGGGGCGTCGGCGGCTGGCCGGCCGTGAGCCGCCAGTAGCCGGCCTTCTTCGTGCGGTCGCCGTAGGCCGAAAGCGTGAGCGGCTTCGAGAGGTCGAGGCCTTCATCCTCCTCGCCGCCTCCGCCGCCGCGACCACCGCCTCCGCCGCGCCCCCCTCGCCCGCCGGCGCCGAACCGCACGACGCGGAAGACAATCTGCTGCGCCTTCCCGACACCGTGCGTCAGGTTGACCGCCTTGCCGCCGTCGAGCGGCATCTGCCAGACGTCGTACTTGTCGTAGAGGAGCAGCGAGCGGCCGTCCCTCGGCCATCCCGCGACGCCGAAGATCGGCTTCTCGTACGGGTGATCGTCCTCGTCATCCACGAAGCTCTTGCCGGGCGTCGCCGCGTCCACGTCCACGGCCTTGCCCGTCTCGAGATTGAAGGCGAAGACGCCCTTGTCCTTGAGATAGAGGAACCACTTCGAGTCGGGCGAGGTCCCGTACGTGCGCGTCAGCCGCTTCTCGATGAGCGTACGCTCGCCGGTCTCGACGTTCACGCGGTAGAGATCGGCTCGGCTTCCGCCCCACGCCACCTCGCCGCGGTACGCCGCGTCGTTCCGGCCGATGCCGAACCGCGCGTTCGCCGTCGTCTGCACGGTGCGCATCGCGGAGTCGCCGAGGCGCATCAGGGTCTTGCCGGCAACGAGCAGCGCCGCCGGATAGGTCGCGCGGCGTTCCTGCGCGAGCCGCACGACCTGCACCGACTGCGGCTCGGTGTCCTTCCAGTGCCAGACGTCCACGTTGGCCTTGGAGGAGTCCGCCGCGGCGATCTCAGCCTCCTGCTCCTTGATGCCGAAGAACACGCGCGAGCCGTCCTTGCTCCAGCGCGGGGCGGTGAACTCACTCAGGACCATTCCTTTCGGGAACCCCGGGTCCCTGGCGGGCTCGAACTCGAGCGACTTCGCGCGGCTCGTGCCGACGTCGGTCCACGCGAGCAGCGTGTTCTCCTTCTGCTTGAGCTCCTTCGGCTTGTCTCCCCGCAGCACCGCCAGGTGCGCGCCCGTGTCACTCCACGCGAGCTGGTCGTAGTCGGCGCTCGCCGTGCTGAGCGGGCGTGTCTCGCCGCTGGCCGGGTCGAGCAGGTAGAGGCCGTTGCCGAGCCGGTCCGCGGCGTCCACGGTGTAGGCGAAGAGGCGGCCCGCGTCGTCGAAGTCGTACTGGTTGACGTTTCCGACGTTGCGCACGAGGCCGGTCGCGAGTTCGCGCAGCAGGAGATCGGCGCCATTGTGCTTGGCGTCGGCTTGCGCCTTGTTGAGGCGCACCGCGAGCCACTTGGAGCCCTTCGAGAACCGGAACGACGCCGCGTTCGGTACGGGCGTCTTGTCGCCGCTCGCGAGGTTGAGCAGTTCGAGCCGGCGCACGGTGGTCGCCGCACCCTGTGCGTCCGGCGCCGCACCGCGCCCACTCGGCCCCGGCGGTGCGCCGCCACGGCCGCCACCGCGCCCACCGCGCCCCGCCGCCTGCGGCGGATTCACGTAATAGGCGATCCAGCGCGAGTCGTCGGAGAACTGCGGCCCCGCTCCGCCTCCGCCGCCGGGCGCGGCGCCCTCGCCGCCACCACGGCCGCCGCCCGGCGCCGAGCCGATCGGAATCGTGTACACCTTGTCGCCGTCGAGCTGTTTCACGTAGAGCATCGCGTCGCCGTCGTTCGGCTGGTACGCGTAGCTCATCCAGCGCCCGTCGGCGGAGAGCGCGGTCGAGGTGATGCGGTTCCAGCGCCCGTAGTCGGCGAGGTTGAGGACCTTGAGGTCTTTCGGGTCCTTCGTCGCGGCCCCCGGCCCCGGCTTTGGCACGACGACATTGGATTGCGCGAGGACAAGGAGCGGCGATTGAGCGGCGATCGCGAGGGCGAACGCGAAGGCAATCGCGAACCGCGCGAGACGGGGAAGACGACGCATGGGGACTCTCCGGGGAAAACAGGCTCGCGCCTGCTGCATCCTCGAGTATACGCGCCGTCGGGGCGCAGCGCTCGGCGGTCGCGCGCGGACGTCAGAAGCGCAGCGACAGGCAGCTGAGCCCGCCGTCCATCTTGCGGAACTCCGACATCTCCAGCGTGATCACCGAGTACTCCAGGCGCTCGAGCGCCGCGACGAGCCGGGGAGCGCCATCAGCGACCAGCACGTACGCGTTGGCGCGCACGCAGTTCGCGGCGTATGCCTCCTCCGGATCCACGAGCACCCTCTCGAAGCCACCGAGGGCGGGGTGCCCCGCAAGCCGAGGGCCCACGACGAGCCGGTCGTCGTCCACGCACGAGAGGCCACTCTTCAGGTGCAGCAGGCCCGGGAAGCCGCGGATGTCCACCGGCGTGGAGCTGTAGCCGTGGTTCGCCAGCACGCCGGCGAGCTGCGCCGCACCCGCCTCGTTCGTGCGTCCGGAGATCCCGATGAAGAAGTGATCGCCGGCCGGGCAGACGTCACCTCCATCCAGCGTCCCCGGCTCGCCGATCGCGATGCGCTCCTCGTAGCATTTCGCGAGCGTCGGTGCGAGAAGCGCGACCTCGCCCTGCCGGCTCGGCGCGCCGGGGCGCGCGAGAATCGCGACGCGGTCGGTGAGCACCGCGGTGTCCTCGACGAAGGTGGAGTCGGGGAAGCGCGCATCCGGTTCGAGCGGAATCAGGGAGAGCCCGCAGCGCTCGAGCGCCGCGCTGTAGGAGCCGTGCTGGATCAGCGCGGCAGCGAGGTCCGGTTCGCCCAGCTGCGCCGACGTGATCCCCCGAGCGAAGCTCGTGCCCGGCGGCCGGACGATCGCCCGCGTCAGCATGATTCGTCCCGTGTTGATCCCGCGCGCGGCGCGGTTACGACAGCCCCACGATCTCCCCGTCCGGCTCGATCCCCATCTTCTCCGCGGCCGGCTCCCTTGGCAAGCCCGGCATCGTCATGATGTCGCCCGCTTTCGCGACGACGAAGCCCGCACCCGCCGAGCCGTACAGCTCGTTGATCGTGATGCGGAAGCCCGTCGGCCGGCCCAGCCGCGACGGATCATCAGTCAAGGAATACTGCGTCTTCGCCATGCACACCGGGGTCTGCGCGAGCCCGATGGACTCCAGGTATTCCACGGCGCGCGCCGCCGACGGCGAGTAGTCCACGCCGTCCCCGCCGTAGACTTTCTTCACGATCGTCTCGATCTTCACCTTGATCGGCTCCTCCAGCCGGTAGAGCGGCCGGTACTCGGCGGTCCCGCCGTCGAGCAGCGCGAGCACCTCGCGCGCAAGCTCCTCGCCACCGGCGCCGCCCCGTTCCCAGACATCGCAGAGCACGACGTGCACCCCGAGCTTTGCCGCGTAGTCGTCCACCACCTTGAGCTCGGCGGCGCTATCGGTGAAGAAGCGGTTGAGCGCGACGACGACCGGCACACCAAACTGCCGCACGTTGTTCACGTGATGCTCGAGGTGGGGGAGGCCGCGCTCGAGCGCCCTGAGGTCCTCTTTCGCCAGCAGCTTCTTGTCGGCCCCGCCTTGCATCTTGAGCGAGCGGAGCGTGGCCACGAGCACCGCGGCTTCGGGGTTCAGTCCGCCGACGCGGCACTTGATGTTGAAGAACTTCTCGGCGCCGAGGTCCGACCCGAAACCCGCCTCGGTCACGACGACGTCGCCGAGCGCGAGCGCCGACCGCGTGGCGAGGATGCTGTTGCAGCCGTGCGCGATGTTGCCGAACGGGCCGGCGTGCACGAGCGCCGGCCCGCCCTCGAGCGTCTGCACGAGGTTGGGACGGATCGCGTCCTTAAGGAGCATCGCCATCGCGCCCGCTGCCTTGAGGTCGCGCGCACGCACGGGCGCCTTGGCCGACCCCTCGGTCGCGCCGACGATGATCCGGCCGAGCCGGTCCTCGAGATTCTCGCGGCTCGTCGCGAGCGCGACCACCGCCATCACTTCGCTCGCCGGGATGATCACCCAGCGCTCCTCGCGCGGCACGCCGTGCGGGTGGCCACCGAGGCCGATCACCGCCGTGCGGAGCGAGCGGTCGTTCATGTCAATGGTGCGCGGCCAGCTGATGCGGCGCGAGTCGAGGTGCAACGCGTTGCCTTGGTGCAGATGGTTGTCAATCATCGCCGAGAGCAGCGCGTGCGCACTCGCGATCGCGTGGAAGTCGCCGGTGAAGTGGAGGTTGATGTCCTCCATCGGGATGACCTGCGAGTAGCCACCGCCCGCGGCGCCCCCCTTGATGCCGAATACCGGGCCGAGGCTCGGCTCGCGCATGGTCAGGATCGCGTTCGTGCCCAGCCGGCGAAGCGCCTGCGCGAGCCCGACGCTCACTGTGCTCTTGCCCTCGCCGGCGGGCGTCGCATTGACTGCGGTGACCAGCACGAGTTTCCCGCGCACCGGACGCGTCGCGATCTCGAGCGGCAGCTTGGCCATCAACTTGCCGTACAGGTCGAGGTCGGCGGCGTGAAGACCGACATCGCCGGCGACATCCACGATTGGGCGCGCGTGGACGCTCTGGGCGATTTCGATGTCGGGTGGGACGGGGACGTCCATCTGAGCGGCCAATGGTGGGAGGGAGGGGTGACGTGCGAGAGACGGCGGCGAGGGGCGAGAGACGGCCCGACCTCAGCCGGGCGACTGCAGAATCCGCTCCGGATGAGCGTACACGTTCGCGGTCTGTCCGCGCAACAGGCCGACCAGCGTGATCCCGGCGGCCTCGGCGATGCGCACGGCGAGTCCGGTGGGGCGGGAAACCGCGGCCAGGAGCGGGACGCCCGCCACCGCCGCCTTCTGGACGAGCTCGAAGCTGGCGCGGCTGGTGACGATGAGGAACCCGTCGCCCGGGGCCGTGCCCGCTCGCGCAAGCGCACCCAGCACCTTATCGAGCGCGTTGTGGCGGCCCACGTCCTCGCGGACGACGCGAAGCTCACCCCCGGCGGAGCACCAGGCGGCGGCGTGCACCGCGCGCGTCTCGCGGTTCAGGGGCTGCGCCGCATCGAGCGCGGCGCCGGCGTTCCAGAGCGCCTCGGGCCGGATCGCGAGCGCCGAGACAACCGCGTGCGGCGCGCGCACGGCGTCGTCAATCGCTTCGACGCCGCAGAGCCCGCAGCCGGTGCGGCCCGCGAGCGCACGGGGTGGCGTCGCCAGTCGTTCCACGGCCGCGAGTGGAATCTCGATGCGCAGCTCGACGCCCCGGCTGTGGCGCTCGACTTCCACGCGGCTGATCTCGCTCGCGCTCGAGACGATCTCCTCCGTGAGCGTGAAGCCGACGCCGAGATCCTCGAGGTCGGTCGGCGTGCACATCATCACCACGTGCGGACGTCCGGAATACACAAAAGCCACGGGCACTTCTTCGGCCACGGGCGCCCCGTCCGGCACGGCCAATCCGTTCGTGAGCCGGACGAACGGCCGCGACGCCACCGGGGGCTCGTAGCCGATTCCCGGCATCGGGCCGCCGGGCGCGCTCGCGTCACTCACGGCGCCGACCGCCGCCGTGCACGGGCGCGGCGCCGTCGTTCGCGCGCGACTCGTGAGGCTGCACGAAGCGCCACCCGAAGCGCCCCTTGATGCAGAGATTTCCGAGCGTGATGCCGTTGTCGAGCGGCGAGGTGGCCTTCACGATGTCCCCCTCCTGCACGTGCAGAGTCAACGTGCAGCCGACGCCACAATACGGACAGATGGTGTCGGTGCGCGTCTGGCGCGACGCGTCCCACGTGCCGGCGGCCCGCATCTCGTACTCGGTCTTCGCCATCAGGGCACCCGTCGGACAGACCGCGATGCAGTTGCCGCAGTAGACGCACGCCGAGTCGGGAAGCGGAACCGCCAGCTCGGTGGCGATGCGCGCGTCGAACCCACGCCCCGCGACGGCGATCGCGAACGTGTTCTGGTGGTCCACGCCGCACGCCTCGACGCACTTGTAGCAGAGCACGCATTTTGCGTAGTCCCGCACGTACAGGTCGTTGTCGAGCAACGGGGGCTGCGCGACGGTGGCGGCGTAGGCGGGATCCGGCGGCGCGTGGTGGCCGGGAAGGCTCGCATCCCGAGCGCCGTCGGTCGCCGGCGGCGCCGGCGGGCCGTACCGGCCGGGATCGCAATCGTATTCCGCGAGCAGCGCCTCCACCCCCGGCGTCGCGGAGAGATCCACCGACGACGCGAGAAACTCGAGCACCATCTTGCGCGTGTGCCGCACGCGATCGGACGAGGTGTGGACGACCATGCCGGGTTCCACCACCCGCGAACAACTCGGCACGAGCACGCGCGAGCCCTCGACCTCCACCAGGCAGAGGCGGCAGACGTTGACCGGGCGCAACGTCTCGAGGAAACAGAGCGTCGGTATCTCCAGCCCGAGCGCGCCGCAGGCCTCGAGAATCGTCGCCCCCTCCGGGACGGCGACCGCCCGTTCGTCAATCGTGAGTGCCACCATCGCTCGTGGCGGGCCGGCCGGCCGGCGGAGCTGCACGAACGTGGCCGTCACTGGCGAGCGGTCCCCTCGCGTTCGTACAACCCGAGCTGCTTCACGGCGGATTCGATCGCCGAGTACGCGGTCTGCCCGAGACCGCAGATTGAGCCGTCCTCCATCGCGAGCCCGATCTCGTCGAGCAGTGCCAGCTCGGCGGCGACTCCGCCGCGCGTCCGGCCGCTCGCGATGCGGTGCAGGACCTCCTCCTGACGCACGGTCCCCACGCGGCAGGGCACGCACTGGCCGCACGACTCATCCCGGAAGAAGGCGGCGATGCGCAACACGGTGTCGCGCAGGTCCACCGAGTCGTCGAACACCATCACGACGCCGGAGCCCAGGCTGGCGCCGAACAAGTGCGTGTTTTCCTGCGTGAGATGCAGGTCGAGCTCGTCGGGATGCACGAAGGTTCCGGCGGCGCCGCCGACGAGAACCGCCTTGAGTCGGGAGGCGGGCGAGGGGAGGCCGGCGAGCGTCAGCAACTCGCGGAGCGTGGTTCCCATCGGGACCTCATACACGCCGGGACGCGCGACGCATCCGCTCAGGCAGAAGAGCCGCGTGCCGGTTGAACGCGGCGTGCCGAGTTGCGCGAACGCCGCGGCCCCCTCGAGGATGATCGGCAGCACATTCGCCAGCGTCTCGACGTTGTTCACCAGGGTGGGCTTGCCGAAGAGGCCCCGGCTGACGGGAAAGGGCGGCTTGTTGCGCGGCTCTCCGCGCTTCCCTTCGATGGACTCGAAGATCGCGGTCTCCTCGCCGCAGATGTACGCCCCCGCACCGCGGCGGATCTCCACGTCGAAGCGCGCGCCGCGACCGAGAATGTTCGAGCCGATCAGGCCGGCGTTTCGTGCGCGTTCGATCGCGTTCTGCAGCCGACGGTACGCCAGCGGATACTCCGCCCGCAGATAGATGAACCCCTGCTCGCACCCGGTCGCGAATCCCGCGATCGTCATTGCCTCGACGATCGCGAAGGGATCCTGCGTGAGGAGCACGCGGTCCTTGAACGTGCCCGGTTCGGACTCGTCGGCGTTGCACACGAGGTAGTGTGGCGTGGCGCTCTGGCCGCGCACGGCCTCCCACTTGCGTCCCGTCGGGAACCCCGCGCCACCGCGCCCCTCGAGGCTTGATGCGGTGAGTTCGCGCACCACCGCTTCGCCGCCCATCTCCAGCGCCAATTCGAGTGCCCGGTACCCGCCGGCCGCCCGGTACGCGTCGAGCGACATCGGGTCCACCACCCCGACGCGGCGCAGGAGGCCGAGGGCGGGCGCGCCGTTCCCGGAGCGTCGGGCCGATGCAACCCGCAGCGGGGGCCCGAAAGGCGCGTCTGCCGAGTCCACGTCAGGCGGCGTGCCGCCGCGCAGAAGCGCCGCCGCGTCCGCGGCCGTGATCGGTCCGAGTGACCGCTCGACCGGCCGCTCGCCGGCCTCGATGAGCAGCGCCGCCGGCGCCCGGTCGCAGAACCCGAGGCACGGAGCGTGCACCCAGGCGGCCCTGTCGCGCTCGATCGCGACGCGGTCGCCGTTCGGCCCGTGCGCGATCGCCGGTCCGGCCGTCTTCTCGAGCGTGGCACAGAGGTCCCGCGCCCCCTTCGTCCGGCAGGCGATGTCGTCGCACACGTGCAGCACGCGTCTCGGCCGGGGCGAGGTCGCGAGCATCGCGTAGAAGGTCGCCACGCCCCACGCCTCGGCCGGCGGCACGTCGAGCCGCGCGCACACGTAGTCCAGCCCGCCCTCGCTGATCCACCCGACGCGCGCCTGCAGTGCCTGGAGCGCGGGCAGGAGCAGGTGCCGGCGCGCGCGCGTCTCGCGCCCGCCGAACGTCGCCGTGTGCGCATCGCGCGCGCTCCCGCGCTCGCCGCCGTCCCACGCCGACTGCGGCAGACCCACGACGGCGTCCACCGCCGAGCGTTCGTCGGAGGTCGGGACCGCGTCGAGAAGGCGAAGGTCCATGTGTGGATTGGTGGTTGACTGACCGCTGAGAGCTGAGAGCTGAGAGCTGTCGGCTCTCAGTGCTCAGCCGTCATCAGGGTCGCGCATTCCGGCACCGCGCCAATCGCCGCCCGCTGGCTCCACCCGCACGGCGCAGGCCTTGAACTCCGCGGTCCCCGACTTGGGATCGGACGCATCAATCGTCAGCCAGTTCGTCGCCACCTGATCGGGAAAGTGCAGCGTCATGAACACGAGCCCGGGGCGGAGCGACGCATCCACGTGCGCGGGCGCCACGACGCTGCCGCGGCGCGACGTCACGCGCACCGGCTCGCCGTGCGCCACGCCGAGCCGCGCGGCGTCCTCCGGGGAGAGGTCGAGCGTCTCGCCGCGCCGGAGCGGCGACGCGTATCCGGCGGTCTGCACGCCCGTGTTGTACGACTCGAGCCGGCGCCCCGTGGTCAGAACGAACGGATAGTCGGCATCCGGCTTCTCGACCGGCCCCTCGTGCCGCACCACGGAGAACGGCCCCGCGCGTCCGCGCTTCGAGGGGTCCTGTTCCCAGAGCCGCGCGTGCAGGAACGGCGTCCCGGGGTGCGACTCGTCGGGGCAGGGCCATTGAATGCCGTCGAGTTCCTCGAGCCGCCGATAGCTCATTCCGCCCGCGAAGTGCGGCGCGACCGCGCGGAACTCGTTCCACACGTCCTCCGCGGCGGGCGTGCCCCAGTCGTGTCCGAGCCGCTTCGCGATCTGCGCGATGATCCACAACTCGTCCCTCGCGCCCGCCGGAGGATCCACCGCCTTCCGGCAGCGCTGGACGCGGCGCTCACTGTTCGTCACCGTGCCCTCGCCTTCGCACCACGTCGCCGCGGCGGGGAGCACGACGTGCGCCAGTTCCGCGGTACGCGTCATCACGATCTCCTGCACCACCAGGTGATCGAGACCCGCGAGCAACCGTTCGACGTGATGCGAATCGGCGTCCGAGACGGCGGGGTTCTCACCGATGACGAAGAGCGACGTCATCTCCCCGCGGTCCATCGCACGGAGCATCTGCGTGAGGTTCCACCCGTGCCGCGGCTGAATGCCCACGCCCCAGTGCCTCTCGAACCGTTCCCGGATCTCGGGCTCGAGCATGTCCTGAAAGCCCGGGAGCCGGTTGGGGATCGCGCCCATGTCGCCGCCGCCCTGCACGTTGTTCTGCCCGCGGAGCGGGTTCGCGCCGCTTCCCCAGCGCCCGACGTGCCCCGTGAGCAGACAGAGATTGATCAGCGCGAGCACGTTGTCCACCGCGTCGTGGTGCTCGGTGATCCCCAGCGTCCAGCAGATCATCGCCTTGTCGGCTCTGACGAACGTGTGCGCGGCTTCGCGAATGACGTCGGCGGGCACGCCGGTGAGCCGCTCGCCCTCCTGCAGCGTGAAGGACTCGACCGACTTCAGGTACTCCCCGAAGCCCTCGGTGGCGTTCCTGATGAAGGCCTCGTGGTGCAGGCCGGCGTGGATGATCTCGCGCGCCATCGCGTTCGAGAGCGCGATGTCGGAGCCCACGTGGAGCCCCAGCCAGACGTCGGCCCACCGGGCGGAGGCCGTGCGACGCGGGTCCATCACGTACAACTTTGCGCCGTTCCGTACGCCTTTCAGGGCGTGGTGGAACCAGATCGGATGTGCCTCCCGCGCGTTCGACCCCCACAGAAAGATGACGTCCGTCTCCTCCACCTCGCGGAAGGAACTCGTCCCGCCTCCCAGACCAAAGACCGTCGCCAGACCGACGACGCTTGGCGCGTGTCAGGTCCGGTTACAGCTGTCAATGTTGTTGTTCTTGAACACGACGCGCTGCAGCTTCTGCGCGAGGAAGTTCACCTCGTTGGTGGACTTCGAGCAGCTGAACGTGCCGACCGCGTTCGGCCCGTGGGCCTGCAGGTTGCGCCGGAATCCCTCGGCCGCACGGTCGAGCGCCTCGTCCCAGGACGCCGCGCGGAGGGCACCGTTGTCGCGGACCAACGGGGTGGTGAGGCGGGTGTACGAACGCGCCTTGTCGGCGGGATGAGTACGCGGCATCGGTGGATTGCCCCGGGTGGAGGCCTGAAGAGCAGGTAATGTATATGATTCGTGGGTTCACATCCTTCATCGGACGACTCCCCATGTCCCGACCCCTCGGCGCGCTCTGCCTCCTGCTCGCCGCTCCCGCGTTCGCGTGGACGCAGGCACCCGTCCCCCAGACCGAATCCGATGCCTACACGCGCTACGAGCTCCTCGCGCCCGGGTCGGCCAGGTTCAGGATCATCTACGAAGTCACCGCGACGACCCCGGGCGCCACGTTCTACTTCAACCCGATCCGCAGGGGGAGCATCGCGACGGACGAGTCCGTGTTCGACCGTGCGACCGGGAAACCGCTCGAGTTCGACGTGGTGGGGCAGGCGGTCGCGAGCGCCGCCGGCGTGCGCGGACGCGACACGACGCAGACCTACATCCGCGTGAAGCTGGCGCGCCCGGTGCCCGCGAACGGTGGCGAGGCGCGCGTCCTCATCATCAAGACGTACGAGGACACGGCCAGCTACTACCGACAGGGCGACCTTCTCGTGTTCAGTCGCCCGCTCGGCATCAAGCGGAACGCGGTGGTGCTGCCGGCGGGCTACGAACTCGTTTCGTGCAACTACCCTTCGCAAGTCCTGCAGGAACCGGACGGCCGCGTCGCGATCAGCTTCTGGAACGGCACTCCTGCGGAGGCGCCGCTCCAGCTTCGGGCGCGACCCGCACGAGCCATGGCGGCTTCGGCCGCCGATCTTCGCGCAGCGCCGGGCGTGCGTTCCCGACTCGACGAACGCGCCCACCAGAATCGCGAGATCGTCTACTTCCTCCAGCAACCCGAGACGCACGCCTTCGACCTCTATCACGACTACACGGAATCGCGCCCTGGCGTCAGCAGCTATCTCAACGAGGTACGCGCCGGCAGCACCGTGTCCGAGCCGTCTGCGCAAGACCTCGATTCCGGTGAGGAGCTCAGGTGGGAAGTGCTGAGGGGTGATGCGATCACGAAGGCCGGCCTCACCGTAGCGAACGTGACGCCGCAGTCGGAGGTCGTCGTCTTTCGCTTCGCCCCGGTCCGGCAGGGGGAGAGCATCCGGCTCCGGATGTTCGAGACGTACACCGATACGGCACGCTACCGGCTGGTCGGCGACGAACTGGTGTGGGACCGGAGCTTCGGCCGGCCGGCGAACGCCGTGGTGCTGCCGAGCGGTTGGATGCTCACGAACAGCTCGATCCCCGCGACGGTGCGAGAAGAGCCGGATGGCCGGATACGGCTGGACTTCGTCAATCCGCGCCCGGACGAGATCGCGGTGCTGATCACGGCGCGGCGGCGGGGGACAAAATGATGCAATACAGAATGGTTCCTTTCGCCACCTGCCTCGCGATTGCCGCGCTTGTGCGGGGCGCCTCCGCGCAGGCGCCGACCACACATCGCATCACTCCCGACACCTTCTGGAACACGCTCGATCGCCGGCATCCGGTCGTCGCGCGCGTCAGACCCGGCGACGTCGTCGTCACGAAGACCCTCGACGCCTCCGGTTATGACGACCACGACGTCCGCCGCGCGGCGTCGAGCAATCCGATGGTGGGACCGATCTATGTCGAGGGGGCGGAGCCCGGCGACGCGATCGCGATCCGCTTCCGGAGAATCCGTCTCAATCGGGCGAACGCCTGGTCGTACTACCGGCTGGGCACGTTCTCGCTGACGCCCGACGCCGTGGAGCGGCTCTACCCCAACAGCTACAAGCCGGAGTCCGTGCGACCCGGCCGCGCGAACCTCCTCTGGTGGGACGTGGACGTCGCGCGTGGCACCGTGAAGCTGCGCGACCCCGTGAGCACGGTGGCGAAGCTGGAGTTCACCGCGCAGCCGATGCTCGGCGTGGTCGGCGTGGCGCCCGCCGGCGACTTCGCGCCCACGTCGGGGCCGTCGCGGGAGTACGGCGGCAACATGGACTTCAACGAGATCCGCGAGGGCTCCACGGTCTGGCTGCCGGTGTTCCACCCCGGCGCGCTCCTGTTCGTCGCCGACGGTCACGCGCTGATGGCCGACGGTGAGCCTTCCGGCGCGGGGATCGAAACCTCGATGGACGTCGAGTTCTCGGTGGACCTGAAGAAGGGCGCGCGCCTCACCGGTCCGCGCGTCGAGAACGCGGACCACATCATCTCGGTCGGGAGCCAGGCGGAGTTCGTGAGCACGCTCGACCACGCGCTGCGGTTGGCGACTACCGACATGGTCCGCTGGCTCACGGAGGAGTACCGGCTGGAGCCCTGGGCCGCGCACCTGATGATCAACGCGGTGGGCGAGTACGAAGTGGTGACAGTGGCCGGCTCGATGGCGCTCAAGGTGGCGAAGCGGCACTTGCCGGCGCGTCAGCCGTAGCGACGATCGGACCCCCCAGCGTACCGCACAGCCTCGTGCCCAACGCCCGCCGCACCCACACTTTCACCGAATCGGTCATCCGCGAGATGACGCGCGTCGCGCAGCAGTACGGCGCGATCAACCTCGCGCAGGGCTTCCCGGACTTTCCGATGCCCGAGGCGATGAAACACGCGGCCTACGATGCGATCGGGCGGGACCTCAACCAGTACGCCATCACCTGGGGCGCGAAGAAGCTCCGCGACGCGATCGCCGGCAAGTACGCGCGCCGCTACGGGATGCCGGTGGACCCCGAGCGGGAAATCACCGTCTGCTGCGGCGCGACCGAGGCGATGGCCTCCGTGGTCCTCGCGCTCATCAATCCCGGCGACGAGGTGCTCATCTTCGAGCCCTTCTACGAGAACTACGGGCCCGACGCGATTCTCTGCGAGGCACACCCGGTCTTCGTCCCGCTCACCCCGCCGGACTGGCACTTCGACGCGCGCACGCTCGAGCAGGCCATCACGGCGAGGACGCGCGCGATCATCCTGAACTCGCCGCACAACCCCACCGGCCACGTTTTCTCGCGCGACGAGCTCGCCACCATCGCCCAGCTCGCCATCGCGCACGATCTCCTCGTCCTCACCGACGACCCGTACGAGTACATCGTCTTCGCCGGCGCGCACACGCCGATCGCGACGCTCCCCGGCATGCGCGATCGAACGGTGACGATTTCAAGCCTCTCGAAGACCTTCAGCATCACAGGCTGGCGCATCGGTTACGCGATCGCCCCCGAGGAGCAGACGAGCGCCATTCGCAAGGTGCACGACTTCCTCACCGTGGGCGCGCCCGCCCCTCTCCAAGACGCCGCCGCGATCGGCTACGGGTTCGACGAGGCGTACTACGCCAAGCTCTCGGCCGACTATCAGGCCCGCCGCGACTACCTCGGCGCCGCGCTCCGGGAGGCCGGTTTCCGCTTCGCGAACCCCGACGGCGCGTACTACTTCCTCACCGACTTCACCGACCTCAGCGACGAGGACGACGTCACCTTCGCCAAATGGATGGCCCGGGAGATCCGCGTCGCGACCGTCCCCGGCTCGAGCTTCTTCCGGCCGGGCGCCGCCGAAGGGAGGCGTTACGTCCGCTTCGCGTTCTGCAAGCGGCACGAAACCCTCGAACAGGCGGTCACGCGTCTCGCCCGCCTTCGCGCCCGAACCTGAGTGACGCGCACGTGACACCCCCGGGGAAATTCCTTGCTGACCCCCCCGCGAACTTCTAGCTTTCTGTCACTTACCCGAGCACAGAGAGCGGCACCCTCGTGACCCAATACCAGCACGCCCGCGTCCCCTCCGGCGGTGAGCGCATCGAGGCCGCCGGCGGCGTCTTCACGGTGCCCGATCGCCCCATTGTTCCCTTCATCGAGGGGGACGGCACGGGCCCCGACATCTGGCGCGCGGCCGTGCGCGTGTTCGACGCCGCGGTCGAGCGCGCATACGGCGCAAAACGCAGGATCGCCTGGATGCAGGTCCTCGCCGGCCAGAAGGCCTTCGACGCGACCGGCGAGTGGATGCCGGCCGAGACGCTCGACGCGGTGCGCGAGTTCAAGATCGCGATCAAGGGCCCGCTCACGACGCCGGTCGGCGGCGGCATCCGCTCCCTCAATGTCGCGCTCCGGCAGGAACTCGATCTCTACGCGTGCATCCGGCCGGTCCGCTACTTCCAGGGCGTGGGCGCGCCGATGAAGCACCCCGAGAACCTCAACATCGTGATCTTCCGCGAGAACGTCGAGGACGTCTATTCCGGCATCGAGTTCAAGGCCGGCTCGCCCGAAGCGAACAAGCTCCGGGACTTCATTCAGACCGAGTTCCAGAAGAAGATCCGCGAGGGCTCGGCGATCGGCGTGAAGCCGATGTCCCCCTTCGGCACGAAGCGGCTCGTGAAGAAGGCGATTGACTACGCCCTCACGCGCGGCCGAAAGTCGGTGACGATGATGCACAAGGGCAACATCATGAAGTTCACCGAGGGCGGCTTCCGGGACTGGGGCTACGAGGTCGCGCGCGAGCAGTTCGGCGATATGGTCGTGACCGAGGCCGACCTGCAGAAGGCGGGCACCAAGGCGCGCGCCGACGCCGTCATCCTCAAGGACCGCATCGCCGACTCGATGTTCCAGCAGCTCCTCCTGCGACCGGACGAGTACGACGTCATCGCCACCCCCAACTTGAACGGGGACTACATCTCCGACGCCGCGGCGGCGCAGGTGGGTGGGCTGGGGATCGCGCCCGGCGGGAACGTCGGTGACGAGGCCGCCGTCTTCGAAGCGACGCACGGCACCGCCCCCAAGTACGCGGGGCTCGACAAGATCAATCCGGGGAGCCTGATACTCTCCGGGGTGATGATGCTCGAACAGATGGGATGGCAGGAAGCGGCCGGGCTCATCATCCGTGGCGTGGAGCGCGCGATCGCCGCGAAGACGGTGACCTACGATCTCGCGCGTCAGATGCCGGGCGCGACCGAGGTGTCCACCTCGAAGTTCGGGGATGCGGTAATCGCCGGGATGCGGGACTGATGCCGCGCGCGAGCGGCGGCCGGCGGACCGCGGGCGGCCCCTTCGGGCTCAGCGTCCACGCGGGTGATCCGGCGCGCCTCCGGACGCCGCTCCTCGCCGTCCTCCTCCCGTCCGGCAAGCCGGTGCCGCGCGCGCTCGCCGCGCTCGACCGCGTGACGGGGGGCGGCATCGCGCGCGCCGTCCGCCGGAAGGACTTCAGGGGGAACCGGGACGAGGCGTTCCTGCTGTACGCCGAGGGCCGCGGCCCCGAGCGTGTGCTCCTGGTGGGCCTGGGCGCGTCGCCCGATGCCGCCGCCCTCCTGCGCGCCGCCACGCTCGCGGGCCGGCGCGGAAACGCGATGGGCGTGGAGCGCATGGCGCTCTGGGCCGAGGGGCTCGAGGACGCCGCCATCGAGAACGCGGCGGTCGGCGTCTCTCTCGGGGCGTGGGAGTTCACGCAGTTCCGGACGCCGCCGCCGGAGCAGGAACGCGCCAAGCCGCTGATTGCCGCGACGGTGTGCGTCTCGCGCACGCGCGGCGCCGCGCAGGCCCTCGGCCGGGGCACCGCCGTCGCGGACGGGCAGCGGCTCGCGCGCCATCTCGCGATGCTCCCCGGCAACGTCTGCACGCCCAGCTACCTCGCGAACGAAGCGCGGAGGATCGGCCGGCGGCGGCGCCTGCGCGTGACCGTTCTGGGCCGGCGCGAGATGCGGCACCTCAAGATGGGCTCGTTCCTCGCTGTCGCGCAGGGCACGCCGCAGGACCCCAAGCTCATCGTGCTGGAGTACCGCGGCGGCCGGCGCGCACAGGCGCCCGTCGTGCTCGTGGGCAAGGGACTCTGCTTCGATTCGGGCGGCATCTCGATCAAGCCCGCCGACCGGATGGAGTGGATGAAGTTCGACATGAGCGGCGCAGCCGGCGTGCTGGGCGCGATGGAGGCCATCGCGCGGATGAAGCTCCGGATCAACGTCGTCGGCCTCATCGGCTCCACGACCAACATGCCGAGCGGCACCGCGATGAATCCGGGGGACGTCGTTCGCGCGAGCAACGGCAAGACGATCGAGATCGTGAACACCGACGCCGAGGGGCGCCTCGTCCTCGCCGACGTGCTGTCGTACGCCGCGCGATTCAAGCCACAGGCGGTGGTGGACGCCGCGACGCTCACGGGTGCGGTGGTCGTCGCCCTCGGGAACGCGGCGACCGGGGTGATGGGGAATGACCAGGGCCTCGTTGACGAGGTGCTCGCGGCGTGCAAGCGGGGCGGAGAGCCGGGCTGGCAACTTCCGCAGTGGCCGGAGTACAAGGAGCTGTTCAAGTCCGACATCGCGGACATGAAGAACGCGGGCGCGCGCGGCGCGGGGACGATCACCGCCGCGCTCTTCCTGGCGGAGTTCACCGACTACAAGTGGGCGCATCTCGACATCGCCGGCACGGCCTACACGGAGACGGACCTCGTGGCGCTCCCGCGTGGACCCACGGGCGTGCCCGTGCGCACGTTCGTCGAATTCGTGCGGGGGAGGGCGCGCTGAGTTTCTGCGCGCGCGCGCTGCTCGCCGCCAGCGTGTGCGCGCCGCTCGTCCTGGGTGCGCAGCAGCCGCCGCCGTCGCGGCCCCCGGTCCCTCCCGCGCCCGCACGCGACACCACAAAGCCCATCCCGGCGCCTGACACCGTGCGCAAGGCCGCCGCCCGGGACACGCTCGCGCCCCGCGATTCCGCGCGGGCCGACGGCGCCCAGCCTTCGACCCCGCGTTCCCGTGCGGCACCGGACACCCTCCAGACGCCCATCGCGCGCCCCTACGCCCCGCGCCCGACCGAACTCGGCACCGGCATCGTGCATTGGGACCGCGATGCGATCTTCGCCTCGGGCGCGCTGACGCTCGGCGAACTCCTCGACCAGGTCCCCGGCGTCACGGGCCTGACGACCGGCTTCATCCTCGCGCCCCAGGTGGCCGCCTGGTACGGCGATCCCGCCGGCGTCCGCATCTTCGTGGACGGCGTCGAGCGCGACCCGCTGAATGCACGGAACGGCGGCATCACCGATCTCGCCGCCGTGCCGCTCTGGGCGATGGAGGACGTGCGCGTCGAACGCACCGCGCGTGAGCTTCGCGTGCACCTCCGCTCGTGGCGCGTCGAGCGTACCGCGCCCTCGACGCGCACGGACGTCCTCACCGGCTCCGAGAACCTGAACCTGTACCGCGGGTGGTTCGGGGCCCGCCTCTCCAACGGCGGCGCCATCCAGTTCGCCGCGCAGCAGCACAGCAGCGCCTCGCGCGGCGGCATGGATGGCGATGCCATGGGCGCGATGGCGCGCGTGGGTTGGGCGCGTGGCCGCTGGAGCGTGGACGGCACGTTGCTCCGACAGGGACTCGACCGCGCGTCGGGCGCCCGTTACCTCGCAACGACACCCGTGCCGAACGCGCTCCCGGGGTTCAAGGGCAGCGAAGGTACCGCCTATCTCCGCGTGGCATGGCGCGACCCGGAAGCGCCCGGGCCGTGGGTGCAGCTGACCGCCGCCACGATCAGCGCCGGAGAGAGCCGCACGACTGCCGGCCAGGGCGCGGGGTCCGGGCAGAGCGCCTCGACGACGGCCGCGACCGACAGCGTGGATTCGACGGCGGTCCGATCGCAGTACGTCGTCGCGGCCGGGTTCACGCAGTGGGGCGTGCGGCTCAGCACGACGAACCGCCTGCGTTCGATCAACGGGAGATCGTTCTTCTCCCCGGGGGCCCGCGCCGAATACGAGTCCCGGCTGTTTACGCTCTCCGCGTTCGGTGAGCGCGGCCCCGACTCCACGACGCGAACGGACGTGCAGGCGCGGGTCGCGCCCTTCTCGTGGCTCAATGTGGGCGCCTCGTTGAGCCGCGCCTCGCCGAAGCACGCCGGGATCGGCCCGACGGTGACCGCCGCGCGCGTCGAGGCGGGCGTGCGGATCTTCGACCGGTGGCTGACGGCCGGCGTCGTGACGCGCAGCGCGGGACGGCTCGACGCGCCCATCGAGCTCGACACGGTGCTCCGCGCGGTGGACGCGCCGGCCGCATCCGCGACGATCGTCGGGTTCCGCGGCCCGCTCTGGCGCGGCGTCTCGCTCGACGTGGACGCCATCAACTGGGACGCGCCAGGGTCCTATCGCCCCCAGCAGCAGGTGCGCGCGCGCCTCTGGTTCGCCTCGTCGTTCCTGCGCAGGTTCCCACGAAACACGTTCCACCTGCTCGCCGCGGGGACGTACGACTACCGCTCGACGACGCTCGTGCCGAGCGGTACGGACCCCTACGGCCAGCGCGCGATGGCCGCCGGCGCGCTCGGCTCCCTCCTCGAGATTCGCATCGGCAGCGCCGTCATCTCCTGGCAGACGAGGAACATGCTCGCGGAGATCTACGAGACGTACCCCGGGTACGTGATGCCGAGGCTGGTCAATGTCTACGGCGTGAGGTGGGAGTTCTGGAACTGACGACGAGGGAGAAGCGAGGAGTGCTGGGTTGACCGGACGAAGGAGAAGAGCGAGGGGAGAAGGGAAGGGAGAAGGGAAGGAGCGGGAACGTTCTGCTGGCGAGCGCATTGGAACGGTGACGGTTTTGCTGGCTCCGGGTGCCATCGTGGGGCGTCTCGCTCATCCTCCGCTCACTTGTCTCTCCTCCCCTCTTCTCCGCCCGGTTAACTCCGCACTTCGCCCTTCTCTCTCGCTTTACAAACCCCTTGTCGCACCGTAACTTATCAAGTTCCACATGATCAGATCCATGACCGGTTTCGGCGCGTCCGAGGGCGCGGTCGGCGGCGCGCGCGTCAGCGTCGAGCTGCGTACCGTCAACCACCGGTTCTTCAGCCCGTCTCTCAAGCTCCCCTCGGCGCTGGCCCGGTGGGAGCCCGAGGTGCGCGAGGCCCTCCGGCGGCGCATCGCGCGCGGTCATGTGACGGTCACCGCGCGTATCGAACGGCCGGCCGAGAGCGGCGCCGTGCTCGACGAGGGGAAGTTCTCCTTTTACGCGACTGCGCTGCGCTCACTGCGCGACCGCCACGGTCTGGGCGGCGAGGTGGACGTCGCGACGGTGCTCCGGATGCCCGATGTCGTGCGGGCGGACGCGGAGGACATCGTGCAGGGAAGCGCCGACCCGTTCGTGGCGCTCGTGGAGACCGCCACGGACGCGCTCACCGCGATGCGCGAGGCCGAGGGAGCGCGGCTCGCCCGCGTACTCCTCGACCGCCTCGCCGTGGTCGAGGACGCGCTGCGCCGGATCGCCGAGCGCGCCCCCGAGCGGGTCGTGGCGCAGCGCGACCGGCTGCGCGAGAACGTGCAACAGCTCGCCGAGGGCGTCGCGCTCGACGAACAGCGGCTCGCGCAGGAAATCGCCATCCTCGCCGACCGTCTCGACGTGGGCGAAGAACTCGACCGGTTCCGCGCGCACGTCGCGGCGTTTCGCGACACGCTCGCCTCGCCCGGCGCAGCGCCGGTGGGCAAGCGTCTCGGCTTCCTGCTGCAGGAAATGCTGCGTGAGGCGAACACCGCGGGGAGCAAGGCGAATGACGCGTCCATGCAGCGCGACGTCGTGGTGGTGAAGGAGGAGCTCGAGCGCATCCGCGAGCAGGTGGAGAACCTGGAGTGAATCCCTTTCCCATCGTGCTCTCCGCTCCCTCCGGCAGCGGGAAGACGACCGTCACCCGGCGGTTGATGGAACGGCGCACGGACATCGGCTACTCGGTGTCGTGCACGACGCGCGCCCCGCGCGAGGGTGAGGTGGACGGCGTGGACTACCACTTCCTCACCGAGGCGGAGTTCGCCGCGCGGCGCGAACGCGGCGATCTGGCGGAGTGGGCCGTGGTGCACGGCCGCTCGTACGGAACGCTCAAGTCGGCGGTGCAGAAGGTGCTCGACTCCGGACGGCACGTGATGATGGACATTGACGTGCAGGGCGCCGCGCAGTTCGCCGCGGCCTATCCGACCTCCGTGCTCATCTTCATCCTGCCGCCCTCGGTGGAGGAACTCGTCGAGCGGCTGCAGGAGCGCCAGACGGAAGACCACGCGACGCTGCTCACGCGCCTCAAGAGCGCACGCACGGAGCTGCGCGCGGTGGACAGCTACCATTACGTCGTGGTCAACGACGACCTCGACACCGCGGTGGACCGCGTGTCGTCCATCGTGGACGCCGAAGAGGTCAAGCGCCAGCGCGTTCGCACGCTCGACGTGCAGGTCACGGGCCTCATCGCGCGCCTCGAGCAGCAGATCTCGAACTTCTCCACGTAGGGGTGCGCAGCTCGCCTCGTCCGCCATCCGTTCTCTCTCCCCCGACCTCCGCCCTTTACCTTCCCTCACGAGCCCTTTCCTCATGCGAGTCTTCACACCAACCGAAGTCACCACCCACGCCGCCAACAAGTACCTCTCCGTGCTCGTCGCGGCGAAGTTCGCGCGCGTGCTGAACGAGTTTCCCCGTGATCGCTCCGCGAGCGGCGAGAAGAAGCTCACGACCCGCGCGCTCGAGGAGCTGTCGGGCGGGGCGATCGAGTACCGCGTGGTGCCCCGGCGCCGCCCGGCGGAGTAGGGCGCGGCGGCGGCGCGGCTCCGGAGCGACGCCGTGCGTCCGTACGCGGGCCGGCACATCCTCCTCGGCGTCACCGGGGGAATCGCGAGCTACAAGACGGCGTGGCTCGCGCGGCTCCTCGCGCAGGCCGGCGCGCTCGTGGATGTCGTGCTCACGCACTCGGCGCGCGAGTTCGTCGGCGCCGTCACCTTCGAGGCGCTGACCGGTCGGCCGGTGCACACGGAGCTCGTCGCCGCGGGGCACGCGCTCGATCATATCACGCTCGCGCAGGCCGCCGAGCTCGTCGTCGTGGCGCCGGCCACGGCGGACTTCCTCGCGCGCGCCGCCTCGGGTCGCGCGAACGATCTCCTCGCCGCCTGCCTCCTCGCCGCGCGCGCCCCGGTGCTCCTCGTGCCCGCGATGAACGATCGGATGTGGGCACATCGGCAGACGGTCGCGAATGTCGCGCACCTGCGCGCCCTCGGCTACGGCGTGCTCGATCCCGCCGTCGGGCCGCTTGCCTCGCCACAGGAGGGCGCCGGGCCGGGCCGGATGGCCGAGCCGGAGACGATCTTCGATCACCTCGGGCGCCTGCTGGAGCCCGGCGGCGCGCTCGCCGGCCGGCGCGTCCTCGTCACCGCGGGGCCCACGCGAGAGCGTCTGGACCCCGTGCGCTTCCTCTCGAACGAGTCGAGCGGCAAGATGGGCGTCGCGGTGGCGGCCGCCGCTTGGCGGCGCGGCGCGGAGGTGACGCTCGTAGCCGGTCCGCTCGGCGTGCCGGCGCCCACCGGCGCGTGCGTCGTCCACGTCGAGACCACCGCCGAGATGCGTGACGCCGTGCGCGCGGCGCTCCCGAACGCGGACGTGCTCGTGATGGCCGCGGCGCCCGCGGACTTCCGCCCGAAAGCGGCCGCCGCATCGAAGATCACGAAGGCGCGACGGCCCGCGGCGATCCCCCTCGCGGACACCGCCGACATTCTCACCTCGACGCGCGACGCCCGCCGGCCGGGCGCCGTCGTCGTCGGCTTTGCGCTCGAGACGGACGACGCGCTGGGGCGCGCGAAGGAGAAACTCGCGGCGAAGGCGCTCGACCTCATCGTCGTGAACGACGCGGGCGAGGAAGGAGCGGGATTCGGTGTGGACACGAACCGCGTGACGCTGCTCGCGCCCGACGCCGAGGCGGAAGCGCTCCCGCTCCTGCCCAAGTCCGAGGTCGCCGACGCCATCCTGGACCGCGTCGAGCAGCTGCTCGGCGTCCGGAAGTCGCGCGGCGCGAAGAAGAAAACCGATGGACGCTAGAGATCGCCTCCGCCGGTATCTCGAGCAGCGCCGCGAACTCGGCGAAACCGAGTTCGTGCTCGACGCGCTCCCGGTCGAGCAGGCGCTGCGCGTCCTCGGCATCCGGGGCGAACTCCCGGCAGTCCCCGGCGCGCGGGACGAGCCGCCGGGCCCATCCGCCGTGCGCGAGGCGGCCGAGCGCGCCGGCGCGTCCGGCGACTGGCGCGCGGCGTTGCGCAGCATCGGCGCCGACCAGCCGGGCAGCACCGTGCCGCGTCGAGACTTGCCCCGTCCGCTTCCGCCCGTCGCGCCCGTCGCGCCCGTCGCGCCCGTCGCGCCCGTCGCGCCCGTCGCGCCCGTCGCGCCCGTCGCGCCCGCCGGGAGCACCGCGCCCGTCGAGCCCCTCACGCCCGTCGCGCCGTCCGCCGGGAGCACGGCGCCTCCGCCCCTCGGGCGCAACGCGTTCTATCCCGCCGCGGAGAGCACGGGCGCATCGCCGGCCCCGCTCAAGCCGGGCATCGTGATCGGCGCGCCGATGGGCGATCTGCTCGGCGGTCCGCTCGACCACCTCGATTCGATCGAGGCGGTCGCGACGGCCGTCGCCGCCTGCACGGCGTGCTCGCTTCATCGCGGCGCGAAGCATCCCGTTCCCGGAGAAGGGAATCCGCACGCGGGCTTCGTGTGCGTCGGCGAAGCACCGGGCGCGACGGAGGACGAGACCGGCCGTCCCTTCGTGGGCCAGGCGGGCCAGCTCCTCACGAAGATCCTCGAGGCAATCCACTTCAGGCGCGAGGACGTGTTCATCTGCAACGTGCTCAAGCACCGCCCGCCGGGAAACCGCAATCCCGCGCCCGAGGAGGTCAGGGCGTGCAGTCCGTTCCTGATGCGCCAGCTCGAGCTGCTCAAGCCGCGCGTGATCCTTGCACTCGGCGGCATCGCGGCGCAAACTCTCCTGCAGACTTCGCAGCCGATCGGAAAGCTGCGGGGCCTGGTACACCGCTTTTACGGGGTGCCCCTGATCGTCACCTACCACCCCGCCGCGCTCCTGCGCAATCCGGCGTGGAAGCGCCCCACCTGGGAAGATGTCCAGTTCGCCCGCCGAGTTTTCGATAGCGCCGCCAGCGGCGCGTGAGCAGAAGGCCTTCCGCGACCGCCTCCCGCCGTACTCGGAGGACGCGGAGCAGGCGGTCCTGGGCGCGATGCTCCTCGACGCCGACGCCCTCGTGCGCGCCGTCGAGCTCGTGGACGAGTCCATGTTCTTCCGCGAGGCGCACCGGCGGATCTTCCGCGCGATGCTCGCCCTCCACACGGCGGGCGCGGTCCTCGACCCCCTGACCCTCGCCGACGAGCTCGAGCGGCAGGGCCTGCTCGCCGCCGCCGGCGGCAAGGACTACATCGGCACGCTCCTCGACGTCGTTCCCACGGCGGCGAACATCGCGTACCACGTCGGGATCGTGAAGGAGAAGGCGCTCCGGCGGCGCCTCATCGAGGTGGCGCAAGGGCTCGTCGTCGAGGCGCACGAGTCACCCGCGGGCGCATCCGACCTCCTCGACCTCGCCGAGCACCGGATCTTCCAGGTCAGCCAGCAGCGCGGCTCCGAGGGGTTCACGCGCATCAAGGAGCTGCTCTGGCCGGCGATGGAGCGCATCGAGCAGTTGCGGGAGGGAGGGCCCCTCACCGGCGTGCCGAGCGGATTCGTGGACCTCGACAAGCTCACGCTCGGCTTTCAGCCGTCGGACCTCATCATCGTCGCCGGGCGCCCCTCGATGGGGAAGACGGCGTTCGTCCTCAACATCGCCCAGTACGCGGCGGTCGAGAGCAACATCCCCACGGCGATCTTCTCGCTGGAGATGGCGAAGGAATCGCTCATCATGCGCATGCTCGCCTCCGAGGGGTTCATTGACGCGCAGCGGCTCCGCTCGGGCAAGCTCAGCAGCCAGGACCACTCGAACCTCGCCAAGGCCGCCGCCCTGCTCGGGCAGGCACCGATCTGGATTGACGACACGCCCGGGCTGACGCTCCTCGAGATCCGCTCGCGCGCGCGGCGCCTCAAGTCGCAGGTGGGCATCAAGATGGTCGTCGTGGACTACCTGCAGCTCATCGAGGGACCGCCGAACACGGAGAATCGCCAGCAGGAGATCAGCTACATCTCGCGCTCGCTCAAGATCCTGGCGAAGGAGCTGGCGGTGCCGGTCATCGCGCTCTCGCAGTTGTCGCGCGCGCCCGAGCAGCGCGCGGCCGAACACAAGCGGCCGCAGCTCTCCGACCTGCGCGAGTCGGGCGCGATCGAACAGGACGCCGACGTCGTGATGTTCATCTACCGTCCGGAGATGTACGACCGGCCCGTGGACGACACGGGGAAGCAGGTGACGCTCGCCGACGGCACGCCCATCGAGGGACTCGCCGAGGTGATCATCGGGAAGCAGCGGAACGGCCCCACGGGACAGATCCGGCTCACCTTCCGCAAGCAGTTCACGCGCTTCGAGAACTTCACCGCGCGCCAGCCGGGATAGCCGAGGCCGCGACGAGATGGCGCGGGCCAGGACCGTGTATCGCTGCACCGAATGCGGTGCGGAGCACGCCAGGTGGGCGGGCCGCTGCGACGCGTGCGGCGAGTGGAACACGCTGGTGGAGGAGGTCGCCACGCCACGCGCCGGCGACGGCGGCGCCGCCCGGCGGAAGGCCGGCGTCGGGGCACTGGGAAGCGGCGGGCGCGTCGCGCAGACGCCGCGCCTCAAGGAAGTGGTGGGCGCCGAGGACCACCGGTTGCGCACGGGGCTCGACGAGTTCGACTTCGTGCTGGGCGGCGGCATCGTGCCGGGCTCGATGGTCCTCGTGGGCGGCGAGCCCGGGATCGGGAAGTCCACGATCCTCCTGCAGGTGGCCGCGCAACTCGAGGCGACCGGCGTTCCGGCGCTCTACGTCTCGGGCGAGGAGTCGCCGCTCCAGGTGAAACTGCGCGCCGACCGGCTCAATGCCGCCGGCATCGCTCCCGGGCTCGCGGTGCTCATGGTCGGCAACGATCCCGCGTCGAAGATCTATGTACGCAATAAAATCAGAGCCTGCCGTGAGGTCGGCATTCGCTCCGAAGAACATGCGCTGGCCGCCGACAGCACGCTCGTTGGCCTCGTCGGGTCTGCGTGCTCTGACGAGACGGTCGGCGGCATCAAGACCCTCAACGACGCGGGCCTGACCACCATCTCGCCATCCAACACCCGCCCGGCGCTCACCTTTCCCGACCGCGACGCGACGTATGCCGGCTACCTGCGCACGGCGCACAGCGATGCCTTCCAGGGCAAGGCGGTGGCCGAGTTCGTCTTCAATGAACTGAAAGTCAAGACCGCGGCGACCATCCACGACGGCAGCGCCTATGCCGAAGCCTTGCAGCAGGTGTTCGCGGATGAGTACAAGAAGCTCGGCGGCACCATCACCGTCCAGGAGGCCGTCTCCAAGGGCCAGACCGACATGAAGCCGGTCCTGACGGCCGTCGCAGCCACGAAGCCGGATGTGATCTACTACCCGATCTTCGTCGCCGAAGGCGGCTTCATCACCGCCCAGGCGCGGGAAGTGCCCGGCCTCGAAAACGTGGCCTTGATCGGCTCGGACGGCATGTTCTCGGCT